>Ga0156329_1278_pt1 | contig 9749 bp, 4 predicted proteins | sample RifCSPlowO2_12_FD_107977 | JGI IMG/M metagenome (GOLD analysis project Ga0156329, IMG submission 107977) | Acidobacteria bacterium RIFCSPLOWO2_12_FULL_60_22 | reverse complement strand
ACCAATATTGCTTCCGCGCCGCACATCGGAGATCCGTGGTTTGAAGGTTCGACCAGGGACTTTGCGCCACGGGTCGGGTTGGCCTGGGATCCCTTTTCCAACGGCAAGACGTCCCTGCGGGCCGGAGGTGGTTTGTACTATGATCATATTGTTGGATCCCCCTATAACCGCGTCATCGGCTTCGTGTACCCGTTCTCTTTGAACATCAACCTTCGCGGCACCGCCAGCGCGCCCATTCCGTTCCCCCGTCTCACTCCGGAGGTGGCCGCATCGGTAGTAACAGACCCGCTGAATCAAGTAAGCTTCTCCCTGGCAGGGAAGTCGCTGGATCCCGTAAAAGCGAGTTGGACTTTGGGCCTCCAGCAGGAAGTTTTTCGCAACACAGTGGTTACGGCAACTTACGTGGGGGCGCATTCGTATCACACCAGCCTCTCTACCAATGGCAATCCGGCGATCGCCCAGGTGGATTCCGCGAACGGGCGATGGTTCGTGCCGCAGCCCGCGCAATTTCGCAACCCCAACATCGGGCAGGTGCAAGGCTTCTTTTCGAATAACGGAAATTCCTACTATCAGGGATTGCAGGTCGGCGTGACCCGGCGGATGAGCAACGGACTCCAGGCACAGCTTTCCTACACCTGGTCGAAGACCATTTCCCAGATGGATGGCGTTCTGAGCCGGTATCTGAACCCGGAAGGGCGGACCGGATCCACGGTCATTCAGAATCCGGATAACCGCCAGGGAGACCGATCGCTGGCCATGACGGACTTCCCGCACACGGCGGTTGTGAATTTTAGCTACGAACTGCCGTTTGCGCGGACCCTCCCGGGAGCAGCAGGAAAGATTCTGTCGGGCTGGGCCTTGAACAGCGTGGTAACCGCCACCAGCGGGAATCCGCTCGGGATGGTCCTGGGATTCGATTGGACCAATAGCCGCGTTCGGGGCGGGGGGAACGGAGATCGTCCGGACCTGAAGCCTGGAGGAAACAACAGCCCCGTTCTGGGCGGTCCCAATCGTTACTTTGATCCTTCTCAGTTTGTGTTGCCTCCTCCGGGCTATTTTGGCAATCTGGGACGACTGACGGTGATCGGTCCCGGCCTTTTCACCTGGGATTTTTCCTTGGTCAAAAATTCCAGGGTGAGTTGGGTTTCCGAGGCAGCCAATCTCCAATTCCGGGCGGAGTTCTTTAATCTTTTTAACCGCGCCAACTTCATGATGCCGTTTAATCAGCCCCTGACGCGGACCGGAGCCGTAGACAGCCGGGCCGGAGTGATTGACCTGACGAAGACCCCCTCCCGGCAAATTCAGTTTGCAATGAAATTAGTCTTCTGATCTTGCGCTGGGTAGAGGGAAGAGAGAGAATACTGTTGGCTGGCTTTTCGTGGGCTGCCGGGAACCACTCCTTGACGCAACCGGAAGCAGGGACGCGGGAGCCGGGGGCACTCATGGAGCCGTGATCCTCTTCCGGCAGGCTCAGTTCGGTCTGAAGTTGCTCTTTTAACTGCTTGCGCCTGCTTGCTCCTTACCCGCAGGAGGTGCTTCCGCTCGGTTCTCCACTATGTTTTTTTCAGCTCGGAGGGACAACATGAAAAAATCTGCCTGCCGGGGGCTTGTGTTTTGCCTCCTTCTCTTTTTTACTATTCTCCCAAACCCCAGACCTGCCCATGCCCAGCAACCTGCCCCCCTGGTGATCGAAGGGGGCACACTGATAGACGGGAACGGAGGTACGCCCATTCGGGATGTCGTAATCATCCTCCGGGGAAACAGGATTGAGACGGTATCCCGGAAGGGGCAAGCTTCCTACCCGGCGGGCGCCCAAGTCCTGCGGGCCGACGGCAAGTTTATCGTGCCGGGTTTGTGGGATGCTCATTGTCATTATCAATGGTGGATGGCGGAGCTGTTTCTCAACCACGGCGTGACCTCCGTCTCCCTGGCTCCTGCGGATAGTTGGGGCTTGGCGACGCGAGAGGCGATTGAACGGGGAAAGATTCCTGGCCCGCGACTCTTTGTGCAGCCCACCGGAATCCGTGCTGCCTGGCAACCCGGACTGTCGCAGGGCGATCCGGCGATTGACACGGTGGAGAAAGCCCGAGAAACCGTTCGGCGCGGTCTCGCTGTCAAGCCTGCGAATATTAGCATCATGCGCGGGGTTTCCGCGGAGGTCTACAAGGCCGCCGTCGAGGAGGCCCATAAAGCCGGCATCCCTGTGGTTTCCCAGCCGATCGGTCCTCACGTCTATGGAAAGGAAGCGATCCAGGCTGGGGTGGACATCCTGGAACATGCGGCGGGAGTCGGCTATTCGCTGGTCAAAGACCCTTCCCAGTGGAAGAATTGGGGCGATACCGAAGTGCACTCCATGGACCCCACTCCTTACATTGATATGGATGAGCGAAAAGCGGCGGAATTCATCCAGATGGTCGTGAAACAGAATTCTTTCTTGGAGCCGGACCTGATCGCGGTCGGGAGAGGACTCCAAAAAAATCGCCGGGAGTACGAACTGCAAGATTACCGGCTCTACAGTGACTATCGTCTCTCGTACGTTCCCGAGGATCGGCGCCAGAAGGAACTGCGTACCTACCGGGAATTCGACATACTGACGCCGGCCGAACGGGAGCGGAGAAACCGGGGATACCAGAACGAAGTGCGATTTCTGAAACGGTTCGTGGATGCCGGGGGAAAATTGTTGACCGGGACCGATACTTCGAGCTGGGCGGTCCCCGGGAGCGGCCTGCATCACGAGATGGACATCTTAGTGGAAGAGGTGGGAATGACGCCCATGCAAGTGATCCAGGCGGCGACGCGGAATCCCGCCGAGGCCTGGCGGGTCCTGGACCGGCAGGGAACCATCGAGGCAGGCAAGCTGGCCGATATTGTGGTCGTCAATGAGGACCCCTTGCAGGACATCGGAAATCTCCAGAACATTGAGTGGGTCGTCAAGGATGGCAAACTGGTGGATCGCACGTATCATCCCTGGTTTGACCCTCCCTTGAAGAATTTCTATCACATCGCGGTGGACGTGGTGGAGGCCCTGGAGCAACGAAGCCTGCAAGGGATTCGGGTGATGTCCGGATTACTAGATGGGGGTCCCGCCTGGTCGTTTGGAATGCCCCGGCCCGGAATCAAATCCATCTCCCCGCGCATGGTCACCGAAGGAGATCCGACCGTAACGCTGACGATCAAGGGAGTCAACTTCACCCGCAAGTCCGTGGCCTATTTTGAAAGCCGGCCTTTGCCTACCCAGATGGTGAGCGAAACGGAACTCAAAGCCACCGTAGACGAACGCCTCATCCGCGGGGCGGGAACCTTTGCGATTGTGGTGAAAAATCTGGATCTGTCGCAACAACCCCAGTGGGGAGGAACCACCTCCAACGACTTGGAACTGCTGGTGAATTATCGATACTAACCGGCGCTGCGCTCGGCAGGAGAGTGAAGCGCCTCGAAAATTGGAGGGACCGAGGGGCCAGCGTTAGCGCCCTGCGCAGATATGGAAAGAGTTTTTCACCAACGTGAGGAAACGCCATGAGAAAACCGATCTCTTACCCACTGTCTTTTTCCCTCTTTGTCTTTCTTGGGATGAGCTTGATCGCACCCGTTGCCCCAGCCCAGGAGCCGGCCGCGCTGGTGATTGAAGGGGGAACCCTGATTGACGGCAACGGGGGCGCGCCCGTTTCGGATGCTTTGATCATCATTCGGGGGAACAAGATCGAGACCGTGTCGCGAAAGGGGCAAGCCCGTCCCCCGGCCGGCGCCCAGGTTCTAAAGGCGGACGGGAAGTTCATCCTCCCGGGATTGTCCGATGCTCACGTTCACTACCAGTGGTGGATGCCGGAGCTGATGCTCCATTACGGGGTGACCACGGTCTTTGACATCGCCGGTTCCGGACAGTGGGGCATCGCGCAGCGAGAAGCGATTGCGCGGGGAAAGATTCCCGGCCCGAGGCTCTTTACGATGCTGGAAAGTTTGCTGGCGCCGTGGCCGGGGCGGGGAATGGTTGGGGTGCAAGGCCAAGTGACGGTCGAGAAAGCCCGGGAAGTGGTGCGGCGCAATGTGGCTGCCAAGTCCGACCTGTTTAATCTGCGGCGGGGACTCTCGCCGGAGGTGTTTCAGGCGGCCGTGGAGGAAGCTCACAAAGCCGGCCTGCCGGTGGTGGCCCAGCCGATTGGACCCGAGGTCTATGGAAAGGAAGCGGCCTTAGCCGGAGCGGATATCCTGGAGCATGCCGCCGGAATCAGCATCTCCGTTGCCAAAGATCCCTCCCAGTGGAAAGGGTGGGGCGAGGACGAAGTGCACTCGCTCGACCCCATTCCGTTTGCGGACATGGAGGACGGGAAAGCGGAGGAAGTCATCCGGCTGCTGGTCCAGCGCAAGGTCCATTTGGAACCGGACCTGATCGCCGAAGGCCGGGGCTTGCAGAAGCGGCGGGGAGACTTCGAACTGGAAGATCGGGTGCTCTATGAAAACCCTCGCCTGGCCTATGTTCCCGAGGATAGACGCTTAAAGGAACTCGGGGTCTATCGGGAGCTGGACGACCTGGCTCCGGCCGAGTGGCAACGACGCCTCAAGGGTTACGAGAACTTTGCGCGCTTTATTGGCATGTATGTCCGGGCCGGAGGAAAGGTGCTGGTGGGAGATGATACTTCCAGTTGGGCGGTGCCGGGGACGGGCGTGCATCATGAAATCCAGACCCTGGTGGAAGACGCTGGACTCACACCGATGCAGGCCATCCAGGCCGCCACGCGGAACAACGCCGAGGCCTTCCGGGTGCTGGACCGCGTCGGCACCATCGAGGCCGGCAAGTTCGCGGACCTGCTGATCGTCAATGCCGATCCCTTACAGAGCGTACGCAATCTGCAAAAGATTGAGTGGGTGATCAAGGACGGCCAGGTGGCGGATCGGACGTTCCATCCCTGGTTCCAGAACCCCCTGCGCAACTCCTATGGAGGCATGGTAGAAGGCCGCGATTGGGTCGCGGCGCTCCGGCAAACCACCGCGATGGGAATTCGGGCCATCAGCGGCTTGACCGATCACACCCACTCCTTCGGACAGCCCTGTCCGGGCATTGATTCGATTGCTCCGGGCTTGGTGACGGAGGGCGATCCAACGGTTACGCTCACGATCAAGGGAGTGAACTTCACCAGCAAATCGCAAGTCCTCGTGGGCAATCAGCCTTTGCCCACCCGCCGGGTGAGCGAGACGGAACTGCAAGCCACGGTAGACGCCGGCTTGATCCTGCGAGCCGCGACGCTGACCATCACGGTGAGAAATCCCGGCCTGCTGGCACAACCCCAATGGGGCGGCACCTCCAACCGGGCCTTCCTCCTGGTTAATTTTCGATACTGAGCATACAGTTATATTTACTAGGGCGTTTTCACAGTTACTATAAAGCGACGGGATGTCGTCAGGGCATGGCTTCAGCCATGCCGCCAAACGGCGAAACCTCAGGGGCTTAAGCCCCTGAGGGGGCCGTTTTCTAACGGCACGACTAAAGTCGTGCCCTGACGTCGCGCTACGAACTATACACCAACTGTGAAACCGGTCTAAGAAGTCCGAGTAAGAAGGAGGCCTTATGAAGAAATTACGGGGCTTGCGGCGGGCGGTGGTTTGCCCGGCCACAGCATTTGGGCTCTTATTCTTGTTGATAATCCCTCGGCAAACGATCCAAGCCCAAAGCGGTCCTCCCGCTTTGGGAGGGCCCCGGGGAATCGTGCGCTCCGGCAAGGGGGCGCCGCTGGAAGGGATCATGGTGCAGTTGATCTCGCAGAAGAGCGCCATCCGGACTACGGTCTACAGCAGCGAAGAGGGTCGCTACGAATTTCCCAAGCTGGAAACGGGCCTGTATACGCTCCGAATCGCGCGGCCGCTCGAATACCAACCCTACGGGAAAGACGCCGTGCGAGTGGATGGGGCAACGCAGTTCGAAGACATCGTCCTGGAACGGGTGACCGAACTGGAACTGCTGCCCCCCACGCCGGAGATCGAAGCCCAGCTCACCGGCGCCGAGTGGTTGATGAATCTTCCCGGAACGGGGGAAGAAAAGAGGCAGTTTATTCATTCCTGTAATTGGTGTCATTCCTACAAGCAGGTTTTTCGCAATCGGTATGACTTGGCCGGTTGGCGTACGATTGTGAACCGCATGTCCTCCGGGGCGGGCTCGCCGCTCATTAATATCCGCGATTCCCTCCGCGAACCTCTCGAAGCAAGAGAAAAAGTGATCCAGTGGCTGGCGAGGGTTCGATCGCCCGAATTCAAAGATCCCTCCTTCCACGTGCTTCCCAGTCCACGGGGTCCCGCCACCCGAGTGATCGTGACCGAATACGAGTTGCCCCGCTTGGAACTTGCCACCCACGATGTGTGCGGGGATTCCAAGGGCAATATTTGGTACACGCCGCACCGCAGTGCCTACGTTGGAAAGTTGGATCCCAGGACCGGAATTGTCACGGAGTATCACATCCCGGTGACTCCCGGCGTTCTTCCGGGAACGCACTCGGTCTGGGTGGATAAGAACGATGTCGTCTGGTTCTCGGAAAACTGGGCGAAGAAACTCACCCGGTTTGACCCGCGAACAGAAAAGTTTACGCAAATCCCTTTGGATACGCCCACTCCGGTGAATTCCCCCGGGTTTGGCAATTTCGCGCTGGCTCCGGATGGCTCGATTTGGTACAACTGGCAAGCCGCGGTGATTCGGATTGATCCCCAAACAGGCAGGGTCCTCCAGAAATTTCCCTTTCAGAAGATCCGCAGCACATACGACAACTTGATCAGCATGGATGGCAATTTCTGGGCCGGAGGAGAATGGCCGGGCAACACCGTCGGATTGCTCGATATTCGGAGCGGCCAACTGTGGGAAATCGAGACGCGCACCCCGTTGTCGAGTCCGGCAAAAGGGGGATTCGATCGGGAGGGAAATGCCTGGTTTGGGGGCAGAGCGGGAGCATTGATAAAACTCGATTCGAAGACCCGCCGGGTCAAGGAGTACGTTACGCCGACTCCCTACGTGAGTTTTTATGAAGCCATGCCGGACAAAAACGGGGAAATCTGGGCCAGCGAATTGCACGGAGGACGATTGGGCCGATTCAACCCCCGGACGGAACAGTGGACGGAATACGTACTTCCCGAACCGTACGCGCACAATCGGAGGACTTGGATTGACAACTCCACCAACCCGGTCACGGTTTGGTATGCGGACCACGAGGGTTATATGGTTCGCATCCAACCTTTGGAGTAAGGCATTTTTTTCAAGTAATTGGCAAGGGGAGGCTCTTATGAACTTAATCAGGATCAGAGGGGCGATCATCGGACTGGTAATGGGGATGGTCCTGTGCGGGGCCGGCCTGCTCAGCAGATTGGCAACAGCGCAGACGGGTTCCTCGCAGACAGCCACGGCGGCCCGCGCGGGACTGGTGGACGATCTCCAACGCTCGGCACAGCAGTACACCTTTCAACTGTCCGCCGCCAGTGGTGCCAAGCGCGGCGAAGAAATCTATTATTTCAAATGCTGGATGTGCCACAACAAGTACACCATCAAGGCAGGGACTCCTGCTCCCCTCCTGAACGACCTCTATAAGCGCGCCAGCCTGATCTCCGGAGAGCCGGTGAATGATGCGACGGTAGCAGAGAAAATCCGCCGTGGCGGGCCCATAATGCCGGCGTATCGTTACACCTTAGACGACAAGGACCTAGCGGACTTGGTGAGTTATCTCCGGGAGGGGAAGTGTTGCTTTGAAGAGGAGCCCCCACCCAACCCGTGGTATCGCGCGACGGCTCAATCCCAGATGGAATTTCAATTCCGGAATAACCTGCGGGGAGGACCGCGGGGAGCGGTGCGATCTTCGGAAGGGGAGCCGCTCGAAGGAATCATGGTTCAATTAATTGCCCAGGAGAACTCCATCCGCACCACGGTCTATAGCAACGAGGCAGGGCAGTACGAATTTCCCAAACTTCCGACGGGCGTCTACACGCTGCGGATCGCGCTGCCGCTGGAATTCCAACCCTACCGGAAAGACTCGGTCCGGATTGATGGAGCGCCGCAGTTGGAGGAGATTGTCCTGAAGCGAGTAACCGACCAGGAGTTGCTGCCCCCTACGCCGGAGATCGCGGCCCAGCTCAGCGGCTCGGAATGGCTGCTGAACGTTGGGGGCACCGAGCAAGAGAAGCGATTGTTTGTTGCGAATTGCAATTGGTGCCATGCCTACCAGTTGGTCTTTCGCGCTCGCTATGACGAGAGCGGCTGGCGCAACATTGTGGACCGGATGTCCCATTACGCAGGCTCGCCCTTGATCATCCGCAATCGGCAGGCCCGGATGAAAGCGGAAGAAGAAGACATGCTGGTGAAATGGCTGGCCCGGATTCGAGGTCCCGGCTCCCAGGATACCCCCTTCAAGATATTCCCGGGACCGAGCGGGCTCGGTACGCGGGTGATCGTAACCGAATACGAGTTGCCCCGGTTGTGGCTCGCCACGCATGACGTTGCGGGAGATTCCAAGGGAAATCTTTGGTACTCTCCGCATCGGAGTCCCTGGATCGGCAAGCTCGACCCCCGCACCGGATATGTAAAGGAGTACCGGGTCCCGGACACGCCGGGCGCTCTCCCGGGAACCCACTGGATCACGGTCGTCAAGGATGATATGGTCTGGTCCTCGCAAAACTGGGCGCACAAGCTGACCCTGTTTGATCCGCGAACAGAGGAGTTCCGGCAGATTACTCCTCCGCTGCGTCATAACCCCGATGGAAGTCCGCTTCCCCCCAATGTCCCGATGGGAGGAAATTGGGTGGTGGCTCCGGATGGTTACATTTGGAAAGCGCGGGACAAGATGGTGGTCAAAGTGGACCCCCAAACAGGCCAATACGTCAAAACCTACCCCATCAAGAATGTGGATGGAACTTACGGAAGCGCGATCAGCCTGGATGGTAATTACTTCGCCGGAGGAGCCTGGGGGGACGATTGGGTCGTGCTCCTGGATATTCGCAAGGGAGAAGTGGTGGAGCGGAAAGCCCGCACTCCCAACCAGGGTCCTGGCCGAGGAAGGTTCGATCCGCAAGGGAATGGCTGGTTTGGGGGCAAGGGGAATGCCCTGGTGCGAATTGATTCCAAAACGCACTTGCTCAAAGAGTACTTCTCGCCGGTTCTGTATGCCAGTTATTACGAAGCCAACCCCGACAAGAACGGGGAAGTCTGGGCCGGAGGAGTGCAAGACGGCCGCTATGTCCGATTCGATCCCCGGACGGAGCGGTGGATCATCTATGTGCTGCCGGAGCCGTACTCCCACAATCGCAAGAGTTGGATTGACAGCTCCACCGATCCGGTCTCGCTTTGGTATGTAGACCACAATGGATATTTGGTCCACATCCAGCCGATGGAATAGCAGGAGTCGTGAACAGCGAGCACGCATCGGACCTGTTGCCCGAAAGGGCGTGGGGGGCCAGGTTTCCCCTTTCCATCCATTCTCCCGGCGAGGTGAGAAATCCGGGCTAGTATCTCATTGAAAGCTACATAGTATTACGCGCCGGCTCGGACTGTTCCCTGACAGAAGCTGGCCCCCTGCCACGGGCCAGACCGGATTTGGGAGAGGCAACGAGCCTGTGTTATACTGCTGCTCACAGGCGGTTCCGCCTTTGCAAGAAGGGACCGCATAAAGCTCAGGGGCCGTAGTTCAGTTGGTTAGAACGCCTGCCTGTCACGCAGGAGGTCGCGAGTTCGAGTCTCGTCGGCCCCGCCATTTTCAGTAAGTTACGGACGTATGCCCCTTGCCAAA
>Ga0156329_1192_pt1 | contig 9822 bp, 6 predicted proteins | sample RifCSPlowO2_12_FD_107977 | JGI IMG/M metagenome (GOLD analysis project Ga0156329, IMG submission 107977) | Acidobacteria bacterium RIFCSPLOWO2_12_FULL_60_22 | reverse complement strand
TTATCGGGAAATTCGACGCCATTGGCTACCTGCCATTCGTAGGTCGCAGCGCTCTGGTCGCAAAAGGTGCGCACCAGTTCTCGATCGCTGTATCTCATCTCATGGAAGTTGACCAGGTCGGAGAAGTAGAGGTCGGGCGAATCCTCGATTCCGTATTTCTTTTGCAAACTCGTCCCCCCACCCAAGGGGCAACTGGCGCTGCTTTGTATGGCGTGCCCTCCGATGTCGAAGTTCTGCTCGATCACGATCACGGAAGCGCCGTGGTCGATGGCCTCAATCGCTGCGGAGATCCCCGCGGCCCCAGCCCCGGCAACGACCACATCGGCCACCTGGTCCCAACGCATAGACCCCTGTGCGGCTGCAGCTCCCTGTGCGCCGATCCCGGCCAGTGCGGCTGCGCCGATTCCCGCCGTTGCTCCCTTGACGAAATCCCTTCTGGATACACCCTCTTTCATTTCCCTGTTCTTTTTCATGGGTTTGACCTCAGGCACCTTGCCGACAATCGCTCGCCTCCGTTGGGCCATCGAGCAGCAGTATCCAGCGGGGATTTCCATTTCGACCCCGCGGCCGGTGCGATTATACGCCGAATCGCTTTCGGTGCGGCCCGATTTGTAATCATGCAGGAGGCGCAGGACATTCCGTTGGTGCCGCAGAGCAACGATCTCCAACTGTAAGCTCGCCCGGGTTTCGAAGAAGGACTTGACGGCGCAACAGAGCGGACCGAAGCAGGTTTTCACGGCACCAGAAAGATTATCAAGCTACATCGCTAACCTCAATTATTACAAGCCGATCGAATTGTGGATCGGGACCGGCGTTTTTGTTGACAAATCCGGACACGGAGCAGAGAATAGCCGCTTAGTCGAGACAGATAGTTTTCATTCGGATGTCGCAACATCGTGTGGGACCCTTCGCGCACCCTCCTGTGGCGCATCGCAGTGAGGATGAAGAAGACAATCAGACTGACCGTTCCCAGCGCCTCCCAACGCGCGGGAACCATGAGGTAGGGAATCATGAGGAATTCATTTGGAACGCGAGTATCTTTGCTGATCGTGACGGTATTGGGTTCGCAGTATCTGCCAGGACAAACGAGCTATCCGATACAAGGGCAGCCTCAGGGTGGCGATCGTCGCGGGAGTTATTTTTACGACGATCCAGAAGCCCAGAAAGCTTACGATGAAGGGAGGGGCATTCCCCGCCTGTATCCCGATCCCAAGCTCTACCTCCACAATATGACGCTGCTGGCTCATGTTCCCCGAGGGGGAGGGGATATGATGACCATCGGCGGCAACCGCTACCTGGTGGGAGGCGGCGTCATCATTGATGTCACCAATCCAAAACAGCCGGTGATCGTAAACGAGAGGGTTCCGGGTGGAGAAGTTGCCTACAACAAAGCCTTGGGCAAATGGATTCTGATGCAGTCGAATTCCTGCTGTGGGGTGAACCAGGAAATCGTCCAGGGCGTATTTGAAGGAAAGAAACATCCTGGCACGAGTAATCCAACCGGGAGGCGGGTTGGGGTTACCTTCTTTGATGTGACGGACCCCCGCAACGTGGTCGAGATTTCGCATTTCTCAACCGGGCCCGGGAGCGCCGGCACCCATGGGGATGGCAATTCCTACGATGGCGGCCGCTACGCGTACCTGGCATCCAGACTGCCCGGAACACGCGGACAACTGCCCTACCACCCCATAGACCATATCCTGCAAATTATCGACGTCTCCGATATCAATACCCCCAAAGAAGTATCCCGGTGGTGGGTGCCGGGTCAGATGAAAACGGAGGAAAGCGCGTTCTTAAAATGGCCGGAGGCGGAAGACTTGATAAAGCCGTTGCCGAAAACCTGGACTCCCGACCTGCAATTTCGCTATACCCAATTCCACGGTCCTTGTTTCGTGCCGAAGCGTGTGGAAGACGGCGGGAATCGTGGCTACTGTGCTTTTTCGGCGCTCGGGATGAGGATTCTCGATCTCTCCGATATCCGGCAGCCAAAGGAAGTCGGTGCGGTGGATATATCTCCTCCGTTCGATTCTGGTATCCCCGTGCATACGGTATACCCGATGCCCCAGCGGAAGTTGGCGTTTCTCAATGGAGAAAACACACGGTGGGACTGCCAGGAAGGGATGACCATCCCGTGGGTGGTAGACATGCGGGCGGAGAAATATCCGATGGTCATTGCTGCCTTTCCGATCCCGAAGCCCCCTGCGAATGCGCCCTATAACGACTTTTGCATGCGGGGCGGCCGCTTCGGAACCCATACCGCACAGGAATTTAAGGCGCCCGGAGAACCTCGGGTGGACCTGATGGGCTATTCCTGGTTTGAGGCGGGATGGCGTCTCTATGACGTCTCCAACCCCTTCCGACCCGAAGAAGTAGCCTGGATCGTACCGCCTGCTGGCGAGCGAAGGGGGACGGAAGGAGCTCTCATTGAATGGGATCGCAAACTCATACACGTCTTCACCGACACCGGCGTTTACATTGTGTCTACGCCGGTTCTGGGCGAGCCGGTTTTGGGTCCTTGGAAGCCCGAGCGCTGGAGCTTTGAAAGCGTGAACGTCGGCGCGCCGTAGTAGGAGCTCGGGAGGTCATTTTGACAGTTGGAGAGGGATGGATCTAAGGACAGGAGAAGCAGATTTGTAAATCAAACACTTCGGCTGGAACACCCTGCCATTGCGGAGGTCGCGGTGGTACCGGAACGCGATCCGGGCAGGACTGGAAAAACCAATCGCACCCGTGGTCTTAAAAGCCGGCTGCGATGCCGGCGCCCCGATGGAGGAGGTGCTGCGGCAGTTCACGATAGAACGCCTGGCTCCGTATAAGTGTCCCCGCGCCTTCTACTTTGTCTCGGAACTGCCGAAAACCGCGAGCGGCAAACTCCAGCGCTTCAAGCTCCGCCGCAAAGATTTTGCGACCGGAAATTCCAGGCGCCCGCAGCCATAATACTCAGAACACCGGGGCTACCGGGGGCTGCGACAACTCGCCGTTTCACGAACGGAACCAATCCTGGGCGGCTGGCAGACCTGGCTGGCACGAAGTCAATCAATCCCCAACAAACTCGGAGAGTTCGTACGATTCTGGCGCGGGTACCCCTCCCGTCAACTCACCCCAACCCTTTGATAACACAACGAGAAAACTGGTAGGCCTGGGGAGACTCGAACTCCCGACCAACGGTTTAGGAAACCGCTGCTCTATCCATCTGAGCTACAGGCCCAAGGTGCTTTGATTGTCTCCACTAGCGTAGCACAGAGGCTCCGTGCCGCTTCGGTTTTCCCGGGTCCAAGGGGGGAATCGAATCCGCTGGCGATGAAAAGCAGGGCGGACGGACCGGATGCCCTCGCCAGGTTCTATCTTCAGAATGGATCACTGTCAGCCGCCGCGTCTCAACCGGGGTACTCCGCCTGGGTCTTGGAGGTCCGGGGAGAGTTTTGTTATAGTTCGATTCGAGATGACCGGCCGGGCGATGGGATGGGCCGCCCGCCGGTACGAGCCGACCATGTGCGCTTTATTTGCCAAAGCCGCTCCGGACAAACCCCAGAAGCCGTTTTCCTTCCACTTTTATAACCCGGTCATCCAGACCGACCGCCTGGTTCCGGGCATCGACAATATCCGGTTTGATGTGGTTCTCAGTTCGAAATTCATGGATCGGTGCCGCAGCCTGATCTTTCAGTTGATCGTCAAACATTCCTCCGTCTCCGAGTTGTTGTCCAAGTCCCCCGGGCCTCCCAAGGCAACCGACAAACGGGAATTCAAGGACCGCCTCCAGGATGTCCTGGTCAACGTCCTCAATCAGGCCAAGGTAGAGAAGAATCCCCAACTGGAGTTGCTGGCCCACGCCGCGGTCTTTAAGTATCTGGCGGGAGAGCTGCAGGCCCAGTATTCTGCCATCGTCGTCCAGGCCCGCGAGAAGCTGAAGGTCTTCGAGCGCCCGTCGCAGGCCAACCAATCGCGCAGCTATCAACTCCAGGAGATGCTCGGCAATTTTCAGAAGAACAAGAAGATCATTCTTCTGCGCGCCGGCCGGGAACTGCTGGAACTGGCCCAGGAAGTGCGCCAGGACGTCGTCCGCAAGACCCGCGAATCCTTTTTCGGGGCCGCCGCTTCGGAGCCGCTTGCCATCTTCAGTCACCCGTTGCTCTTCACCGAAGACGGCAAGGACGATTATCTGTACCTGGAGCACTACCTCATGCTCGGGAATTTTCAGAGGGACCTGGACCGGTTCGAGCTGGTGGACCAGGAGGTGCGGAGTTTTCTGGAGTGGGCCGATTCGCACTCGGAGGAGTCGCAACAGTACCACTCCCAGCAGGCGGCTTGCGCGGAACTGGGCGCCCGGCTCGAAGCTCTCCGCAAACAACAGCAGGAGCTGAGCGGCAAGCGAGGGTTTTTCACTTTGGCCGGGAAGGGCACGCCCGGAGTTACCCCCGAGACCCTGGCCGAGGAGGTCGTCTCCCGCGAGGCGGAACTCCAGCAACGGATGGAATCGTTCCGCCCCCTCGCAGATTCCTATTCCGCCCGCCTGGATCAAATCGTCTCCGCGCCGGAAAATGCCTTCTTGTTGGCGGATTTCCTGCAGACGGAACAGCAAATCGCGGAGGGGAAAAAAAAGGGAGCCAACGGGGACGAGATCGCTTCCCTCCAGGAAAAGGCGGAGATGCAGCGCGAAGCGCTCGAAAAGCTCTGGGAACAATTCTCCCGGGCCGGATTAGTCCCCTATATTTTGGGCGCCAACGAGACAGCCAGGATCTATCAGGACTTTTGCCCGCCCATCAATCCGCAGCAACTGAAAGTGGCCCTGGTGGATGAAGGGGAGCGGAAGAAAGTCCTCCACCTGGTCCGAGAATACCGGCTGCCGACCGCCTCACCCGAAACGCTGGAGGAATCCGCGCGCAAGGTGCGTTTCGCCGGGGGGCGGGAACAAAGGGCCGCGTTGCTCCATTTCTTGCAGGACTTCTTGCGGTGCCAGCGTGACCTCTGCAACTTCCATCTGGCCCAAAACTTGATGGAACAAATCCACCTGCCCCTGGATCCCAAGCAGCGGGAGTTGTCGCGGATCAACAATACCCTCTATCAGTTCCTCCTCGCGGAGGAGGAAAAGCCGGCGGGGGAAAAAGTCACCAGCCATGTGATCTTGAAAGCCGACATTCGGGACTCCACGGGCATCACGGCGCAACTGTTGGCGCGGGGTCTCAACCCTGCTTCGTATTTCAGCCTGAATTTCTTCGGGCCGGTGGACAAGCTGTTGCCGCGCTACGGCGCAACCAAGGTGTTTCTGGAAGGGGATGCCCTGATTCTGGCGATTATGGAACGGGAAGGCGACCCGTCGGGGGCCAACTCGGTGGCCCGCACCTGCTGCCTGGCCCGCGAGATGGTGGAAGTGGTCCGGGCGGTGAACGACCGCGCCGCCCAGAACCAGTTGCCCCTGGTCGAATTGGGGATCGGCGTCTGCCACCAGCCTTCCGCTCCCATGTACCTGATGGATGGCGATCGCCCGATCATGATCTCCAAGGCGCTCAACGAGTCCGACCGCCTTTCCGGCTGCGGCAAACTGGCCAAGCAGCTTCTGGCGCAAAAAAATCGCTTTTTCAATGTTTTTGTGATGCAGTTGCTGCCGGACGCGGACGCCAAGGGATCGGCGGAAGAATTCCGGCTGCACTATAACGTGCATGGAATCGAGATCAGTGAACCGGCCTTCCAAAAGCTCGGCGAGGAAATTTCCCTGACGAAAGTGGAGTTGAAGTTTCCGATCTTTGGCGAGCCGGAGGTTGTGGACCTGTTTTGCGGATCGCTGCCCCTGGGCTCTTCGAGCTTTCAGAAGATCGTCGTTCGCCGGGGCCGCATCCCCCAGTTGGATCCCAAAGAGTTTCGCGTCGTGGAGTTCACGTCCGGCTGCTATTACGAAGTCTGCTACGGGAAACCGATCCACGACTACGTGGGCAAGCAGCTCGGATGGTAGGCGCCGCATCCCCGCAGGGCGTTTCGAAGGGCGGGCAACCCGCTACGAGGAAGTCTTCATCGGCGCCCGTTCCTCCCGTTTCTTCGGAGCGGAGACGTAGCCCACGATCCGGTCTTTGAGGATCTGGTTCACCACAATCTCGGTGGGGCTGCGAAATCCTTGCTGGTAGAACTGCACCGGTTCCAGGGCGTTCTTGTCTTTCTTCTCGATGCTCCGGTCGTCTACGATGAGGTTCAGCGTGTACTTTTGTTTCTTGGGGTCCGTCTTCTTGAGCTCCAGTTGAACGCTGGCGACGCGTTGCGGGCGACCGGTCTTTTTCAGATCGAACTCGATGTAGTCCCGCTCGCCGCGCTGCCGCAATTCATCGATTTCGCCGTGATTGCGGGCGATCAGGTCGCTTTGCACGCCGAGGTCGCCGACCATCCGCTGCAATTGCGAGCGCGTCGAAGCCAATTCGTCTTTGGTCGTCTTGACCTCGGTCTTGACGCCCGCCACATCCGTGGAGAGGCTGCCCACGCTGCCCTTGGTGGCCACTTGCTCCTGCTGGAGCTGTCCCAGTTGCCCCGCCAACTGCTCGGCCGATTCTTTCTGCTCTTTCTGCTGGCGCGCCAGTTCGGCGGCGGCTTGCCGGGCCCGTTGGATCTCGGCCTGCGTCAACCCCAGGCGGTCCCGGGCCGCAGCCACTTGCCCTTGCAGCTCCGCGTCGCGCGCATCGCCCTGTTCCAGGCGGCCGCCGAGCTTTTCGAGGGTCTCGCCCTGCGCGGTCAAATTGCTCTGCGTACTCTGCAAGCGGCTGCTCAACTGCTCCAGCCGGCCGTGGAGGCTCTGGGCGTAGAAGAACAATCCTCCCAACCCGGCGAGCGATACGGCTCCCAACACAATCACGGCCCACAGGGGCGCGGACTTCCCTCCGGTGGCGCAGCCGGAGGAGGCGCCCTCGTCCGGGGGCGGGGCCTGCAAGGAAGGCGACGGCGTGATGCTCATATGGTTACTCCTTGTAAATCGTTCGTGGTTCCTTCTAACGAAGATGCGGCCTTTGCGGACGGGGTTGTTCCGCTCCAGACGCCGATTTCACTGCCAAGCCCGTCGGCCAACCCACACCGCCAGCCGGAAGGAAGCCGGAAGCTTTTCATAGTTTTTTCTCGCGTTGGCGGATTGCGGCGGGTCGGAGCTAGGCTTTTCACGTTCAGGGTCTTCGTGCCAAATGAAGGAACGTTTCCATTCTTTTCCAATCCTCATCTTAGCATACCAAGAGGGTTTTGCCTGCTACAATCCGGTATGCTTTTTGGTTCAGAGGATGTGCGCATCGTCCTGGTCCGCCCCCGGAACCCTTTGAACATCGCCGCCGCCGCGCGCGCGATGCGGAACTTCGGGTTTGCGGACTTCGCCGTGGTCGCTCCCTACGAGCCGGTCTGGCAAGACGCTCGAGCGGCCCCCGGCGCGGAGGAGTTGCTGTCGAGCGCCCGCGTCGTTCCCCGCCTCGCGGATGCCATTCAGGACCGCACCTTCATTCTCGGGACCAGTTCGCTCGCGCGGCGGAAACCCGCTCTCCCGGTGGTCGCGCTCGACCAACTCTCCCGCTACGGGAAGAAATGGAAAGATCCCGAGCGTCTGGCCATCCTCTTCGGATCGGAGAAGACCGGGCTCAGCAACAAAGACTTGAGCTTCTGCGCCGCTATTCTTCGCATTCCCACGGCCGAGGAGTGCCCCTCGATGAATCTGGGGCAGGCGGTGGCCGTCTGCTGTTATGAGCTTCGGCGGCTCCCGGCGCCGCGGCGGTCTGCGCCATCGGAGGGTTCGTCCCGCGCCAGCGCCGGGGAAGTGATCCGGTTACTCGAGGAGATCGAACAATTGCTGGGCCAGGAAAAGGGGCCGGAAACGGCGCGCGCGCGCGCCCGCAGCGTTCATCTGCGTCAAATGTTCCTGCGCTGGTCGCCGACGAGCCAGGACGTCACACTGTTCTTAGGAATCCTCCGCGACTTATCCCGGCGGCTTCGGCTAAATCCCTAACCTGGATTACTCATGAAAGTTCGGCACAATGCGCTTGTCCAGCCGCTCCAAGGCTGTTTCCGCGGCCGTTTCCCTTTTCTCTAGCCCCGGCCTTCAGGCCGGGGTTAACGGCGGAATTTGTTTACAGGCCGCTTCAGGGGCCTTGCACTTCGGCTTCAGCCCTTGCCAGAGCCGATGGCTCAAGCCGGTTTCGAGAAGCCCGCTGAAGCGGTCTGGGAGAAATCGGGTGGTTTCGCGGACCCAGGCGTAAACGCCTGGGCTAGAGAAAAATCCGGCTCGTTCATGAATAATCCAGGTTAAGAGGCGGCGATCCTCCGTCGCTCCGGCCAGCACAGGGCCGGCCTTCCGCTCCGTAGCACGAAAACTTGTCTGCATAGCGGCCTCAAGCTATACTTCCGCAGGAACCTAGCTCTTCGGGAGGATTGGCGATCCATGAAGATTCTTCAAAGAAGCGTCTGTCTATTGTTTGCAGTGTGGGTAGGGTGCAGTTCGGGAGCGGCCCAGGATCGTGTGGTTATCCGGGGCGGAACCGTCATTGATGTTCGGGACGGACGCCGCATTCCGAACGCCGTCATCGTTCTCCAGGGTGACCGGATTGAATCGGTTGCCTCGGGAGGAGCGGTACCTTCGGGCGGCACGGTTCTGGATGCGACCGGCAAATTCATCATCCCCGGCCTGATTGATTCCCACGTTCATTATACGGACTGGTCGCCGGAGCTGTTCTTGAACTACGGCAACACGACCGTGATAGACCTGGGGAACGACCACGACTGGATTCTGGCGCAGAAGGATGGGATCGAACGCGGCGTGATTCCGGGGCCCCGGATGCTGATCAGCACAACGGTGATTGACGGTCCTCCGGAGAGTGAAGGGTATTTCGAGCGGCCGTATGTTCGCATCGTGAAAAACTCGGAAGAGGCCGTCAACGTGGTGCGGTCGGAGATCGCCGCCGGCAAGCTCGATTCGGTCAAAGTCTACGCCGGGCTTACCCCCGACATGCTGCGGGCCATCGTCCGGGAGGCGGAGAAAGCGAATCTGCCGGTGATCGGCCACTTCAACGACGTGCGCGTGGTGGCCGAGGTCGGCGCCAAGGGAGTCGAGCACATGGACCCGGTGGACAACGCGCTCGTGGACCGCCCGGCCTGGCAGGAAGCCCAGAAGAAGGTGCGGAGGGGATACCGGATCCCCGAAGCGGCGTTCATGGACTTTGCCAAGGTCCCCGCCATCATTGATCTGATGGTGAAGAACGGGCTGTACTTGAACCCTACGGTTCGGGTCGGGTTTACGGGGGACCGGGCGCTTCGGGAAAAAGGGTTTCCGTATCAGGATTTCGACCTGCTGATCAACGATTGGCGGCTGCGGTACGCGCCGCTGGGATTTCGCCTGGGAGTCTTAAAAGAGCAGCAGGAGATCGGCGTCTGGCATTGGGCGGACCTCTCGCAGTACGAACAGGACATGTATCATCAGGGCTACGTCAATACCTTGCGGTTCCTCAAAATGTTTGCCGAAGCGGGGGGAAAACTCTATGCCGGGACGGATGGCGGAAGCATGTGCACGGCCGGCTTGTGCCTCCACCAGGAGATGGAGCTGCTGGCCGAGGCCGGCATAAAGCCTCTCACCGTCCTCCAGTCCGGGACGATCAATGCCGCGGAATTGATGCGAGTGCAGGACCGCATCGGCACGCTGGAGAAGGGCAAGGTGGCTGACGTTCTCATCCTGGATGCCGATCCGCTCCAGGACATTCGCAACACCAAAAAGATTTGGAAGGTGATCAGCCGGGGGCGAGTGCTGGACGGACAATACCATGCGGACTTTGAGAATCCCCTCCCGAATAAAACCTTCGTGGACACCAGCCACTTTTTCTG
>Ga0156329_1104_pt1 | contig 9843 bp, 8 predicted proteins | sample RifCSPlowO2_12_FD_107977 | JGI IMG/M metagenome (GOLD analysis project Ga0156329, IMG submission 107977) | Acidobacteria bacterium RIFCSPLOWO2_12_FULL_60_22 | reverse complement strand
AGGAGGAAGGAAAAGCGGGCGGCCGCCTCGCGTCGAAAGTCGAGAAACAGGGCCGCTGTCATTGTGACGCCCGACCGGGAAACTCCGGGGACCAATGCCAGCGCCTGGGAAAACCCAATCCACAGCGAGTCTCCCAGGCCCACCGCTGGCAGGCTCTTCTGGTAGCGGCTCACTTTTTCCCCCCAGGCCATCGGGATGGCGAGCAGAATCAAGGCGCTGCCAACCACCACCGGATGGCGCAAGGTTGTCGCGACTTGCTCATGGAAGGCCCAGCCGGCGATCGCCGCAGGGATGGTTCCCACCACCAGAAACCAGAACAAGGCCCCGTGGTGGTCCAGTCCCATGGGCGTGTCGCCCTTCGACCTTGAGGCGGCGTTTCCGAAAATGGGCTTACCGCCGAACCCGAGCAGCAGCAGGTCCACCCAGGTCTTGAAAAAGTAAAGCGAGACGGCGACGAGCGTCCCGACATGGAGTGCCACGTCGAAGGTCAGCCCGGGGTCTTTCCAGCCAAACAGCCAGGGGATCAGGGCCAAGTGGGCGGTGCTGCTGATCGGCAGAAACTCGGTGATCCCTTGCGCGACTGCCAGCACGACCGCTTGCCAAAGGGGCATCAAGCGGAACCCAAACGATCTTGGTAGATTCTCTCGATTAGGGCTTCCGCGTCCACTAAACCCTTCCAGCTTCCTGCCGAGCGGCGGAATGCCTCAAAGTCGCGGCTTGTGGTACCCCCGACGATAGTAACCAACACCTCTTTGCCTTCTGGCAAATCAATCTTTTCGAGCGGTTCCAGCTTCCCGCCTATTACCCGCGCCCGAATCGTCAAACTCATGGATTCCTCTCCTTTGTCGCTCCATTCTAACAGTTCACTTTGGCCTGTGGGAACAGGCGAATCGAATGCCATGGTGTTCCTACATTCGAGAAAAGCCAACGGCCTTTTCTGGGGAGGCAAGAGAAAAGGGGATGCGGTTGGGCGGCAGTTTGATTCGTTCGGGTGGGTGTGGGGAAAGGCAGGCTTGCCTGTATTACCTCAGATCTCCAGGATGACGGGATAGATGAGGGGATGGCGGTCGGTCTGCTTCTTGATGAAGCGTCGGAGATCGGAGCGGATTTTTTCTTTGATGAGGCCCCAGTCGGCGCGCTCTTCGCCGCTGGAGTGATTGAGCGTTTCGAGGATGATCCCTTTGGCCTGATCCAGGATGCCATCGGCGCCGTCCGCGGAGACGAAGCCCCGGGAGACAATCTCCGGCTGCGACTCGACCTTGCCGGTGTGCCGGTTGATGGCGATGATCGGCAGGATGATGCCGTCTTCGGAGATATGCTTTCGGTCGCGGATAATCATTTCCTCCACCACCTCGTCCACCGTGCCGGAGTCAATGCAGATCCGTCCTACGTTGACCCGCCCGGCTTTGCGGGCTCCTTTGGCGTCAAACTCCAGCACGTCCCCGCTTTCGAGCAAGAAAGCCTCTTCGACCTCCTTCAGGTGGGTGGCCAAACCCGCGTGGCGGCAGAGTTGCCGGTACTCGCCGTGGATGGGGATGAAGTAGCGCGGCTTGGCGAGATTGAGCATCAGCATCAGCTCTTCCTGGCTGGCGTGACCGGAGACGTGCACCCGCGGGCCGCCGCCGTCATCGTAAATGACGTGCGCGCCCCGCTTGAACAGGTGGTTGATCATGCGATAGATGGTCTTCTCGTTGCCGGGGATAATGCGCGAGGAGAGCACCACGGTGTCTCCCTCTTCAATGACGGCGTGCCGGTGATCTTCCACGGCGGCGCGCGCCAGAGCCGAAAGCGGTTCGCCTTGACTCCCGGTAATCACGACGACGGTCCGATTGCGCGTAGCTTGCTTGATGTCGTTCGGCCGCAGCAGCAGACCATCCGGAACGTGGAGGTAGCCCAGCCGGTGGGCGATCTCCGTGGTGTTGATGATGCTTCGCCCCACAAAAGCGATCTGGCGCTTGTATTGAGCGGCAAGCTCTACCAGGAGCTGGATGCGGTGAATCGAACTGGAGAAGCAGGAAGCAAAGATGCGCTGGTCGGCACGCGCGAAGATCCCATCGAGCGGATCACGCACGGCCCGTTCCGAGGGTGTGTAACCCGGCCGCTCCACGTTGGTGCTGTCGGAGAACAAGGCCAGCACGCCGCGCTTGCCATACTCGGCGACGGTGTGGAGGTCGAACAGTTCGTTGTCGGTCGGGGTCTGGTCCACTTTGAAATCGCCCGTGTGGAGGATCACCCCGAGCGGCGTCGTAATCGCCAGCATCGTGGAACTGACAATGCTGTGCGTCACGTGGATGAACTCCACCGTGAACGGCCCCAGCGTGATGCGGTCCTTCGGCCGGACCTTGTGGAGCTTGGCCGAATCGAGCAGCCCGTGCTCTTCCAGTTTTCCCTCCACCAGCGCCAGCGTGAAGGCGGTCCCGTAGACGGGGATGTTGAGCTCGGCAAGGAAGTACGGGACGGCCCCGATGTGGTCCTCGTGGCCGTGGGTCAGTATCAGGCCGCGCACCTTATCGCGGTGCTCGAGCAGGTAGGAGATGTCCGGAATCACCAGGTCTACGCCGAGCAACTCCGCTTCGGGGAACATAAACCCGGCGTCAATGACAATCAGGTCGTCGCCGTAACGGAGGGCCATCATGTTCATCCCAAACTCGCCCAGCCCTCCCAGGGGGATCGCTTGCAGCTTCGGTTCACTCACGCAGTAAAAACCTCAACGAACGGAATTTCGCTTTCCTTGCATAATGATAGCACACGGAGGGAGCGCCTCTTCACCGCGAAGTGGCACAAATTTCTGGCAGGGGGCCGGAAAACCATCCCCCATGTTATCCCAACGGGCCTATCCTGCCTGCCCTGAGCGAAGCCGAAGGGAGCGGAGTCGAAGGAAATTGAGGGACCGGCTCTTTCTCGTACGCAAGCCCAACGGCCAAGAGGTAGAATGGGATGAGAGGGAGCGTGTGGATGGAAATCGTGGCTCCAACCGCTTGGAACAGGAGGGCGCATGAGAAGGTTTATTGTGCTGGCTGCCGCGGCAATCGTGGTGATGGCGACGCTCGGAGACCTCGTCTGGGCCCAAGGCCAGGGGCGTAGCAGAGGCCAGGAGAAAACAGCCGGGGAGAAAGTTCGGGAAGTTCTGCCGCCTGGGGAGCCGGTCTTTACCACGCAAGAGCGAACGATCATCTCAAACTGGTTCGTGAACAACCGCAGCGGCCTGCCGCCCGGGTTGGCGAAGCGCGAGACGTTGCCGCCGGGCCTCGAAAAGCAGTTGCGCGAGCGGGGCACCCTCCCGCCGGGCTTGCAGAAAAAACTCTACCCGATGCCGGGCGCCCTCGAACGCCAGTTGACGGTACTCCCCACCGGCTACCGCCGCGTGATTATCGGGAACAACGTCATCCTGATGAACCCAACCACGGGGCTGATCTACGACCTCGTGCGCAACGTGATCCCGTAGGCGGCGGCAAACTCGGACCGGAGGGATATTCGCTCCCTGTGCCATCACTGCTTCACAGCAGGGTGCCGGAGGCGCTTGCTCAGACGCGGAAGGGGTGGCCGGACATCTCCCGCAAGCACCGTCCGGGTGAACGCTGGTCCTCTCGCGTGCAGGGAGGTCAACCGCACCGGCATCTGCTGCCCTACCCGCTCCGCCAATCCCATCCGCCCTGGAAACTCCACCCATAGACTCCCCCCCGGGGAATCACCGCCCGCCGCGTCTGCCCCAAAACTACTTTCTTCCTGCCCCCACGGGGGGGGAACTTCTCTTGGCACCGTCTTGTTCCGCAGTCAATCGAAAACCTATTTTCATTGAACTGCGGGGAACCCAACGGCGCACCCTTAACTTCGGAATCGAGATTTAATCGGGGAACGGGTTCTGCCGTCCCAGAACGGCCCAGATGTTCAGATGAATTTTTCTTGCAAATAACGGCGCAATCGAGTATCAGTAACCCTCTATACTCCTGCACAACCCACCCGGGAGGTTCAGGAAGGGAAAAGGCATCTGCTCCGGCGCTGAGCGTGGATTGTATCCTGCCCGGCAGCGGGCAGAACATTTGGGATGTGTAAAGTCGTATGAAGATTCACGTTTTCTTTCATGATCGCTGTTTTGACGGAGCTGCCTCGGCGGCTGTCTTCACGAGGCTCTACCAAGCGTGCTTCCATTCCGAGGCCGAGTTCCAATACATCGGGCTGGCGCACCGGGCCTCGCAGCTTTTTGATGAGAGTCTGTTCACGGGGGATGAAAATGCCATCGTGGATTTCAAGTACTCGACCTCTCCGCGCCTCGACTGGTGGTTCGATCACCACCAAAGCGCTTTTCTTACGCCGGAGGATGCGGCCCACTTCCGCCGGGACCGCAGCGGCAAAAAGTTCTATGATCCCAGCTTCAAATCCTGCACCAATCTGATTGCCCTGGTGGGGAAGGACAAATTCGGCTTTCAAGCGAAGGACCTGGAGGAGTTAATCGCCTGGGCGGATATTGTGGATGGTGCGCTCTTTCCGGACGCCGGGACCGCCGTCTCGATGAAAGCTCCGGCGCTCCAACTGGCCCTGGTGATGGAGGCCGGGCCGGACGGCGACCTGGCCCGCTGGCTGATCCCCCAGATGGCGAGCCGTCCGCTGGCCGACATCGCTGCCGAGCAGAAGGTGGCCGGCTCCTTCCAACCCCTCTTTGAACGCCACTTCCGCTCCTTGGATTCCATTCGGGAAGTGGGACAGTGCGACCGGGGAGTGCTCTTTTTTGACCTAACCGGTCCGGGGGTCGAGGTGTATAACAAGTTTGCGCCCTACTACTTGTTTCCGGAGTGTGTCTACAGCGTCAGTATCTGCCCGTCCAACTTCCGCACCAAGATTTCGGTGGGCTCCAACCCGTGGAACAAATCCGCTGCCCTGCACAACCTCGCCACCATCTGCGAGCGGTACGGCGGCGGAGGGCACCCGCGCGTCGGCGCCATCTCGCTGGAACCCGGCCTGCCGGAAAAAGCCAGGGAAATCGCCCGAGAAATCGTCGAGGAACTGAAAAACCCCCCACAGGAAGTCCCCACCGAGACGCCTCCCTCAAAGACCTGAGGGTTTCCGAAGCCCGTCTTGGGTTTTCTTCCCGTCGAATTAAACCAATCTGGCCTATAATGACTTTCTTTTAAGAGATATTCCTGCCTTGCGGTTTCATCGGGAATCGGCGTCCGGGCGCGATCGGCGGAGCAATATTTCCATTCGCAGGGCAGAGAAAGGCGTCCCGTGTCGTTTGAAGATGAACTTCTGGAGCAACGCCGCGAGAAGCTGCGGCGGATTCTAGCCTTAGGCTATCCGGCGTATCCGCATCGCTTCGACTACACCCACACCGTCGAGCAGGTTCTTGCTCTGGGTTCCTCTCGGACCGCCGACGAGCTGGCGCAAGAAAAGCCCGCGGTTCGCGTGAGCGGCCGTTTGACGGCGATCCGCGGGCATGGCAAAGCCGGCTTCGCAGACTTGTCTCAGGGCGGCTCCCGGCTGCAAATCTATGTCCGCAAGGATGCCGTGGGCGACCGCGTCTTTGAGCTCTATCAGTTGTTGGACCTCGGGGACCTGGTCGGCGTCGAGGGGTATCTGTTTCGGACGAAGACGGGAGAACTCTCCGTCCACGTCAACGGCCTGACGCTGCTCGCCAAGGCGATGCTGCCGCTGCCGGAGAAATGGCATGGGTTGCAAGACGTGGAGGCGCGTTATCGGCAGCGGTATCTCGACTTGCTCGCGAACGCGGAGGTCAGTCAGGCGTTTCGGACGCGGAGTAAGTTGGTTCGCGCCCTGCGCGCGGCGATGGACCGGCGCGGCTACATCGAGGTCGAGACGCCGATGATGCAGCCGCTGGCCGGAGGAGCCGTCGCGCGCCCCTTCCGCACCCACCACAACGCGCTCGACATCGACCTGTACCTGCGGATCGCTCCGGAGCTCTATCTCAAGCGGCTGGTGGTGGGGGGCCTCGACCGCGTCTATGAAATCAACCGCAACTTCCGCAACGAGGGCATCTCGACGCAGCACAACCCGGAGTTCACGATGCTCGAGTTCTATCAGGCTTACAGCGACTACCGCGACCTGATGGACCTGACCGAGCAACTGTTGCCGGAAGTGGCGTTGGAGGCCGCCGGGACCGCCACGGTGACATTCGGGGAGCACACGATTGATCTCACCCGCTTCACGCGCTACTCACTCCGGGAGGCCATCCGGGAATTCTGGCCGGAGGAAGCGAGCCAGCCGAATGTCGAGGATTTTTCTGACCCGCAGCGAACGGCCGCAGTCATCGAAGCCTGGAACCGCCTCCATCCCAACGAGGAGCGCGTCCCCGTTCCGGCTGATCCGGGATCGGTTCCGGGCGGCATCTCTCACGGAGCAGCCCTGGCGCACCTGTTTGAGGTAGTCTGCGAGCGGAAGCTGATCCAGCCGACGATTATCTACGACTTTCCGGTGGAGGTTTCGCCGCTCGCCAAGAGCAAGGACGACGAGCCGGCGTGGGTCGAGCGGTTCGAGGCGTATATCGGGGGAATGGAAGTCGCCAACGCGTATAGCGAGCTCAATGACCCGGAGGAGCAGCGGCGGCGCTTCGAGTTGCAGGCTGCGATGCGCGAAAAAGGTGACGTGGAGGCGCACGCCATGGATGAGGACTACGTCCGCGCGCTCTGCTACGGCATGCCGCCGACGGCCGGCGAAGGCATCGGCGTGGACCGCCTGGCCATGCTCCTCACCAACTCCCGCTCCATCCGCGACGTCATCCTGTTCCCGCTGCTGCGCCCGGAAAGCACATCAAATCCATCGGCAAGCTAGCGCGCGCCAGAAGGATGTCCGTTTGCTTTTTTCCGAGTCGGGCTGTAGCATATGGAAAGGGGAGGTAAAGGGTGAAGGACTACCGGAGGGTGCTTCCCCGTGGGGAATGATGGAGTTGCGCCTGAATGTCCAAAGAATCCAATACTGCCATTGCCAGGAATGACCCAGTTCTACTCCCAGATTCGCCTCGGGTGATTTACGGGAAGAATCCACTGGTTCAGGTAATTTGCCAACTGCGCTTTCCGCCAATTTTGCGTATCGATGCTGAGCCTCCTGCTGCCTTTCAGGATCGGATTAGAAGAGATTATCCGCTGCTTCAGGAAAAACCGGTTGAGGAACTGATTGATTTTCCGTCCGACATCCCACGAAACGTCGTAAACCTGCTGCGCATGGCAACAAAGCAACGGAGTGTTAAGGCGTATGACTTCCGCTCCGAGGACGGGAATTGGATTGTGAGCCTAACAAGGGATTTCCTGGCTCTTACTAACACCAACTATGAGCGATGGGAGAATTTCCGGAACCACCTCGATAGTCCCATTGAAGCGTTGTTAGAAGTCTATCAGCCAGCTTATTTTACTCGAATTGGGCTTCGGTACCAGGACCTGATTCAGCGGTCGAAACTGGGTTTGGATGGCCGTGTTTGGGGTCAGTTACTGAAGCAACACATCGCGGGCATCTTTTGCGCCTCCGATTTGAAAGGGACAGTGCAAGAGGTGTATAGTGAAACTGTGCTTCAATTCCCCGACAGTTCGTGGAGATCGCGGTTGCGCCACGGATTGGCACTGTCTCCTGACAAAGAGGAATGTTACCTCATCGATAGTGACTTTTTCACCGAGGAGAAGGTAGATACAAATCATGCAATGGAAATTCTCAACTGCTTTAACCGACAGTCTGGAAAACTCTTCCGCTGGTGTATTAGCGAGACGCTCCATGAGGCCATGGACCCTCGACCCATTGAACCGGCTGTCTGAAACGGAAGGTCCCGAACATCAGGTTGCTGCAGAGTGGAAGCATTTCTCAAGCCGAGGACGGATTTCCCATCTTTTCATGATCGAAGGGAATCCGGTTTTAGACGAAGAGGGTTTCCAGGACTACGTTATACGCCTTTTGTGCCATGCGCTGATTGACCGAGTCCCAGAACAAGCTCTACCAGAACTGCTGGATGAGATTGAAAATATATACAGATACTATCTAACAGCTCCGCCAGCCCGTGCGCTGCAGCAGCCGAGCCGAGTGCTACAAGTCAAGATAGGCCGACGTTTTGAACGGCCTACATTTCCCCTTTCAGAGGAATGATGGAGAGTGGCCGTTTACGCCCCTTCCCCCGCAATAGGTGCTTTGCGGCAAGGCGAAATCATATCCGACTTTGTTGAAGCTCACTTGAACCTAGATAGTCTCAGGCTTGGACAACCTGAGCAGCTAAAATTCGACGAAAAGATTCATCCATTAGCAATCATCCTGACTCAGGACTGCGATCTCGATTGGGATTTCAAAGCACGAGAGTCAACCGACTTCGAGGCTCAACAGCATAGAGCTAACAAACGGATCCCGAAAGTTCTTCTGTGCGAACTGTGGCGCGCCGAGCAGCTCCGAGGAGAATTGAATCTTAATTCTGCACTGTGGAAAAGAATAATGCAGAACGGGGATGAACGGTTTCACATTCTCCCCTCAATTGCCAAAACGGAGGATGCACAAGTTGAAGGATTTCCAGATTTGGCGGTTGATTTCAAGCGGATTTTTGCTATTCCGACAGACGAGTTGTATTTTCGCCTTACCTGCGGAACGCGCCGCAGAAGTTTTTTGGTGCCTCCCTTTCTGCAAAACCTAAGCAATCGGTTTGGTTACTATTTCATGCGGGTGGCCCTTCCCGAAACACCACGAAATCCTTAGCTGAATCTTTACCCTTTGCGGCGGCGGGAGATTACTGGAACAGCTCGCTCCAGACTATTTTGATCTGAACCCGACCCTGCTAGAAATGAAAAGCTCCCAGCCCCTTTTGAAATTCTACCCTACAATAGGAATGAAGCAGGAAGCCGTTTGAGCCGATCAAGGGAGTGGGGCCTATGAGCTTTGAATCGTTTGTGGCGCTGCGGTATTTGCGGGCGAAGCGCAAGGTGGCGGTGATTTCGGTCATCACGGCGATCTCGGTGCTGGGCATCGCCGCCGGAGTGATGTCACTGATCGTGGCCACGGCCATCAGCAACGGTTTCCGGCAGGATTTGCAAGGGCGGCTATTGGGGGCGATGGCTCACGTGAACTTGCAACGGCGCGATGGCAATGGAGTCGAGCAATGGCGGGACCTGCTCGGAAAACTGGCCGGAGCGCCCGGCGTGGTGGCCTCGGCCCCGGCGCTGTACGGGACCGTGCTGGCCTCCCATGGGAACCGCTCCAGCCAGATGATCCTGAAGGGGGTGGAACCGCAATCCGAATTGAAAGTAGGCAATTTATTGAGCAGCATTCGCGAAGGCTCGATCGAGCCGCTCGGCCAGCCGGTTGCCCCGGATAGCACTCCCCCGGTGGTGATCGGCAAGGCCATGGCCGATTCGCTCGGCGCTTCTCCCGGTGACAGTGTCTTGCTCACCAGCCCGCAAGGGCATCTGACGCCCTTGGGGATGGTTCCTCGCTACCAATACTTCCGCGTGGCCGGGGTGTTTGATTCCGGCTTTTACGACTTTGATTCTACGTGGGCTTTCACCAGCCTCCCCGCAGCGCAGCAATTGCTGGGGCTGGGAAACGTCGTGTCGGTCCTGGAATTCAAGCTGGAGGACATCTACCGCGCGCCGGAGGAGGCCAAGGCCATCCAGCAGCGAGCCGGCGCGGACTTTGTCAGCAGCCATTGGATGGAGCAGAACCGCGCCCTCTTCAGCGCGCTCAAGCTCGAGAAGACGGTGACGGTGATCACCATTGGGCTGATCGTTTTCGTCGCGGCCCTGAATATCCTGATTTCGCTCATCATGATGGTCATGGAAAAATATCGGGATATTGCCGTGATGGTCTCGATGGGTGCTGGGCGCAAACAAATCCGTAACATTTTTATGCTGCAAGGCGTGCTGATCGGCG
>Ga0156329_1099_pt1 | contig 9870 bp, 5 predicted proteins | sample RifCSPlowO2_12_FD_107977 | JGI IMG/M metagenome (GOLD analysis project Ga0156329, IMG submission 107977) | Acidobacteria bacterium RIFCSPLOWO2_12_FULL_60_22 | reverse complement strand
GGGCAGGCCCGCACGCAGGGAGGGTTGTCGCACTGCATACAGGGCCGCGCGGTCCAATAGGGGCCCGCGGTCGGATTGTCAGAAACCTCGTAGACCTTGATCCACTCCTGATGGGGCGGGACAAAATGCATCGAGTTGCAGGCTTTGGTGCAGTCACCACAGCCATCGCACTGGGCCAGGTCAACGACCATGACCCACTTCTGGTTGGTCGGAGCGAGCGAGCGCGCGGGCAGCACGCCGGGGAAAAGCTGTTGGGCGGCCGTTCTCAGGGCTGCCCAGCCGGCGACAAGCCCTCCGGCTCCACCAACCAGAAAGTTTATGAATCCTAGCCGTGAAACAGGCATGGCTCATTCCTCCGTCAGGGTTCGACAATAATTGTGGCAATCATCTCGTCGTGCCCTCTGCCGCATTTCACGTTGAAGCATCCTGCCTTGTAGGTGCCCGGTTTGTCCGGCACCACCAGCGGGTAATCTTTCGTCCCTGCCTTGCAGCGAACACTCCAACCCTGGTCTTTGAACTCCTTGATACTGAAGTCGTGAAGCGTTCCGTCTTTTTCCCATTCGGGGCCTCGAAAGCACGTATAACGCAGCGTAACCACCGCACCCGCCTTCAGCTTGAAGACAGGGTCCCCCTTCTGTCCGGGAGTTCTGAAGCGGTTGTCTTTCGTGCCGGTGAGTTCGATCACTTGCGGACCCTGTGCCAAAACGATCGTGGGCAACAGGACCAGAAAAAGCGGGACCATCAGGCCAAAAATTAACACTCGATTGGTTACTTGCATTTCCTAACCTCCAATTGTTTGCTTACGCCACTTCTATTAGATGCAAGAAACTGGCCAAAGTACAGAATCCCGCCTTCCCAGATTAACCAATTGAAAAACAGATGGTTATCTTTTCTCATTGGTGTGAAAACTAAATTCGCCTTGCTCCGAACGCGGGCGGATGCCCCTAATGTGGGTGAATACAACCACTTTCTGACAGAGTGAAAGAATCTTACGTTCTTACTGGGTTAAATAACCATATGGGCTAAGTTATTCAAAAATAAGGCTGACGACAATGCTTCCTTTCACCACTCACCTCAAAGGCCCGGTCAACGGAGACGGGCAGGTGGCCCCGCAGCTAAGCAAGCAGGGATTCCATCTCTCTCGACCCGTACCGGGCTTGCAATCGGCTTGGGAAGTGGCTGGCTGGGGATTCCGCTGTCTGGCCTTTTGACCGTGGACGGGGCGTTCGGGAAATAGCTTGGAAAAATCCCTCTGCCCGGCAGAAGATCGCAGCCTGGAGGGACGAGTATAACGAGCAACGACCGCACAGTTCTATGGGCCACAGAACGCCCACAGCGTTTGCAGCAACCTTGGACTCGCACAGTCAGCGGGGAACTCGAGGGCGCTGTGAGGGAAGGGGATTCAAACGCTATCCCCTTCCTTCATACTCCCATCCTCGCTTCAAACCGGCGAGCTACAATATAGAATGGAAATTTGTCAATTATCCTTGGCAGGAAAAACGGGGCCAGGTCAAGAGTAACCCATGTCAATTGTCACACAATGTGACAGCATAGATGTATCCTCTATGTTATCTGTTATGGATTCATGAGAATAATGGAAGTAGAAAACCCGGGAGAATCGGTCCCTTGTCAGATAATTGGACAACGGAATCGCAAAAGTTCATCTCACGATGACAACGAAGCGGCCGGTCAGTCTGGAGTATTTTCAGAGCGGACCCGGAATCAAAGCGGAATGCCGTACAGTTTCATCTTGCGGTAGAGCGATTCCCGGCTGATGCCCAGGATTTCACTGGCTCGACTCTTGTTGTTGCCGCTTAAACGAAGCACCTGCTCAATCGCGTATTTTTCCAGCCGCTCCAGAGAAAACATGGAAACATCCGTGACGATGGCGCCGGATTTTCCTTGCGGCAGCAAGTCCGGATGCAGGTACGGGCGGATATCCCGTTCGCCGATGACCTCCTTCTCGTGCAGCGTTGCCAGCGCACCTTCCACCAGGTTTTCGATCTCGCGCACATTGCCGGGAAAGGGGTAGTTGTAGAGAAGCGCCAGGGCATCGGAATCGAAGGTGGGCCGGCAGCCATACTTGGGGGAGAAGACGGTCAGGAAGTGATCCAGCAACAACGGCAAGTCCTCCCGCCGTTCCCGCAAGGGCGGCAATTCAATCGTGATGCGGGCCAGGCGAAAGTAAAGGTCTTGCCGCAGCGTGGCGTTCAGGTCCGATATCTTCGGGCGATTCGTGGCCGCAATCACCCGCACGTCTACCGGGATTTCCTCGACTGCCCCCAGGGGACGAACCTTGCCGTCCTGGAGCGCCCGGAGCAATTTAACCTGAATCTCTGCGGGCATTTCGCCGACTTCATCCAGGAGCAGTGTCCCGCCGTTCGCCGCCACAAACAGGCCGGGACGATCCTGCTGCGCGCCGGTGAACGCCCCTTTGCGATATCCGAACAGTTCGCTCTCGACCAAATCCCGGGGCAGCGCCCGCAATTGATCGGAATGAAAGGACGCGCCGCCCGCTCGCTGTTGCGGTGGATCAGGCGAGCCAGCAGCTCTTTGCCCGTCCCGGTCTCCCCGATGATCAGCACGGGCACATCGGTCCGGGCAGCGGCCTCGGCTAATCGCAGCGCCCGGAGCATCTTGGGAGCCTGCGTCACCAGCCCGCTAAAGGAAGAAGACTGCCGGGAGCTTTCCAGCTCCGCCACCTTTTCCCGCAACCGCTGCAACTCCAGGATGTGGTTCACCTTCTTGACGATGGTAGCCCGCTCGAGGGGCTTGGTGATGAAGTCCTCGGCGCCTCGCTTGATGGACTCGACCGCCGCGGCAATCGTTCCGAAGCCGCTCATCATCAGCACCGGCAGGTCCGGTTTTTGCTGCTTGATGCGTTCGAGCAGAGTCATCCCATCCATCACCGGCATCACCAGGTCAATGAGAACGAGGTAGAGATGCGGGGAATTGGAAACGATCCGTTCCGCCTCCACGGCCGAAGTGGCCGCCTCGACGCAGTGCCCTTGTTGGCGCAAGAGGTCGGCCAGGGTCGCGGCCATCCCCGCATCATCATCCACCACAAGAATCGAAGGATTAGAACTCATGCTCTTGTTCTGCTGCGAACGGCGCTGGACTCGCTCCGGCAGCGATGCAAGTGTTGCTCGCCTGGGCACCAACGGAGGCGAATCCGCATGGTCACGTCCGCCGTCGCGTTATAGGCGAAGTGGATCACGCATTCGTGTCCCTCAACAATATCGCACAGGAAAGCAGCAAGTTCGTCGAGAACCAACCGGCTTGTTAACTGCCCGAATACATTCCACTCCCTTGGCCAAGTTCGCAATCGGTTCCCCTCCTATTGTTGCACGATGCTTGCCAAATCCTCTTCCACTGCGGCGTGGGGCCGAAACGGGGAGATTCTTGAGGGGAGTTCCGGGGTGGGACCACGATGCCCTGAAGATGATCCGGAGAGGAGAACACCTCTGTTTTATCGAGCACGCCATCCCCGAAATCGTATAGAATGAGGAAAACACTTCGAGTCGGGGCGTAGCGCAGCCTGGTAGCGCACCTGCCTTGGGCGCACAAAACCCCGCTCCAATAGCTCCATTCCGTGTGTCCTACTTTCAGCGTCTCCAACAATTTGGGGCAAGGTGCTGGCGCTCCAAGCTAATCCCAAGACAGATTGGAAGATAGGGTTTGGGCACCGTTTCAGAACGGTCGGAGGCAGGTGCGTGACGGGCCAATGTGCTTTCGACAGTTGATTATTTAACAGAGACTGGAGCGCAGGCTTCTCAGGTATCGGTATCAGTTCCAGCATAGGCCGTCAGACTGGACTTGAGAGTGGCGACCTGCGGGATTGCAGACAATCGCACTCTAGTTCAGGAGGGTCGGGACAGGATGTACGGTGTGATTCCGCGAATCCGAGCGTCCGCAGTTACTTCACTTCCCGATGCTTGCCGATCTGAAGATACTCTTCGCAGGCGATCTGTTCCAGCACATCCATTTCCGGTCGTAGCTGATAGAGTTTCTTCGCTCCCCAGGGCCGGGTAAAAGCCTTGGGGTCCTCGAACAGGAACTCGATCTCCAGCGTGTCCGGCCGAATGCGCCGAAAACGTTCCACGACATGCAGCGCGTCGCTATGCGGCGTGCCCCCCGCGTCAATCCAGGTTCTATCATTCAACCCAACCGTATCCACGACGAGCGTGTCTCCCTCATACTTGCCAATAGAGTGCCCCATCCACCCAAACGGCCAGCCTACCGGATGCGGGCGTCCGTCCACGAATATCTGGCGCACACCGTCATTGATTTCAATGATCAGCGCCACAATGGCTGGCGACTGAATAATGCGGAATGGATACCGCACCATGACCCGTGTGGGACCTTTTGGGTAGCAATAGGTGGTAGGGTCGACCTCGTCCACGGCCGGCTCGCGCGGATCGGTGACCCCCGCCCGGTTGCGTTTGAAGATTTCCATCGCCCAGGGCTGGAGCGGCGGATCTTCCAGACTAAAGCGGAAATTCCGCCCGTTAAAAACTCGGGCCGGAACCCACAGTCCCGAAAGGTCCGGCGGAGCCTTTCCCGGTTCCGATACCGGCCCGGCTGGGCTTTGCGCAAGTATTCCCGGCAAAACTCCAAGCATTACCACGATGGCCAGAATCCACACACTTAGTTGGTTCTGCTTTCCATTGGAGACTTTCATGATGGCCTCCCGCCAGCGGCAAGTATACCCAAAGTTGGTCTGCGTTGTACGAAAATTTCTTCCTCCACGCAAGACAGCCGGCTCCGGGCAACCAAAACAGCCTGGCACTCCAGGAACCGCTGGAATTCAGGACCGGCTGGTAAGGGCAAGAATGAGATGGTGTAAATTTTCGCTCCGAGTACGGTTCGTTCACTCACCCTCAGGAGCCCGCGGTTACAACGAATTGATCCCGGCGAGTAATTGCATTTGGGAATTTTCTATTGACAGTGCCTTCTGCCTCATGGACTCCAAGCCCAAGCAAAAGGATGAGCGACTCGTTTGGGAGTTGCACCAACTCCTAAACAAGTCATTAGTTTGGCGGAGTCAACGTGGACAGTTACAACTCTTGCCCTCTGGGGCCTATGAGTGAAGTCTCACTGTCAATTCTTAACAGTGGAGGTCGGGTGATGCATTGGGTCAAGTGTGTGTGGATATTTGCGCTCGTGATTGCTATTGCGAATTCACCTCTCCAGGCTCAAACCGCCGGGGGATCCATCTCCGGTGTGGTGCGAGACGAGAGCGGCGCTGTGATCCCCGGGGCCAATATAACCGTTTCCAATGTGGACACGGGGATTGCCCGGTCCACCGTAACGGACGCTGGGGGCCGTTATCAGGTGCCCGGCTTGATTCCTGGTCATTATGAGGTGCAGGCGGAGAAGGAGGGTTTTCGAACCGAGGTCCGCGCAGGTCTCCAACTGACCGTAGGGGCCGAAATCGCAATCCCCTTGGTGCTGCGAGTCGGGCAGGTCGCGCAAGTGACGGTCGTGACGGGTGAGGCGCCCATGATCGAGACGACGACGAGCACCCTGTCCGGCCTGGTGGATGACAGAACGATTCGGGATTTGCCGCTCAATGGACGCAGTTTCGACCAGCTTATCAGCCTGGAATCGGCCGCGCCCACGTTTCGACTGCATGGCGCCAATAGTGCAGCCGGATACTCGAATGTGTACACGATCAATGGAGCGAGAACCAAATCCAACCTCTACGTGATGGATGGACTCGAGTTGGTGGGAGCCAATGCCAGTTCTACGATGCCCGGCGGGGTCTTGGGAACAAACATGGGAGTGGATGCCGTTCAGGAATTTCAAGTTTTGACCGGCAGTTACAGCGCAGTCTACGGCAAGAAGGCCGGAGGCATTATCAATATCGCCACCCGGTCCGGCACGAACCAAATCCATGGCTCGGCAGTCGAGTTTCTGCGCAACGACAATCTGGACGCGCGGAACTTTTTTGACCCGAAGGCCCAGCCTCCCGAGTTCCGGCGGAACCAATTCGGGGGCGCGGTGGGAGGGCCGATTTGGAGAGATCGCACCTTTTATTTTGGCAGTTACGAAGGGTTGCGCGAAGGGCTGGGGCTGACCAGCATCTCCCTCGTCCCTGACGACAATGCCCGGCGCGGTTTCCTGCCGGACCCTGCCACCGGCGGACTCCGCAACGTAGGTGTAGCTCCCAACGTACAACCGTTTTTTGCCGTTTTCCCGGTTGCCAACGGGCGCAATTTTGGCGATGGCACCGCAGAGTTTCACAATGCTCCTACGGAGATCAGCAGCCAGGATTTCTTTATGATCCGGGGGGACCACAAGTTTTCCGACCAGGATTTCTTCTTTGCCCGCTACAATTTTACTCGGGCTCGGCAGTTCAGTCCCGGAGGCAACCCCTATTTCGCCACCACCGTTATCAGCCGCGATCAGTCGGCGCTGGTGGAGTATAAGAAGGTATCTGCGACGACCCTGAATTCGCTCCGATTGGGGTTCACTCGGGGACAGACACATGATATCGCTGCGGCCACGATTGATCTGGCTCCTTCTCTCTTCTTCTTTCCTGGGGCGGTTACGATGGGGCAGATTTCGTTTGGTGGTGGCACCGGTTCGTCGTCCGCGACCTTGTCAGGCGCGGGGGTGGGCAGCAGTTATGGCCGGTACTGGGCGGTGAATGTATTCGATATTTCCGATCAGGTCTCCCTCCACCGCGGCCCCCACGCGCTCCAGATTGGAGCACAGGTGCAGAGGATTCAACATAACGAAGATCGCGGATCAACAAAGATGGGGTCATTTACTTTTGATGATCTGCCGGCTTTTCTGGCAGGACGAGCGCGGGAGTTTCAGGCTCCAGACCCTGTCGGGGGGAACAATGCCGCTAAGTCCTATCGGCAGACCTATTTTGCCGCCTACCTCCAGGACGATTTCAAGCTGCGTCCCAATTTCACGCTCAATCTGGGGGTGCGCTACGAGTTCATGACCCCGCCAACGGAACCCTACGGGCGGCTCTCGAACTACCGTCCCTTCGTGGATGAGAGGGGATTGCGGGTGCTGGAAACCCAGCCCCACCTGGGAACCCCGTTTATTGCGGGGACCTACAACATATTCGCGCCGCGAGTCGGCATCGCGTGGGACGTATTCGGCAATGGGCAGACGGCGATCCGAAGCGGGTTCGGCATGTTCTATGATCAGATTGAGTCGGAATATCGCACCTCGACCAACTCCAACGGTCCTTTTTTCAACCTCCTGAGATTGAACAACCCTCCCTTTCCGTTAGGTTTCTCAGGGACCGCGCTCGGGACCGCACGGCCCATCGTGGATGGAATCGAGTTTGATGTGAAAGTGCCGACTCGAATGCAATGGAGTTTCAGCATCCAGCAACAAATCACGCCGAGCACGGTATTCAATGTCGGCTACGTCGGAGCCCATTCGTATCATTTCATCCGATTTTTGGATGGGAATCCCGCGGTTCACCAACTCCTCCCTGGCGGAGTCAAGTTTTTTCCTGCTGTCGCGCCACGACGAAACCCAGCCTTGGGTGCGACCCGCAACACCACTTCCGACGCCAATGGCAATTACAATGCACTCCAGTTGGGCTTCAATCAGCGGATGACCTCGGGGCTGCGGTATAAGGTTTCCTTCACCTGGGCCAAGAACATGGATGATGCTTCCACCCTGGACTCGGCCGACACAAACGGAACGATTTACGCCTCCCAAGACCCGGATAACACTAAGTTAGAGCGGGGGCTGTCTGCCTATGATATCCGGCGGAATCTGGTGATGAACTTCACGTATGATTTCCCCTGGAATAACTTCTCTGGAGTCGCCGGAAAGTTGCTCGGCGGATGGCAACTGGGCACCATCGCCACTATATCCGATGGCTCCCCGTTTACTGCCGTCACCGGGTTTCGGCGAGCGCGGGATCAATCACGGACCGTAGCGGATCGCCCCAACCTCGCGCCCGGAGCGAGCAACAATCCTGTTCTGGGGGGGCCGGACAAGTACTTTGAACGTACGTCCTTTACGCTGCCTCCGGTGGGTTTCTACGGGAATATTGGCCGGAACACGCTGATTGCGCCGGGATTCGCCAACCTTGACTTCACCCTGAGCAAGAGGACTGCTCTCAACGAACGGATGAGTCTGGATTTTCGGGCCGAGTTCTTCAACCTCCTCAACCGCGCGAATTTCGGTTTGCCGGACAAGACGATATTCGTATCGAACGGGTCGTATCGAGGTGCGGCAGGTCGAATCAGTAATACGGTGTCCACCTCCAGGCAGATTCAATTCGGGGTCAAATTGTCGTTCTAGTTTGCCAGGGGCTGCGATGCGGAGACGTTCCAATTTGGCCAACCGGATCCAGGAGCAGAACCACGCGGATATTTCCCGAGCGCCACGCAGTCGCGCGCGGGGGATTCTGACGGTCCTGGCCATCGCGGTGGGGATCGGCTGGCCGGCTTTAGCGCAGCAGACTGCCATCACGGGAGTTGTGAAAAACGCGTCCGGAGAACCAGTCTCCGGGGCATTGGTTCGAGTTCGGAGCGAAGGGTTGGGGCTGGGTTTCCTGGTGGTGAGCCAGGCGCAGGGTCGTTTTTCGACTCCGAATCTTCTTGCGGGGAAGTACACCGTGGAGGGTTTTGGAGGCAACTTCCAGAGCGCAGCCCCAGGCCCGGTCGAGGTCCGCAACGGTCAGGCGGGGAATGTGGATGTGATATTGAGTGTCCCCTTGCAGATTCCCCCGCGCGAGAAACGCTTGACGGACGAAGATTACAGGAAGATATTGCCAGACAGCGATGTAAGGGCAAAACGTCTGATCACGACCTGGTGCGCATACTGCCATACGTTGCAAGAGGTTGTCTCTGCGCGGATGACCCGGGAGGAATGGCAACAAACTTTCGATAGAATGCGTGACCAACTGTATGAGAATCGGAAACGGCCCCTCGAACTCGGGTCCTTCACCCAGCAGCAGGAAGGGGAGGCGATGGTGGACTATCTGGCGAAGCATCTGGGGCCGGATGCACCGGTGGATCCCCGCGTAGCCGGGCAATCGCTTCCCCGCCGCGGGGGCGCGTTGCATCCCAACCGCAACTGGCCGGGGTCATTATTGCAAGGGGCGGGGGCGAAGTACGTGATGTTCGAGTATGCCCTGCCGTCGGGTTCCACGCCACGGGACATTGCGGTGGATTCGCAAGGGATCGCGTGGGTGAGTGAAAGAAGCACGGGGATGCTGGGGCGGTTTGACCCCCGTTCGCTGAGCTATACGCGGATCGCACCGCCGGCGGGGAAGGGAAGCAAATGGCAGTTGAATGCGGTGGCGGTGGATGCGGAGGACCAGGTGTGGTATGTGGATGACGGTCCCAATGCTCGGCTGCTGCGGTACGACCCGAAGGGGGGGGAGTTTCAGAGTTATCCGCTTCCGGAGTATAGGTACGCGGTGGCGCCTGGGGCGAGTGGGGCGCGCATGACGGCGCTGCGGTTTTGGGATGGGAGTATCTGGGGAACGGGGACGACGGCGAACCGGATCGTCCGGTTGGACCCGAAAACCGGAAAGGCCACCAAGTACCCGGTTCCGAAGGGTTCGGAGCCATATGGGCTGGCGATCGGCGGCGACAAAATGATCTGGTACTCCGCCCAATTCGGTAACGCAATCGTAAAGCTGGACCCCGGCACGGGCAGGCTTACACAGTACAAGGCGCCCACTCCTCATTCTGATCTCCGGGGGATGGCGGCGGATGGCGAAGGGAATTTATGGGCAGCGGGGACGGAATCGAACAAACTGATCAAGATGGATTATCGCAGTGGGGAGAGGACGGAATACAGCGTTCCGACGGAAGGCTCCGGTCCGTTTGCGCTGGACGTGGACGCGAAACGGAAGGTGATCTGGTTCAGTGAGAT
>Ga0156329_1321_pt1 | contig 9959 bp, 4 predicted proteins | sample RifCSPlowO2_12_FD_107977 | JGI IMG/M metagenome (GOLD analysis project Ga0156329, IMG submission 107977) | Acidobacteria bacterium RIFCSPLOWO2_12_FULL_60_22 | reverse complement strand
CCGGCATGTCGTCCCATTTCACGTAGTCGCGCACCATCGCCGCCGCATCCTGGACGCTGTGCGCCCATTCCACTCCCGGCCGCCGCATCGTCGCATCAAACGTGTTGCCGAGAATCAAGTAGACCGGGGCCCGGTCGCAATACGCGTTGTAGATGGCCATCGCGGCGTGCTGCAACCCCACCGTGCCGTGGGCGAACACGCCCGCCGGCTTGCCTTCGATCTTGGCGTACCCATGCGCCATGGCGACCGACGACTCTTCATGGCAGCAGGTGATAAACTCCGGATTCCGGTTCCCGCCATAGTTGATGACCGATTCTTGCAGCCCCCGAAAGCTGGAGCCGGGATTGGAACAGATGTACTCGATGCCCAGTGACTTGAGGATGTCCACCATGAAGTCCGACCCGGTGCGATCCGTGGTCAGCACCTCGACTTCCTTGGACATGGACGGCTCGGCGACGGACCGAGGCGGGTCCGCTTGTTGTGCCTTTGCTGCCGGGGCGCCGGCAGCCAGCGCCGCCGCGCCGCCGGCGGCAATCTTCAAGAAATTGCGACGATCCACCGAAGTTTTCTTTGTTTTGGCCATGGCGTTTGGAACAGCGGAACCGCTCTGCCCTCCTCCGGACCTGCCGTATAGTGTCTATCGCTTCTTCGAAGCTTAGTCTGTCGTGGGCACGATCTTAGCCGGAAACCCCAGGGCGTGTCAACGGTCGGTGACGTCTTCATTTTGCGGCTGCAACCTGCAATTCCCGCTGGACTTTCAGGCGGGATGGCAGGTACAATTTCGTTGTTTGAGCGACGGCGGGACGGAAGCTGCACTCCGAATCCATATACAAGGGAAGATGATGATTTGCGACAAAGGAAAACCAATTAACAGGACACGCTTGGGCGTGTTCCTGATCCTCCTGGCGATGGTGCTCCCCGGATGGCGCTTAGAAGCGCAGAGCACGGCCGAAATCGTGGGGACCGTGAAAGACGGGACCGGGGCAGTGTTGCCCGGTGTGGCCTTAGCCATCACGAACAAAGCCAGTGGCCAGGTGCGGCAGCAGACGACCGACGCGAAAGGAAGCTACGTGGTCACCTCGCTGCCGATCGGCGAATACGTCATCAAAGCCGAATTCCCGAGTTTCAAGACTTTCATTCGCGAAGGGGTCGTCCTGCAAGTGGGACAGCAGGCCCGGGTGGACCTGGTGATGGAAGTGGGCGATGTGACACAGCAAATCACCGTGCAGGAGTCGGTACCTTTGCTGCGCACGACCAACGCCGAGGTCAGCGAGGTCATCAACAATCAGCGCTTGGTGGACTTGCCGCTCAACGGGCGTCAGTTTGTTCAACTCACGCTGCTCAGCGACAATGTCTTTCTGACGCCGGTGGGAACGCGCGGCGCTGCCCTGGCGCAAACGGGCCGGCAGGTCGTGGTGGGAGGGCAGCGGGTCGGGCACAACATGTACTGGCTGGACGGCGTTTCGATTACCGACCAGTACTTCAACAACCTGGTCATTTCCCCTTCCGTGGAGGCCATCCAGGAATTCAAGATTCAGAAGTCCATCTATGCGGCCGAATTCGGGGGCAAGGCCTCGGCCAACGTCAATGCTGCGACGAAAGGCGGAAGCAACTCCATTCATGGCACCGCCTACGAATTCTTCCGCCACGACATGTTTGATGCGCGGACATTCTTTGACCGCACTCCCGACCCGCCGCCGCTGCGGCAGAACCAGTTTGGCGTCAGTGTCGGAGGGCCGATCCGCAAAGACAGCACGTTTTTTTTCAGCAACTACGAAGGCTACCGGGAGCGGCGTGCCCAGGCGAGAGTCTTTTCTTTGCCTTCCGCCAAAGTGCGGAGCGGGGACTTCTCCGGCCTCCCGGCGATTTATGATCCTCGCCTGACAGACCCGGCCACCGGCCGGCGGCAGGCGTTCGAGGGCAACCGCATCCCGGCGGGAAGGCTCGACCCGGTGGCGGTGGCGTTCTTCCAGAAGATTCCCTTGCCGAACCTGCCCGGAGAAGTGCAGAACTACAACGTCACCTCGCCGTTTCGTAACGACAACGATCAGTTCAGCTTGCGCGGCGATCAGCGCCTGGGCGGCAACGACAACCTCTTTGGCCGGTTCACCTATGCGACTCTGCGAACGTTCCAGCCGTATGGAAGCACGAACCTCAACGAGACCCTGATCCCCGGCTTTGGATATGAAATCACGACCAAGACACACAATATCGCGCTCAATCAGACCCACATCTTCAGTCCCAGCCTGATCCATGAGTTCCGATTCGGGTTCCTGCGGGTTACCGGCGGGCAGGAAAGCGAAAACGCCGGGATTGATTTTGCCGGGCAGTCGGGCCTGCAGGGTGTTAGCCGCGATCGGAGCAAGGCGGGCTTTCCGACCATGAACTTTGCGGACGCCTACAACACCGTGGGAGACCCCCAGACGCTGATCACCCGCCGCAACAACAGCTTTGATTTCTTCAGCACTCTTTCCTGGATTCGGGGCTCCCACAGCATGAAGTTCGGCGGATACTTCTTCCGTCTGCGGTTCAACCCTCGCAACTCGCCCAACGCGCGCGGGGCGTTTTCTTATACCCCTCGCTTTACTTCTTCGGTGGCAGGGCTGGGCGACGGAAACGCCTTTGCGGATTACCTGCTCGGCTATCCTTCGACAGCCACGGTCGGGATCGGCCGGGGCGAGATGGACGGGCGCACGTTGTGGTCGCACCTGTTTGCGCAGGACGACTGGCAGGTCAAGCAAGGCTTAACGCTGAACCTCGGAGTCCGTTGGGAGATCAACACGCAGATGGTCGAAGCGGCCAATCGTCTCTCCAACATCGAATTGAATCGCTTTGTGATTGCGAGTGACAAGGACGGGAAGATTCACCCCGATGCGCAGGCCTTGCTGCCCCTCCTTCCGGTCCCCTACGTTACCTCCCAAGAAGCGGGCTACGAACCCTCATTGCAGCGGCCCACGTTCCGCCGCGTGGCTCCCCGGATCGGCATTGCCTGGTCGCCGTTTGGTTCGCAGAAAACCGTGATCCGAACCGGCTTCGGCCTGTTCTTCAATCAGGCTGGCTACAGCATCAATGAAGCGCTGGCGCAGAATCTTCCCTTCTACTTTAATAAGACCGTCACCACGGCTGTGGACACCCGCATCCCGACGCTTTCCACCGGAAACATTCTGCTCGCCTCTCCCACGGGGAGCATCGGCGGCTCCGGCTTGCAGCAGGACTACCGCTCAGAATACGCCGAGTCCTGGACCTTCAGCGTCCAGAGGGAAATGACGGCCAACTGGGCCCTGCTGGCCACCTATTTCGGTTCCCATGTGATCGGGGCTGACAACAGCAACTTTGCCAATGTCCCCGAGCCGGGCCCGGGGCCGATTGATCCCCGCCGCCCCAATCCCAATCTGACCGGATTTCGACAAATCCACTGGGGCGGTTGGTCGAAGTACCACTCCCTGGCGCTGAAAGTGGAGAAGCGCTATTCCCGTGGCCTGACCTTTGACGCCAACTGGACCTGGTCCAAGGCCCTGGATGACATGTCCGACCCCGGCGCCACGTTCCACGAGTTCAACGTTCCGCAGAACGTCCGCGACATCAAATCGGAAAAAGGGCTGGCCAGCTTTGACCATCGCCACCGGTTCACCTTCACTTATTCCTACGAGCTTCCTTTCGGCCCCGGACACTCCTTCAATCCTTCCGGCTGGGCCGGGAAGGTAGTGGATGGCTGGACTATCTCCGGCATCGGGACCTTCCAGATCGGCGCCCCCATTACCGTCAACCTGCCCACCGACAACGCCAACATCGGTTCGGGCCCTGCGCAACGTCCCAACCTGATCCGGAATCCGAACTTGGATGGCGGCGGAACCGCCGAGCGTTGGTTCGATACCGGCGCGTTCGCCATGCCGGCGCCTTTCACCTTTGGCAATGCCGGGCGCAACATTGTGTATGAGGCAGGCGAAACCAGCGTGGACTTCTCCCTGACTAAGAATACGGCGATCGGCGAAGGAAAGCGTGTGGAATTCCGTGCCGAGATGTTCAATATCATGAACCACACGAACTTCATTGGGGCGCCGGGCCGCATCGCCTTTACTCCGAACTTCGGACGGTTGAATAACACCGGCCCTTCCCGCCAGATGCAATTGGGCTTAAAGGTCGTCTTCTAAGAGATTGTTGAACAACCCCTGGGGGACAGGCATTCTTGCCTGTCGCCCGTCGGCAGGGTGCTGCCAACAAGAGACAGGCAGGAATGCCTGTCCTACCCGCAACGAGCAGTACAGGTTTTTCAACAACCTGTTAAGTGGACTCTTACCAAGACTGAAGCTGCGTAGTATTCTCGTTCCCCTCGCGTATACGGGAATTCGTCTCGACTTACAGAAGTTATGCCGCGTATAATTGTTTTTGGGAGGGACTTACTGGACAGAAAACTGAGCTCGAAATTGATAAACGGGGAAATTCATTAACAAGGGGAAGCAGATGATTCGCGACAAAGGAAAACCAATGAACAGGGCACGCCTGGGCGTGTTCCTGGGTGTCCTGATGATCGTGCTCCCCGGAGCATTCCTAAGAGCACAGAATACGGCCGAAATCATCGGGACGGTCCAGGACGGGACCGGAGCGGTGCTGCCCGGCGTGGCGCTGACTATCACCCACAAAGCCAGCGGCCAGGAACGGCGTCAGACCACCGACAGCAGTGGAAGCTATGTGATTCCCTCGCTGCCGATTGGCGAGTATTCCATCAAAGCGGAGCTGCCGAATTTCAAGACACAAATCCGCGAAGGCGTTGTCCTGCAAGTGGGCCAGCAGGCGCGGGTGGACTTGGCGATGGAGGTCGGGGACGTATCGCAGCAAATCACGGTCGAGGGGTCGGTTCCCCTGCTGCGCACGACCAACGCCGAGGTGAGCGAGGTTATCGCCAATCAGCGGCTCGTGGATTTACCGCTCAACGGCCGCCAGTTCGTGGACCTCACCTCGCTCAGCGACAACATAGTGGTGGAGCCTAAGGGAACCCGAGGCGCAGCCTTGGGCCAAACAGGACAAACCTTCGCAGTGGCCGGTCAGCGCGGCGGTCATAACCTGTATTTTCTCGATGGAGTGTCCATCACAGACCAGTATTTCAACAACCTCGTCGTATCGCCTTCTGTGGAAGCGATCCAGGAGTTCAAAATCCAAAAGTCCATTTATGCGCCGGAATACGGGGGAAAAGCCTCGGCAACGATCGCCGCTGCCACCAAGTCCGGCAGCAACACGCTCCACGGTTCGGCATACGAATTTCTGCGGAATGACATTTTTGACGCCCGGAATTTCTTTAGCCGGGGCGATCCACCTCCCCTGCGGCAAAATCAATGGGGGGGCACGTTGGGCGGGCCGGTCCGCAAGGACAGTACGTTTTTCTTCGGAAACTACGAAGGATTCCGGGAACGGCGGGCCCTGACTCAGACGTTTTCCCTTCCTTCCGCCCAAGTGCGCAGCGGAGATTTTTCTGGTCTCCCAACCATCTATGATCCGATGACCACCGACGCCAGCGGCCGGCGGCAGGCCTTTACCGGAAACCGGATTACCCGGCTGGACCCGGTAGCGGTTGCCTTCTTGCAGAAAATACCGTTGCCCAACCTGCCGGGCGAAGTGCAAAACTTCGTTGTCGCCTCCCCGTTCCAGAACGGTAGCGACCAGTTCACGGTGCGCGGCGACCAACGCCTCGGCCCCAACGACAACTTTTTTGCCCGCTTGGCGTATGCGGATTTGAGAACGTTTCAGCCGTATGGCAGCACCAACCTGAACGAGACCCTGGTTCCGGGCTTCGGGTACAACGTTACGACCGGCACGCGCAATTTGGCGCTCAATCACACGCACATCTTCAGCCCGAACCTGCTCCACGAATTCCGCTTTGGATTTCTGCGAGTTACGGGTGGACAGAAAAGCGAGAATCAAGGGATTGATTTTGGGGGGCAGAACAGTATCCAAGGCATCACGCGGGACCCCCGAAAAGCCGGATTCCCCGCCTTCAGCTTTGCGGGTGCTTACAATAGTATGGGAGATCCCTCCACGCTGGTCAGCCGCCGCAATAATAGTTTCGACTACGCCAGTAATCTTTCGTGGATTCGTGGCTCCCATAGCATGAAATTCGGAGCCTATATCTTCCGTTTGCGCTTCAACCCGCTGGACTCTCCCAACGCGCGCGGCTCGTTTGCCTTCACGCCTCGCTACACCTCGTCGGCAGCGGGCTTGGCGGATGGAAACGCTTTTGCGGACTTTCTGCTCGGCTATCCGTCCACGGCCAGCGGTGGCCTCGGCCGGGGGGAAGAAGACGGACGCACCACCTGGTGGCATCTCTATGCCCAGGACGACTGGCGTGTGACGCAAACCCTGACGGTGAACGCCGGACTGCGCTATGAAATCAACCAACACATGCAGGAAACGGAAAACCGGCTTTCCAACATCGAAGGAAATCGCATCGTCATCGCGAGCGACGGGGAGGGGCGAATCCACCCGGATGCCAATGCACTGCTCCCGCTGATCCCCGTACCCTATGTCACCTCCCAGGACGCCGGCTATGACCGCTCCTTGTTCCGGCCCAGTTACCGGCGCTATGCGCCCCGGATCGGCTTGGCATGGTCTCCGGGGGAATCGCAGAAAACAGTGCTCCGCGCCGGATTCGGTTTGTTCTTCAACCAGTGGGCCTACAATGTGCAAACGGTGCTCATGCAGAATCTTCCCTTTTACTTTAACAAGAGCGTGACGACCGCTGCGGATACCTTGGTCCCCACGCTCTCTACCCGCAGCATTTTGGTAGCTCCCGCCACCGGGAGCATTGGCGGAGCAGGGATTGACCACGACTTCCGGACCGAATACGCCGCCTCGTGGAGTTTGGGTCTCCAACGGACATTCGGGGAAAACTGGGGAGTGGATGCCACCTATTTCGGATCGAGGATCACGGGTGCGGACGACAACACATTCGAAAACATTCCCACGCCGGGGCCGGGCCCGGTGGACCCGCGCCGTCCCAATCCGAATCTGAGCGGTTTCAGAAATCTTCATTGGGGAGGGTGGTCCTCCTATCATTCGCTGACCCTGAAATTGGAAAAAAGATATTCCTCCGGCCTGATCTTCAACACCAACTACACCTGGTCGAAGGCCATTGACGTTGCGTCCAATCCCGGAGCCACCTTTTTCGAAACGAATATTCCCCAGGATGTGCGAAACCGTGGAGCGGAAAAAGCCCTTTCCAGTTTTGACCACCGGCATCGCCTTGTTTTCAGCTCTTCCTATCAGCTCCCCCTCGGTCCCGGGCATTCCTGGAATCCCTCCGGTTGGCCGGGGAAGCTGGCGGAAGGCTGGAGCATCAATGGAATCGGCACATTTCAGACGGGCGCTCCCTTTACGGTGAACCTCCCTTCCGACAATGCCAATATCGGCGCCGGACCGGCCCAACGCCCCGACTTATTGCGGAAACCGAATTTGGAATCGGGCAAGACGCCGGAGCGATGGTTCGACACCGGCGCCTTCACGATGCCTTCTCGCTTTACCTTTGGCAATGCGGGGAGAAATATTGTATTGGCGGACGGGTTGGCGAGTGTTGATTTCTCAGTCATTAAGAATACCCTGCTAACCGAGAGGTACCGCGTTGAATTCCGGGCCGAGATTTTTAACCTGTTCAACCACACCAATTTTGCGGACGCCCCGGGCCGCATCGCTTTCACGCCCAGCTTTGGCCGCTTCTTCAACGCCGGACCTTCTCGTCAGATGCAACTCGGGTTGAAGTTCGCCTTCTAAGAAGTTGTTGAAAAACCCACGTGGGACAGGCATTCTTGCCTGTCGCCCGTCGGCAGGTAGCTGAAAACAAGAGACAGGCAGGAATGCCTGTCCTACCCGCAACGTGCAGTACAGGTTTTTTCAACAATCTGTTAAGAGAGATGTTTCCCAGAGAAAAGATTGCCGGGCCAGAACTCTCTAGTTCGGGGTAGAATTTGTTGGCCCCTCGTGGGCGAAGATCGGTTGGAGTGGACAGAAAGTCACAGGAGGTACCATGAAAATCTTTCATAAAAGCGCATACCTGTTTGGGGCGGGATTCCTGATGTGCGGCTTGCTGATGGCGCAAGACCGCGTGGTGATCCGAGGCGGCACGCTGGTGAATGTGCGAGACGGCAAGCTGACGCCGGACGCGACCATCGTGGTGGAAGGAGATCGGATCGTATCGGTTTCTCCAGGAGGGGCGTCGCCACAAGGCGCGACGGTGATCAATGCGGCGGGCAAGTACATCATCCCCGGCCTGATCGAGTTACATTCGCACTACAAGGACTGGGTGGCCGAACTGTTCCTGAACTATGGGGTGACCACCGTGGTGGACCTGGGCGCTCCGCATGAATGGATCCAAGCGCAGAAGGAGGGGATCGAAAAAGGGTTTGTTCCGGGGCCGCGACTTTTTGCCGGCGCCTATAATTACGATGGCCCGGAGGACTCGGAGGAGGAAGTTACCGAATGGACCGCTCGACCCTACGTTCATACCGTGACCAAGCCCGAAGATGCGATGGCTGCGCTGGAGCCGTTCATCCAAGGTCCCAGCAAAGTAGATTCGATCAAAGTATTGGAGAATTTAAGCGAACCCACCTTGCGAGCCATTGTCCGGGAGGCGCGCAAAGGGAATCTCCCGGTCATTGGGCATTTCAAAGACGTGCGGGTGGCCATTGCGGCGGGAGCCAATGGGATCGAACATCTGAACTCCGTGGCCTATGCGATGCTCGACTCCCGCCTGAATCAGGAAGCCAGGGCAAAACTTCGGCCCGGAGTTGCGATCAACAACACCGCCTTTATTGACGTCAAGCAGTTGCCCGGGGTCATTCAGTTGATGGTCAAGAACAACGCCTATTTGAATCCGACTCTATTGGTGGGATGGACTGCCGCTAACGCCGTGCGGGAGAAGTTTTCGCATGAGGCCTTCGACTTGCTCTTCAATAACTGGCGGCTCCGCTATGTGCCGCTCAGTTGGAGACTGGCTCTCCTGAAGGAGTACCAGGAGGTGGGGCTTTGGCACTGGGCCGATCTTACTCCGTACGAAAAAGACCTCTATGAGAAAGGCTACCAGAATGCCCAACTGATCGTAAAAACATTTGCGGAGGCCGGAGGGAAACTCTATACGGGAACCGACTGCGCCGGCGGGTGCACGCCCGGACTCGGCACCCACCAGGAGATGGAAATGATAGCCGATTCCGGCGCAGGTCCGTTGCCGGCGCTGCAATCCGCCACGATCAATTCCGCGGAGTTGATGCGCATGGCGGACCGTCTGGGCACCATTGAGGCAGGAAAGGTGGGAGACGTCGTAATCCTGGATGCCAATCCTCTGGAAGATATCCGGAACACACGGAAAATTTTCCGCGTCATTAGCCGGGGCCGCGTCCTGGATGGCCAGTACCATCCGGAATTTGAGAATCCCCTCCCGCGCAACGAATGGGAAGATACCGGGCACATGTTTCCTTCCCCGGAGCTGCGTTGGGCGACTCCGGCGGCAGTCGTCGAAGGGAGCATGGGAACGAGCCTTACCGTCCGCGGGACGGGGTTCCTTCCGTATTCCATCATCCGATTCAACGGGCACAAGCTGAAGACGACTTTCCTCAGCCGGTATGAATTGCGAACGGAGCTGCCCGATCGCCTCCTGGTTCCTGGAACATACAACGTAGATGTAGAGAACCCCGATTTTGCTTCGGGAACGACCGTGGGTCCAGCTTATCTGTATCCCTTGGGCATTCGAAGCAATATATCGAATCCGTTTCTGGTGCTGGTGAAACCGAAAGGAGGAGCCCCCATCCATCCTCATCCTCGCGAAAAGTGAGGGGCTGGGGACCGCAAGATTGGGAACCTGCCGGCGGGTGTCGGGGAGTCCATGGCCCCAGCCACAGCATTTTCACCGTTGGTGTATAGGCGTCAGGGCACGGCTTCAGCCGTGCCGTAAACGCCCAGAAATCAACCTGGGCTTTAGC
>Ga0156329_1172_pt1 | contig 9960 bp, 11 predicted proteins | sample RifCSPlowO2_12_FD_107977 | JGI IMG/M metagenome (GOLD analysis project Ga0156329, IMG submission 107977) | Acidobacteria bacterium RIFCSPLOWO2_12_FULL_60_22 | reverse complement strand
TGCCAAAGATCGGCAGGAGATCCTTCGTCGCGCGGCCGCTGCTCTCCATGAGGTAAGCCAACATTTCGGAGGGAGGCGTTTCCGGGAGCGGGTGATGCCGTTCATCGTAAGCCTGGATCAGAATCGCCAGGGTTTCCAGCAGTGCGGATTCCTCGGCCGATTGGTTTTCTTCGCCCTTGTTCATCAACTGTTCCACGGCGGCAACCATGCGGTCGTATTCTTCCTCGGTCTCAATGGCCTTGACCACAATCCGATTTGCCAGGCGGACGTATTTTTGACGGTTGACGCTCAGCGTAGCAGTCATGATTTCCACGCTCCTTTTCCGTATTCCTTGTGCGTCATGATGCTGCGGATGAACAGGACTTGGCGGCGGAAGTTGATTTCCGCGATGAGGCGATACTGGTTGCCTCCCACATCAAAGACAATATAGGGGGCGACGAAATCCGCTGTGTTGCAGGACTGTTTCACTTCCACAAAACTGGCCCAGGTCGCCCGCTTCGCCACTTTGTACCAGCGGTTCAGGCCATTGGAAGCATCCGGGTGCTCTCTACAGAATATCCGGATCGCCTTGTGGCTCACGACATGCATGATCGCCAATCGGATGATCCCATAATGGGACCGCCGTGTCAACCATACCCTGATGGCATAGTATGCCGAGAAGCGAAATCCCGTTGACGCCGCAGCCGGTTTGCCCGACAATTGTTCCCCCACAATCCCACAGGGAGGGAGCGGCGGCGTGAGCAGGAAAAAAGTGGCGGCCATCATTCCGGCAGCGGGCCAGGGCGTTCGCATGGGATTGCACAAGAAGCAGCTTCTCCGGCTGGACGGCATTCCCATTTTCATACACACGCTGCGCAAGTTCGCGGCCTGCCCCGAGATCACCGATATCCTGATCGCCGCTCCACGCGAGGATGTCGCTGAAATCGAGAAGATCGCCAGCAAAGAGAATCTGGGGAAGAATTTGCAAGTCGTCGTCGGGGGAGCCCGCCGTCAGGATTCGGTGGAAAACTGCCTGCGTCTCGTGTCGCCCGACACGGACCTGGTGGCCGTACACGATGCGGTGCGCCCCTTTGTTTCTCCGGCCATGATCGCGGCTGTCATCGAAGAGGCCTCGAAAACCGGCGCTGCCATCTTAGGCATTCTCAGCGTGGACACCGTCAAGCAGGTGGAACGGACCCGCATCGTCGGCACCATCCCGCGCGAGCGGATCGTGCTGGCGCAAACCCCGCAAGTCTTCCGCTACGAAATCCTGAAGCAGGCGTTCGACAAAGCCCGCGAGGAAGGATTCCAAGCGACGGATGAGTCGAGCTTGGTGGAACACTTGGGGCTGGAGGTGACGGTCGTGCCCGGCTCGGATCGCAACATCAAAATCACCACGCCGTCCGATTTGGAGTTGGCCCGATTCTACCTGGAGCAGGAACGCGGAAACTCGGTGGAAGCGACTTGCCCTCCAGATATGCCGACTGTCCAGGGAAAGCCTCGCTCCTCGACTGGCCGCTGAATCTCTCACTATGGGAACTGGACCCAACGCGTTTCGCTGCGGAATTGGATACGACTCGCACCTCTTGGTCAAAGGGCGGAAGCTGCTGCTCGGTGGAGTCGAAATCCCCTCGCCCCGCGGCCTCCGCGGCCACTCCGACGGCGACGTTCTTTCTCACGCCATTGTGGACGCCCTGCTCGGCGCCGCCGGCCTGGGCGATATGGGAAATTACTTTCCCGATACCGACCCCCGCTGGAAAAATGCCAGCAGCCTGAAATTCTTAGACGCAATCCGGCAGCTTCTGACCGAACGGCGGCTCCAGATCGTCAACATTGATACCGTAGTGATCCTCGACGAGCCAAAGCTGGGCCCGCACATGAATCAAATCAAAGAGGGCCTTGCAGCCGCGCTTGGGATCAACAAGCAGCGCGTGAACGTAAAAGCGAAAACCAGTGAAGGAACCTCTCCGAACTTAGCTGCCGCCCACGCGGTTGTGTTGCTCGTGTCTCCAGTGCCTGTGTAAAAAACTCACTCCCTCCCATTGTCATCCCGAGCGCAGCGAAGCATCTGCTCTTGATTGGGCGTTTCAGCGGGCATCTAGGTAAAGGAGCGCCGGATTGCCTTCTCGTACTCCGGGAAATAGCGGCCAATCACCGGCAGGTTGAACGAGCGCAGGATGGATTCTTTGGGTTCGCGCGCCAGGAGGAACTCGAAGGACTTGCGCAGCAATTGCTCGACCGGCACTTCTGCACCCACCAGCTTGTCGCGGTAGGAGCGCTCGACAGCGACCGTGTGGACGGTCTGGCTTTTGTCTTCAGCCACCGTCACGCGGCACTCCCAGGCATCGCCCTTCTCTTGCGCCTCGACTGAAATTTGAGCCGCCACCTGACCTCCAGGTTCTCACCGAAAAATAATACGGGCCGCTCAGTACGTAGTTGATGTCCTTCGTTCAAGGTGAAATACCAGTACAACCCTCTCGCCAGGAAACAGCTTGAAGAAGAGGAGGTAAGCCCCGATGCGTCTCCGCCAGGTGTTCTCTTGCCCTTTCATCTTCTGGATGTCACCATAGTACGGAGTGAGCGAAATGTCTCTGATGACTTGGAGAATCCTTTTGGCATCACCCTTTGGAATTTTCTCCAATTTCTTTAACACGCCCGGATCAATCCGCAAGACCCAAGGCTCTGGCGACGGCATCGTAGGAAAGCGTCTTTCCCCTCTTGAGGTTGCGTTCCGCTCTTTTCAAGGCGTCTTTCTGGTTGGCAGTGGGTCGAAATTCTCTTATCTTTTTCAACTGCAAGAGCTTTTCATATTCCCTTCGAGGGATGAGGACCAGATCGCCCTCTTGCGATAAAGATTTGGGAATCCGAATGACTTTCATGCGCTCCAGTTTAGCAGATGGAAAAACGAGATCAATCTTTTTATCGGTTGGAACACCATGAAAAAACTGGCCGCATCGCTCGCTGATCATTATTCCCAGGGGCCGACGCTCGAAACGATTTCCGAAGACTTGCAGAGGAAAGGGATTGATCTTGCGCGGGTCCGCCCCGAAGACCTCTACCCTTATGACCAATCTCATGCCGGCGGGATCACCACAACGCGAATGCTCGCGCGTCTGGCCGCGATTCAGACGAATACTTCTGTGGTAGACATTGGCTGTGGAATCGGCGGGGCGGCGCGCTTTCTCCATGCGGAATTCGGCTGCCGCGTCGTCGGCATTGATCTGACTGTGACGCGACTGCGAACGGCGGTTGCGCTAAACCGCCTGATCGGCAATCCCGCCGGGATTCATATAGTGGCCGCGCAAGCCGATTCCCTGCCCCTGCCCTCCAACTTTGCCGACGTGGTCTGGACGCAGCACCTGACGATGAATCTCCCGGACCCGCGCGGGTTCCTGCGGGAATGCGCCCGCGTGCTCAGGCCGACCGGGCGGCTTGCTTTGCATGAATGGTTTGTCAATCGCTTAGGCTCGCTCTCCTACCCGCTGCCCTGGGCCGCAAACCCATCTCTCAACTTTGCGCTGCGAGCCGAGCGATTTCTGGAGCTGCTTCGGGAGCAAAACTTTTCTCTCCAATACGAGGATGTCACACCCGCAATGGCAGATCGGCTCCAGAAAGACATTCAGGTGCTCGTATCGCGCAACGGTCCGGTGGAACGCATTGCTGCGCTTGAAAATTTGGTCCGAGCGGCGACGGACGGCCTGCTCTGTTGCTGGATGGTGATTGCGGACAGGTAGGTGTCAGGTTTCAGGTTTTAGGTGTCAGGTGCCGGATGTCTGGGCCCAGCACCTGGAACCTGACACCTGACACCTTTCGGGACCGCTCCCTCACGGTCGCGGCTCGGATCGTGCGCGGCTGGCGGTGGCCTTCCCCAGGCTGACCATATTGGCAAAGATTCGGTAGGCGCCGGGGACGCCCTCGGGCAACTGGCGAAACCAGGTGTACCCCGAGTAGATGTAGAGACCTTTTCCGTAGGAGGCGAGCAACAGGCCTCCCTTGAGCGGCGGCTCGCCGGGATCATGGCTTTCGAGCATCGGCTTGTATTGCGGGTCCCAACTCTCCATAAAATAGGTGCCTCGTTCCTGCACCCATCCTTCAAAATCTGCCGCCGTGATTTTGTTTGGCGATTGAAAGAGCGGATGGAACGGCTCCGCAATTTCGACTGGCGCTTCTTCGACTGTCACGCGCGGCCCGGAGCCGAGATTCAGCGGATAGGGTCCCAGCGGATTGCTGTAGCCGCCGCCCCGGCTGTATTGCACGATCATGAGGCCGCCACCTTGGACGAAGTCCATCAGCCGGGCGTGGTTCGCCGCAAGGTCCCGGCGAACTTCATAGGCGCGGATGCCGGTGACAATAACGTCATATTTGCGCAAATCGCCGAAGGTGAGATCGTCGGGGGTGAGTTGCTCGACGGCGACTCCCATCTGTTGGAGGGCTTCCGGTATCTCATCGCCCGAACCCATCACGTAGCCTACGCGCAACCCCGGCGCGACCTTTACGTCGAGACGCTCGAGCTTGACCCTGGCCGGCTGGAACCAGTAGCGAGTCTGGATATGCGGATAGTCCATGATCTGGTAGCCGGTGGAGAACAACTTCCCAGCCACCTCGGCCGCAGCCTGTGCGAACTGACTGGATGCAGTAGCACCCGCTGATACCTGGAATCGCGCGGCGACTTCATCACCCTTGGAGGCAAGTGTAAATTCCTGGGAGGGCGTCGTGGCTTGCCACCCTTCGGGCACCCGCAGACGCAGGCGCACATACCCCTTCTGCGCCGCGGAAGAGTTGTTGCGAACCCGCACCAGCAGGTACTGCTGCGCAGGGGAAGCCGAGGGTTCCGTAGGAAAGATGGCAACCGACGGCTCGATCCAGACGCCGATCTCGGGAACTACCGTCAGCGGCTGGTCCTTGACCCCATAGACGCGGTCCACGGTGCGGCTGACCACGTCGGACTTGCGGGTGATAGGGATCGGCCGGGCGGCATCGGCGGCGAGAGTAAATCCGGCAATGGCGCGCAGCAATGGGGGATTGTAAGCCTCGCCGAGATAAGGAACCGGAAACGGAGGGAAAGAGTCGCGGGTGCGCGGCAGAAACAACCAGTACGGTTGCGAGACGGCAGCGTCGGCCGGAACCGTAACTCGGAAGCGGACTTCCCCCGGAGTCGCAGGGCGCGAGCTCGGCGCGGCAAGTGGAGAGCCCGCCGCGGGCGCTTGACGGTCAATCTTCCAACCCGGCGGGCCGTCGAGCGAAAACTCGCCGGAAGGCGACAACTCCCCGGCGCGCGAGAGGACCGATATGGTAACGGTGAAGGTCGAACCAGGAATGATTTCCGCAGACTCGGCCAGGGCTTCGACGGTCACGCCGCCGGCCAGGGCAATGGTGCGGGCAAAATCTTCTTCCTTCAAGTTGAGCAAGAACTGGGCCTGATCTTTTACATCCGGTGAAGCATTGCCGCGCGCAAACTCCTCCCGCAGAGCGCGTAACTCCGCCAGACCCTGGCCCAAGGCCGGAAGCGCTTTCGCTGGTTCCGTGGGCGAGAGGGCGTTCCGCGCCGCATCAATTGCCTTCTGGATCGCTTCCACGCGCCGGGCGACGGCAGGCGCTCCGTCGGCCAGCGCCGTGAACCGGTGCAAGGTGAGGTCCACGCCGTCAAACAACCCTTGCGCCGCAGGGGATAGACCGGGTCGGGAGTCCTCCAGCCGGAACCCGGCCACGGCAGGCCCGCCGCGTCCACCGGCCCCGCCCATGCCCTGGCTTCGGTGCATGCTGCGTCCTTCCAGGCCAATCTCAGGATAAGTCCTTCCGAAAATCGGGCTGAAACCGTCCACGCTGATCGTGATGGGGGCGCTTGCCCCGCGCGCGCCCTGGTTCAAGAATAAGCGCACAGCCTGCCAGGGCTTGAGTCCTTCCTGAAGTTGTTCGGGAAAACGATTGGGGTCTGCGGCGGCGCGAAAGGCTTCCCGCGTCAGGATGCCGGCGGCTTGATGGTGACCGTGACCGTCCGAGGGCGTGCCGCTGAAGCGCGAGATGATAATGTCGGGACGAAAGACGCGAATGGTGCGGACAAAGTCGCCCAGCACGGCCTCGCGTCCCCACTTCTGAAAGGTCTCCTCGGGGCTTTTCGAAAAGCCGAAATCGTAGACCTGCGCAAAGTACTGCCCGGCCCCGTCCAGGCGTCGCGCGGCCAGCAACTCTTCGGTACGCAAGATGCCGAGCGCCTCGTACTGCTCGGTGCCGATCAGGTTCTGACCGCCGTCGCCACGGGTTGCCGAAAGATACGCGGTTCGCAAGCGGAGACTCCGCGTCAGGTACGCCAGCAGGATGCTGTTTTCGTCGTCCGGGTGCGCGCCCGTGTGGAGCACGGAGCCGACTACGGGCAACTGCTCGATAGCTTCCGCGACTGCCGCAGTGTCCCCGCGCTCGGCGGCGAGCGCAGGCGTCCCGCGCGGCGGGACCAGCCACAGCGTCGCGAGCAATCCCGCGGCCAGCAAGAATGCCAGGCTGGAGATCAGTTGGCGCCCCCGCGGCCAGCGGCGCTTCAGCACGGGATCACGCAAGTCACGGAATCTCATCGAACGATTCACCCCGTTTGCTCCAGCACCCGGCGGTAGAGGTCCTCATATTTCGGAATAATCAGGGACGTGCAAAACCGGCTCATTGCGGTCTGTCGCGCGGCCCGGGCTACCTCCGAGTGCAAGGTTGGATTTTCGAGCAGCCGGATGGCGTAGTCGGCCATGGTCCGGACATCGCCGGCCTCGGCGAGGAAGCCGTCCACGCCGTGGGTGATCAATTCCGGCACACCTCCCACGCGGCTGGCGATGGGCGGAACTTCACAGGCCATCGCTTCGAGCGCCGCCAAGCCAAAGGACTCCATCGCGCTCGGCAGCAACAACACGTCGGCAATGCTCAGGGTCTCTTCGACATTATCCTGCTTTCCCAAGAAAAACGTATGCTCGCGAACTCCTCGCTTCTGGGCGAGCATCTCCGCCGCCGAGCAGTCCGGCCCGTCGCCGATCAGCAGCAGCTTCGCGGGAACCTTCTCGCGGACGCGGGCGAAGATCTCCACGACGTCCGTCACTCGCTTGACCGGTCGGAAATTGGAAAGGTGAACCAGGAGTTTTTCCCCCGCCGGAGCGAAGCTGTTGCGGTACTTCTCATCGGGAACTCTGCGGTATTTCTCGCAATTCACAAAGTTATAAATTACTTCAATAGTTTTCCGTATCTCAAACTCCTGCAAGGTCTTCTCTTGCAAGTCCCTGGAGATTGAAGTGATCCCGTCGCTCTGTTCAATGGCGAAGCGCGTGATGCCCCAATAGGAACGATTCACTCCTACCAGCGTGATGTCGGTGCCGTGGAGCGTAGTAATAAACGGCAATCGTTTTGGAGCGAGCATGGAGCGGGCGAGGAACGCGCTGACGGAATGGGGGATGGCGTAGTGGACGTGGAGCAGGTCGAGTCCCGCCGACCGGGCGACTTCCGCCATCTTGGTCGCCAGAGCCAGATCGTAGGGCGGGTATTCGAACAACGGGTAGTTCATCACTTCCACTTCGTGGAACGTGATCCGGTGGTTGGGCAGCCGTAAACGGATCGGCAACGACGACCCGATGAAGTGCACTTCGTGCCCTCGGTCGGCCAGTTCCATTCCCAGTTCCGTTCCGACCACCCCGCTGCCGCCGTAGGTCGGATAGCATGTGATCCCGATTTTCATATCTCAAATAAAGCAGTGTGAGTCGACGTATCCTGAACAGGGGCCTCTCTCTCAAACAACTCATCAATCCGCCGGGCCGGCAGCTACCCTGATCTAGGCGGCGAGGACCGGTGCGAGGTCTTCACGGCTGACGGGGCCGAATCCGAGTTCACGCAGAAGCCGGTTGAGGGCGGCCAGCGAGAGCTTGCTCGGCGCTGTAATCTCAATGCCAATAGGCCGGCCCCCGCGCGCCAGGTCTATGACGAAGCCCGGCTCGACTCGCCGCGTTCGGACACTTTTCTGTCCCGGTTGACGCGGCAAGTAGTAGTACGCCGCCACGGGCCGGCCACGCCAATAGGTCACTTCCAGGTATGGCTCCTTCATTTTTCCTCAGGCTCCAAAGGATATGCTGTGATCACAACCAGAAGCCTCTCCGCGAAGTCTGGCTCGATGATCACTTCCCAGTGCCGGCGTTGATGTCGCGTCCGGATGATCCATCGGCCCTCGACGATATCCCGTCGCAGGTCCATCGCCTTTTCCAGCATACGCCGCAGATCAACCTCTGTGAAGCGGCGGGTCCACCATCCGCTTGAGCAAGTGAGGGGTGAACTCCAGTTCCCACTCCCACCACGGCGGCCATTTCGCCCTCGCCAGAACGCCCCCTTCGCTGCGCCTCGCTAGTGAGAAGGAAACAGATGGGCCTGTTTGGTGTCCGCAAATTCGCGGAAGAAACTCACGGGGTCCCGCAGCTCCAAAGCCTCCCGCATCCAGAACGGCTCGCCAAATTGTCCACCGATCATGGCCCCGTAATAGCGCGCCATGGTTTCAAAGACCTCGAACGCATAGGGTGTGCTGATCAGCGTTTTCGGCTCGCCGGAATCATCCTCAACTGTGCCCTGATGGAACTGGGAGCGATAGCTGCGGATCGCCCGCATCTTGGCATCAAAGGTCTCGGAGATGTCCACGACAAACGAGGGGCGGAAGCCCATCCGGCCAACATAATAGATGACGCGGTAGGGGCGAAAACTTTCCTGCCCCGTTTCAATTTTGGCCAAGCCCGAATAGAACGCCGCCTCTCCAACGAGGTGGCTGGCGTGGACATGATCGTAGTGCCGCTCCTCCCAATACGGAGCCAGAACCAAACGCGGCCGGTACTGGCGGAGGACACGGATGACTCGGAAGAGATTTTCCTGGCTTTTCTCGATATGCCCGTCGGGGATGCCGAGATTCTCCCGCACGCAGAGTTTGAGGATTTGACCGGCAACCACCGCTTCCTTGGCGCGAATCTCTTCGGACCCGCGCGTGCCTAGCTCGCCCCGAGTCAGGTCCACCGCCCCCACGCGATGCCCTCGATTCGCCAGGAGCAGAAGCGTTCCCCCGCAGCACAGTTCCAGATCGTCCGGATGGGTTCCGAAAGCCAGCACATCCAGAGAATGCTCCATGGCAGCCCCGCCCAAGCCATCCCACTCCGCCGCCGGGACTCGATGTTTGCCGGCGGCAACCGCTTCAGAGAATGACCGATTTAGCGGAACACTGTCAAGATTCGCCGGCCTCAGTAGGACAAGCATTCCTGCCTGTCGTATGTACGGGCCTGGAGAGTGTGCGTGAAAACAATCAGAGCCGCGCCCGTGAGGGAGCGGCCCCGAAGCTCGGTCGGTCCGCCAACGCTTGGGGGGCGCTTATTCACCCCTCGACAGCGCTCGGGGCAGGCGCGCGCGGCTCGGATTGCTTTGCCTTCGCTGCGGTTTTCACACGGGCCTGGAGGCCTGTCCCTACCTGGTTGTTTCCGTAGCCTGCTAAAAAACTAATTTTAGGGCAAGCTGGGCGTTGCGGCCCACTTGATTGACCGTCCGGGTGATCTCCCCCGCATTCACCGAACCGATTCTGACACCTTCATCCGAAGGAACCCGGAAGTTGGGATGATTCAGGAAGTTGAAAAACTCCGCCCGAAACTCCAACCGTCCTCCCTCCCCCAGCAACGGCATCGGCGTGTCCTTCACCAAAGCTGGGCCGCTTGGAGACCCTAAAAAACTAACTTCAGGGCAAATTGGGTGTTGCGGCCCACCTGTTTGATCGTCCGGGTGATCTGGCCGGCGGTAGGGAGCGGCGTCGGGTTTGCTGTTGTCCCGCTGGCCGTAAACACCGTGCTGCCGCCAATGGGAATGGCGAAGTTCGCCCGGTTCAGAAAATTAAAGAACTCCGCCCGAAACTCCAACCGGCCCCTTTCTCCTAGAAACGCCATGGGCGTGTCCTTACGGAGGGAGAAGTCCCAGTTTACCAATCCGGGGCCCTCCAGGAAG
>Ga0156329_1289_pt1 | contig 10017 bp, 7 predicted proteins | sample RifCSPlowO2_12_FD_107977 | JGI IMG/M metagenome (GOLD analysis project Ga0156329, IMG submission 107977) | Acidobacteria bacterium RIFCSPLOWO2_12_FULL_60_22 | reverse complement strand
GGGACTGTTTTCCGGCGGTCTGCTTTTACTCCGCCAGGCTCCGCCGCTAACGCGGCGTTTCCTGGTCTAGTTTCTCTCCGGCGTTCTCAGTTGCGTCGTGGAACCTTCGAAAGTGAACGCGTCTTGAGCAAAGCCATCATGGACTCTATCGATAATCACAATCAAAACCCCAAGGCTTTCGTCTGGACAGCCTCGGTGGAGGCCATCCTGCGGAAAATTGCCATAAATAAAGAAGCGTTGGACGCACTACACTAGTCTTCACCGTCATCCTTTGCCAGGGGCTGAGACTGTCCTCAAACTGCCTCCATGTTTCGGCGGCCTCCTTCTGCTGCCGCTCTATGATTTCCAGAGGACTATCACAAGAAGGCGACTGCACGTGCGCGGCGATGGTCGCAAGCAACGGCGTCGGGTCGTCTCGATAGCGCGGCGGGGAGTGATCTGTCTCATAGATTCCGCGGTGTCCTTAACGCACCAGGAAGGAAACGAACTGCCGGAGGAATTCCGTCCCGCTCAAGTGCGACCGATACTCGCTAAAGGAAGGGGGGCTGCTCAGAAAGTATTCTTTGGCCGGTTCTTCCCGTCGCACCTGGTTGGCCAGCTCCAGCAGATCAAAGGCCTGCTGGGCGCTAACGGATTTTTCTCCGGCGGCAAGGAAAGTATGCAGGAGACGCTGGAAGGAAAAGCCCACACGCTTCGAAAGCTTCTCCAACGGCGCTTCGTAAATCCGCACTAAGCCAACAACCAAACGGTTTGGATCTGTTCCATCGCCGCGCCATACCAGCCCTCGACGTCTGCCCATATCTGCTGGTCAGAAAACCTTTGGAGGTCTACAGCAGCCAATGGGCGGACCATTTGCTCTGTCCACTCCGTATGCTGCCGCACTTTTGCGCCAACTCTGAATTGCGCCCAAAGCAGCCGCACGATGTCGGGCAACGCTGGAATGAACTCTCGCCAATCTGGGGGAGCGGCAACTTCGTCCTCGGGACGGACTTCGCCGGCGTGTCCTAACCCGCGCAAGACGTCCGCTGGCGCGCTTCCGAATACACGGCACAAATGCCGAAGCTGGGAGAGGTTGAAATACATGCGGCCGCAGAAAACCTTTACCATCGGCCCCAGATCGGATTCATCAGCCAGAATCTTCCCATAGTGAGCGCGCTCGGCCTGGTTGAGCAATTGGCAGAGCGCATCTACCAATTGAGGCGCTAGGAGGTCTGGAAGGACCTCCCGCAGGTTGGCGCGGGTCCATTCAATGTCCGGCGCGCTGCTTGGAGCAGCCGTTACCGGACGAGACTGCACGATCCAGAATTTTCTGCCCTCATAACACCACTCCACATCCTGGGGACTTCCGTAGAACTGCTCAATCCGGACAAGCAGGCGCCCAAGCTCCTTGACTTGCTCCTCTGGCAACGAGGGCCGGCTGGCCTCCTGCTCCTCTGTCGCAACCATTTCGGACCCGTCTCCCCCAGAAGCAAGCCGGAACTGCTTCCGGCCAATATGGGTCAAAATAACACTCTCTTCTGATTTGCGGACGATGAACTCATCCGGTTCGACCAGCCCGCTGACCATCGCTTCCCCGCGAGTCACATCTTCTTCCCGGGCCGGATCGTTGACCAGTGCGTAACGCTGCAAAGCCGCCTGATGGCGCGCCTGCGCGACGGCGTACTCGCGCTCGGCTTGCTCGTAAACCATGCGCGACAGATCCCCGCTCCGGAGCAATGCTTGGGAATGGCTCGTTGATCCAGAAGACGACTTTGATGGAATGAATATTTCAATCCACGGCATTGATGAGCGAGATGTCAAGGGGCAACCCCCTGGCCTATTCTTTATCCGAAGGTGGCTGGGCTACTGCACGGCAGAGTCATCGTAAGTCATACGGCGTTTGATCGGACTTCACTTTATCGTGTCTGCGAAAAATATCTGCTGGAGCCTATCGCTTGCACCTGGCTCGACTCTGCCAGAGTTGTTAGAAGAACTTGGAATGAATTCTCGCAGTCCGGTTACGGGCTATCTCCTGTGGCTGACAAGTTGGGAATCACCTTCAAGCATCATAATGCCAAAGAGGATGCTCGCGCTGCGGGGGAGATTCTGATTCGAGCCATTCAGCAAAGTGGGGTTTCGCTGACGGAATGGCTGACAAGATCTGTCCGCCCGATTGGGGCGGGGAGCGGATCTAGCTCGATATGGCGGGAAGGAAACCCGGAGGGGCCGCTATTCGGCGAGGTTGTTGTCTTCACAGGCGCTCTCTCTATAAGCCGCAGAGAGGCAGCAGAGCTAGCGGCACAAGCAGGCTGCGAAGTTGTTCCGACAGTCAGGAAGACTACTACCCTACTCGTGGTGGGCGACCAAGACATAAAGAAGCTAGCGGGGCATGACAAGAGTTTAAAGCACCGAAAGGCCGAGGATTTGATAAGCAAAGGGCAGAATATACGTATTCTTGGTGAGAGCGATTTTAAAAAGATTCTGTCGGTGCCATGGTGAGCAAGCGGTCCCACAAAGCAGCGTAACCGAAAACACGGCGCCGATGGCCTTCAGCGTGCCGTATTCCGCCCTGCTCGGAGGCTGCCCAACGTGCCTTTACTATAGCCGCTCCCGCAGCCGCCGCAAGCGCCGGGCCGCCTCCTCCAGGGTTTCGCGCTTCTTGCAGAAGGTAAACCGGACTTGCTGCGCGCCATCGGCCGGGTTGCTGTAGAAACTGGAACCCGGCACGGCCGCCACGCCGATCTCACGGATCAGGAACTCGACGAAGGCGGTGTCGTTGGGGAAGCCAAACCGGGAAATGTCCGTCATGATGTAGTACGCGCCGGAGGGTTTGTAGCAAAGGAACCCGCACTCCTCCAGGATTCCGAGCAGGAGGCTGCGTCGCTCGGCGTAGTCCGCAGCCAGTTGCCGGTAGTAGCTCTCCGGCAGCGAGACCGCCGTGACGCCCGCTTCCTGCAACGGCGCTGCGGCCCCCACCGTCAGAAAGTCGTGCACCTTGCGGATGCTGTTGGTAAACTCCGGGCAAGCCATGGTCCAGCCGACGCGCCAGCCGGTCACGCTATAGGTCTTGGAGAGGCCGCTGATGGTCACGCTCCGTTCCCGCATCCCCGGAAGGCTGGCGATGGAAATATGCCGGCAGCCGTCATACAGGATGTGCTCGTAAATCTCATCCGTGATGGCCACCACGTCCCGCTGGCGGCAGAATCGCGCAATGGTTTCCATCTCCTCGCGGCCGAACACTTTCCCTGTGGGATTGTTCGGGGTATTGAGCACAATGGCGCGAGTGCGTTCGTTAAACGCGGCTTCGAGTTCTCCCTCGGAGAAGCCCCAATCCGGAGGCTGCAAGCGCACGTAGCGGGGAACAGCGCCGGTCAGGGCGCAGTCGGGACCGTAGTTCTCATAAAACGGCTCGAAGATGATCACCTCATCGCCGGGATTGAGCAGCCCCATGAAGCTCGCGAACATGGCTTCGGTCGAGCCGCAGCAGACGGTGATTTCCGTTTCGGGGTTCACTTCCCAACCCAACGTCCCGGAAGCTTTCCGGGCGAGCGCGTCGCGGAAGCTCTTGGCGCCCCAGGTGATCGCATATTGATTGATATCGGCATCAATGGCGCGCTTGGCGGCTTCCTTGACGTCACGAGGCGCCGGGAAATCCGGGTAACCCTGGGAAAGGTTCACCGCCCCGTGGCTCAGGGCCAGGCGCGTCATCTCGCGGATCACCGACTCAACCAGGCCGGACGTGCGTTGCGACGTGCCTCGCTTGGGAGGAACAACAGCCGAATCTCGCGGTTTAGGCATACAGTTCAGTCATGTTCGGAAGGATTCTACCGGGGCGAAAATGCGAGTGGCCGGCTCGCCGAGTCGGAACCGGAGGAGCCGCCGTCCTGGTACAGCTTGCGATAGAGCGCTGCGTTGCGGAGAACCGCCTGGACGTACTCCCGCGTCTCGGTGATCGGGATGCTCTCGACAAATTCGGCGGGATCTTCAAAGCTGGCTTCGCGGGTCCATTCCTCGACTCTTCGAGGTCCGGCATTATAGCCTGCCAAAGCGTGTTCGGGAATTCCACCCAGCCGGTCCAGAACCTCTCGAAGGTAATAGGTCCCGTAGATCAGGCTGATCTCGGGCCGATAGAGGGCGGCCAGGCTATAGCGCCGCGCCCGGGCGTCCGGGACCTTGCGGGCCATCAACCGCGCCGTCGAGGGCAGCAACTGCATCAGCCCGCGCGCGTTCGAGCGGGAGCGGGCTTGCGGATCAAACTCCGATTCCTGCCGGATCAACCCGGCCACCAAATACGGGTCCAACCCGGCCTTGTCGGCGTTCTTCTTGACCTGCTCCCACCACGGCAAGGGGAACAAAACCTCCCAAAGGCTGCGGGAGAGTTCGGAGAGGTCCAAGGCGAAGTAGCCGCTGACATAGCGCTTGGCGTAGCGCATGGCCACATGATGGCGGCCGCGTTCCTGCTCCAGCCGCGCCAGCTCTTGCACCAGCCGGAACGAAGAAGAACCATTTCGCAAAACGGCCGACAACTCTCCCACTGCCCAGTCCATAAGCCAGGCCGACTCGAGGAGCTTCACCCGGTTCAAATGCTCCTCATCCGCCGGAGAGAGAGTTCCTTTCGAAAGTGCTCCATTCGCCGGACGAGGGATGTCCGGCAAAAGCGCCTTCGCTCCCGAAGCCACTCTCTCTGCCGCCGACGGCAGCGTCGCCAAACGCTCGCGCGCCAGCAAGCCGTAGTAATAGTTCGGAAACATCTCGACGAGTCTTCGGTAGTAGGCCGCTGCTTCCGCAGGCGCTTCCTTTTCGATCAGTCGCCCTGACCAATACAGGGCAGCGGGCACTTGCGGGCTGGCGGGATAATTTCGGATCTGCTCGTTCAGGAGCAACTCCGCCTCCGGAAACCGGCGTTCCCGGTAGGCCTGCCAGGCAACATACCAGTGGGTCGTGGCCGCCTGCTCCCCCTGCGGAAAACGCTCGTAGACCATGCGGTAGTATTCGATCGAGCGCGGGGTGTCTTTTGCCATCCGATACGTATTGCCCGCCAGGTAAAGCGCCTTCTCATACCACGGAGACTGTGGATACTTCTCACGCAGAGCGCGAATCTGCTCCTCCATGCCCTCCGGGCGCTCGAGCCGCCGGTATGCCGCTGCGAGGGTGTAGAGGCGCTCGGCATCGGCCTCGGGGTCGGAGATCCTCATCCGCAGGAGCGTCGTGAGCGCCGGCCAGGTGGCGCCGGAATGGAACTGGCAAACACCGGCACGAACTGCCGCGTGGTCGCCCTCCGCTCCGTTCCCCGCGGCCGCCAGCGCCTGATATTCCTTCTGCGCCTCCCGCCACTGTTTCGCCTCAAACAATCGCTCCGCCCTCGCTTCCCGCATTTCCAGTGAGGGCGATGGAAAGGCCGTGCCCAACTTCGACCGTAATTCCTTCAGCCGCCCCTCCGCCTCCGCCGCCTGCGGAGCGCGAGGAAACCGATAGTAGATGCTCTGGTAGCGTTCAGCAGCATCGGTGAGCTGGCCCTGCTTGCGGTCCGCTTCCGCCAGCAGCGATTCCGCCGCCGCCTGGGGAAGCGTGACCGGCGGCGCGAGCAGGAAGGCCCGCGCTTCCGCTGTGCGGTCGAGCTCCAACAGGCTTTCCGCCAGCTTCAGGAAAGCCGGAGCAGCGAGCGGGCTGGCGGGATACCGTTTTGCATACCCTTCCAGGACCTTTACCACCGCCGCGTGGTTTCCCTCAGCCAACTCGCTCAATGCCTGGTAATACTCGGCGTAGTCTCGGAGAGGAGTTTCCGGTAGGCGGGCGGCCTGGAAGTGCTCCCTGGCTTGGGCATATTGTTTTTGCTGGTAGGAGGAGTAGCCGAGGACGAGATGCGCCAAGGCGCCGTTGATGTCGTGCGGGTGGCGCTTGGCGAATTGATCGAGAGCGCGACGCTCCGCCGGGGAGCGCTTCTCGATCGCCGCCTGGCCCATGGAACGCAACGAGGCCGCAGGCACAGCATCCGCCGATGCCCAGGCCCCAGGCCCCAACAGCCCACCCAAGAGCACTATGGCCAACATGTTCATCCGCGCCGGACCTCACTCCGCTTGCAGAGTAATTAGATGCAGGGAAGGCCGGAGACCGTTACGCCCCCCGATCATTCCACCGGCCCCGGGTAGTCGCTTCCCAAAACTTCCGGGTCGTTCTCCGCCAGTTTTGTCACCAGCTCGTAGTGGAAATAGTCAAACGAGCGCGCGGCAGTCTGGCCATACTTCTTCTGATACGTTTCCCGGGTCTTATCAATGTCCTCTTTGAGCGACCGATAGAGCGTCTTGTTCTTCCGCCCCTCCTCGACCTTAACCTTATTTTGAGGATAGGCGAGCATGTCTTGCACAGCCACTCTGGCAGACCTGTAGGCTTTGCGGTGTACGTCCCTGTCCTGTTCGGGCAAAGTCTCCGGATCGGGAGGAGGTGGAATGGCAGGGGCCGCCACAGGCGGAGGCGCTTCGGCCGGGACCGCGGCTGCAGCCATCGCCGGCGCTTCCGCTGGTGTCATCACCGGGTGGGCAGCACTGGCAGCCGCCCTTCCGGCTGCGGTCTCCAGGCTTAAGCCTGCGACCCGGGCTAAGATCTCCAGCGCCGACGGATCAACCGAGCCTGCGTTCGCACCCGAATCCCCGTAAAGCGCGGCCACCAACCGGCCCTGCACAACGACCGGGAACAGGTACAGGCTCCCTTCGGCTGAGGCTCCCAGGGCTTGCAGCAACGAGGCGGGGAGAGCCTCCGAGGAGTGCAGAGCGGAGACGGCAAGCTGGTTGTCCGAGACTTCCTTGAAAATTCCTGGTTGGCTGGCCGATACGCTGACCGCCCGCAACTGCGCACCCGCCTCCATCGGGAATCCCTCCGCGCGCCAAAACGCGTAGGAGTCGCCGCGCCGCACAAAAAGCGCACAGCGGCCCGCAAATCCCGCTGCGTTTTGCAAGAAGGCGGCCATGATCTCCGACTGTCCTGTCGGCTGGAGAATGCGCGAGACGGCTTGGTTGACCGCCGGTAAGACGGAAGGGGCCGGAGGTGGGGCAGCGGGAGCCGCTTCGGCTGCCGCGCTACTTCCAGCGCCGACTTCGCCCCGCGGTCCCGCGGCGGCGGCCCCAGCGAGCCCCTCCCGAAGTTCCTTTCGGATCTGTTGCTGGAATGATGTGAGGCTGCTCTCCACGACTCGCCGCACCAGATCCTCCAGCAGCCGTTCCAATCCCCCCGCGTTGTTTTCTGCCATAACCCCCAAGTCCCGTTCGCAGTTTGCGGCAGCGACTCAGCGTCCTTCTTCGGGGCGGTGGCCCCCTTGCGCCCGCCGTCGCTCGCCTGTTTGGAAATTACCCTGTCGGAGGAATCCTGTCAAACGGTTTCTTTGGTTCCCTCGGTTGCGCTATAATAGAGGTGCCAAAAGGCATACCGCCTGATGAAGGGGGCGAAACGGTTTCGACGAGGAGGAACAGGGCTAAGAGGCATACCGGGGGCCATGCACCCGTAATCGCGTGGACCAAAAACTAACTGCCAATACACAATTGGCCTACGCTGCTTAATTAAAAGTGGCGCGTCGCCTCGCCTTCGCCTGTAGGGGTGAAAGCGGCGTCATTTATGCGGGCTGGTCTTCTCCTTTCGGTCCGTGAGGGGAGGACGAGATTTCCGGGCTAGCGGCCGTCGATTCTTGTTGGCTCGATGTCAGCGGCTGTGAAGCTTTTTCGAACCGACTACGTATGTAGGCTCTTAGTTGTGGACCTTTTCGGACGGGGGTTCGACTCCCCCCGCCTCCACCAGTTCCGGAGGAACGGGTGTCCTGAGCTTGTCGAAGGGCACCAAGGTATATTTAAATTCATGCCTAAGCACGTCGTCCATAAGTCGGACGGGGAAGCAACCAAAGATTTTGCTTCCATGCTCGACTGCGTGCGCGCGGGGGCCGCAGGCGTCATCGAACACGATGCCCGGCCGGGAGCGGTGGTGTGCTCAGCGGAGGCGCCCCGTGGCCGTCTGCTCTCGGAGTCCATTGTGCTGGCAGAAGCTCATGCGAAGGAGTTGGGTTAGGAAACCCACGATGGACCCGGAATTCGCCGCTGATCTTCGAGAAATCATCTACAGCCGCAAATCGCGGATACTCCGCTAACTACAGGAGCAACAACCCTATGAGGCATAGCAAACGAATGCAGCTTTTTATTCTTTTGACATTGGCTTGGGCTTTGACAGCTCTGTCTGTGGAGGCACAGCAAACTTTAATTATTCGCGGCGGGACGTTGATTGACGGGAACGGGGGACCGCCTGTAGCGAACGCTACTCTTGTGATTGAAGGGGAGCGGATTCGCGAGATTCGCACCACCGATGGCGCTCCCGTTCCGTCCAATGCGAGAGTAATTGACGCGAGGGGGAAGTTCATCATACCGGGAATGCATGAGCCTCATGCCCATTACAAAGGATGGTTCCTTCCGTTGTATATCAACTACGGGGTGACTTCCGTCTACGAAATCGGGAACAGCGCCGAAGAATGGATCCTGGCGCAACGGGAGATGATGCAGAAGGAGAAAATGGTTGGACCCAGGTTGTATGCCTGTGTGTTGAATTTGTATGGAAGGGCTCCCGCGGGCCGGGTTCTTCCGGGTATGACGACATTTGAGACGGTGGAGGAGGCAAGAGCGATCGCCAGGAGAGCGGTCGAGTTGAAAGCGGACTGTCTCAAACTTCAGGGCGGCCTCACGACCGAGATGATGCCCGCGATCGCGCAAATTGGCAAACAAGCGGGACTGCCGCTCATTGGGCATCTTCCTCGGGGTATGACTGCCTTCCGCGCAGCAGAATTAGGCATGAACCACTTGGAACATAGTGGCGGTATCCCCGAAGCAATCTCAAAGGATTGGAGCGAGGTCGAACGTTTGCGGGCAGAGTTTGAACGGGCTATGGAAGGAAGACCGGCGGATACCTTCGAAGGAACGGGCATCGGATTCATCAATCCGGACCCAGCCAAGGAGGATCAACTGATCAAGGTGTTGATCGACAAAAACGTATATGTGGAGGCGGATTGGAGCGGCAGGATGCGAAATATAACCCGCCGGAAAAACGACTGGATGATCGAGAACCTCGCGCTGGTGCCCAGACCGGAAATGGCATTCATTCCTAAGGATGCACGGTATCGCTGGCTGGATTACTCCGCATGGAACTCATTCTCACCGGAACTGCAGGCGAAACTAACCCGTGGCTTGGAGAACTGGCAGAAGTTCATGGTGAAGTTTTCTCAAGCAGGGGGCAAAGTGGTCGTGGGAGGCGAAGCGCCTACCGTCATGCCCGGTTTGAATATTCATCGCAATGTGCATCTCCTGGTGGATGCGGGAATCCCGCCGATGAAGGCGCTCCAAGCGGCGACGAAGAACGTTGCGGAACTGTTCCGAAAGGACAAGGATATGGGAACCTTGGAGGCAGGAAAGTATGCGGATCTTATAGTCCTGGACGCGGACCCGCTCCAGGATATTACGAACACGCAAAAGATCGCGGAGGTGGTCAAGGGAGGGAAGATCATCGATCGGCGCTTTTCTGCGGATTGGAGAAACCCGATTCCGACTACAGAAATAACGAGGGATGAATCGGGCTACAACAATCCGAAGCCGGTGATTTCCACGATCCAGCCATCGGTAGCGGTGCAAGGGGAGTCGGACAAGGCGGTTCGCATCAGCGGCGAGGGATTCACGCTCGGTTCCGTGGTGTACGTTGATGAGAAGGCGGTCCAGACAACTTTCAAGAGCGAGAAGTTGATTGAAGCAACCCTGCCGAAGGAACTGCTGACCCGGGTTGGAACATACGCGATACGGGTGGAGAATCCAGAGCCTCTTCCCCTTCTGGAAGACGCGGGTTTGTCCAATCAATTCATGTTCATTGTGAAATTCTAGTGAGCGAAACCCTGAAGCGGTCGAGAAGCCGTTTCGCTAAGATTGCGAATAAATAATCTCCGGATGAGAGAGTTCACAAACGGTTCAGACCTTCGGTCAATTCAATGTAGGTTCCCCAGGGATCGGTCAGGTATGCCGTCGC
>Ga0156329_1144_pt2 | contig 10029 bp, 9 predicted proteins | sample RifCSPlowO2_12_FD_107977 | JGI IMG/M metagenome (GOLD analysis project Ga0156329, IMG submission 107977) | Acidobacteria bacterium RIFCSPLOWO2_12_FULL_60_22 | reverse complement strand
GTGCTGGTCCTGCTCGCCGCAACGAGGGGCGGGGCTACTCCAAAGGCTGGAGGCGAACGATATACCCTTCGTGGTCCACGTACCAAACCGAGACCGGATCGGTCGAATTGTCAATCCAGGACTCCCGATCGTGACCGTACGGCTCCGGCAGGAGGTATTGCGTCCACTGCTCGGTTTTGGGATTGAAGCGAAAGTACCGGCCGCCCTGCAATTCGCCTCCCCACACTTCGCCATTCTTGTCCGCCTTGGCCGTGTACAGGCTCACGAAGGGCGTCGGGACCGGGTATTCCCGGACCCGCTTCTTGCTCGTCTCGAACTCCACCAGGACTCCCCCTCGTCCTCCCGACCAATAATTCCCCTGGGGGTCAAAGCCTCCGCGCGCGGGACCGGAATTCGGACTCGTGTCCATCTCATAGATTTGCCCCGTCGCACTGTCCACGACTACCAACCCGTCAGCGGGCCAGGCGCCGCCCCCAAAGTATCTCCCATCTTTGCTGACCGCGCTCCCGTACGTGCCGCGAAACTTTTTTAGATCGAATTTCTTAACCGGGTCGCCCGTGTTCGGTTCCGTCTTCCATACCGCGCTATCCCGGCATTTCCAGATGAACCCTTCCAGGTCGATCGCGTAATTGCCGCCCATGGGAGAGTTGAACGGCTCGGTTACCTTCCAAGCGATCTTCTTGAAGGCTTCGGTTCGCGGGTCGAACCGAACGATGTTGTGCGCCCAGTTTTCCGAAGCCCAGACGATGTCGTTCCGGTCAACATAGATCCAATGGATTCCCGGATGCGCGTCCTGTTGCAGGGGAACATGGTACTCTTTGACGGCGCCGGTGCGGGGATCGAGTTTTCCAAAGTAGGAGCTCCGATGCGGGCTATACCAGACATTCCCCTTCGAGTCTCCCGATACATCGTGAGTCGCAAGCTCCAGGCGCGGCAACTCGTATTCGGTAATGACAACTCGGGTAGCGCGCCCGCGAGGCCGCGGGAGCGTAACCAAGGGCGGGTCTTTCGACTCCGGCCCCCGCACGGCCGTCAGCCATTTGACCAGACGATCTTCTTCTTCCTTAGGGAGGCGGCCTCGTTCATTGATGTTGATGAGCGGCGAACCCGCTCCATGAGTCATCCGGTACACAATGTTGCGCCATCCCTGTTCGTCATAACGGTTCCGGAATATTTGCTGGTAGGAATGACACCAATTGCAGTTGGTAACGAACCTCCTCTTGTCTTCGCCCGTGCCCGAAAGACTCATCAGCCACTCCGCCCCGCTCAACTGGGCCGCAATCCCCGGGAAGGGCGGCAGCAGCTCGGCGTCCGTCACCCGTTCCAGAACAATGTCTTCGAGCTGCGTCGCGCCATTAATCTGCGCCGATTCCTTTACATAGGGATGAAACTCCAGCGGCCGGGCGACCCGCAGCGTGTACAAACCCGTCTCCAATTTCGGGAATTCATAGCGGCCCTCATCGTTACTAACGACCGTGGTTCGCATGGAGGTCTTCGGGGAGATCAACTGGACCATGATCCCCTCCAGCGGCTGGCCCTTGGAAGATTTCACCGCACCCCTCGGCCCTCCCAGGAGCTTATGCCCGCTTTGCGCCTCCGCTGCGGGCGGGGTCACAATCCAGGAAAGCGCAAACCCAAACGTCACGACCAAGCAGGCGGCAACCCGCCTCCATTCCATTCGACTTGTCATGAATCCTCCTTGACGAAAATGGCGACTGCCCGATGTGGGATCAGGACCGGGAGGTCCATCGGCTGTTTGGCGTTACCGCGAGCGATAGCGGGGATTGGCCGGAGGACTCTCCGAGTTCCAGCAGCACTTCTCCCGCAAAAAGCTCGCCAAATCCGCCAAGTCCGCATCGTTGAGCGTGTATCGGAAGGCCGGCATGGCCGGTCCCCCATTCCGAATTTTTTCTTTCACCGTATCATCATTGACGGGCTGCCCGGAGAGCAGTTGGGGACGCTTGTACAGGTCCTTCAACTGCGGGGCGCCCTTGGTATACTCGTTGTGACAATACCAGCACTTGTAATAGTAGATTTCCTCTCCCCGCTCGGCACCGCTTTTGGCCGCCTTCTTGAATTCATAAATCTCCAGCGAGCGCTGGTTGTAGTCCTTCACAGGCTCCTTCGGCTCTTTCTTCGGGGCCTCCTGCGCGGCAGCCCACTGGACGACCTGGGTTCCCCCCAATAAGACGACTCCCACAATGAAGCCGGCTACTATTAGGAATGCCTTTCCTGAATTCATAAGTACCCCTTTCCAATCCAGAGTTCGACCTGGAAATTATACGGCGTCTTTTGTCCCCCTGTCCTTCCGTTGTGCGGCAGGTTCATGGCAAGCCTTTCCAAAACCTAAATTGCAGACGGACTCACTGCCATTATAGCCCTCCCAACCCAATTGAAAAGGAGAGAAGTCAACGAATGGAAACCGAACGGCAGCGGTCAACGACCCTCGCGCTCGCCACCAAACTCTTCGGGGCGCGATAAACCGAGGTTCAAGAATACTTGCGCTCCAACCACCACTGCGCGATTTCCGTGCGGGTCGTGAACCAAACCTGCGGCAGGCTCTTCGCATAGCGAATCGCGCGGTCAATGGCTATTTTCCCAAGGGACCGTCCCAGTAAATGTGCGCGGACGGAAGCATTGAGCATCTTGGGATGACTCGCCCCCTCCTCGTGCAGAGCGTCCAGACTATCGATGAAGTTATCGGTCCAGACGCGAGTTTGCTGGCGATTGCGTTGATAGATTTCCCGATCATCGGACTCTTTTGTATAGGGAATGATCACCAGGGGTTTGCCGCTGACCCGCACCAGATAGGGCACATCATCGTTGGGGAAGTCGCCGTTCCACAGGATGCCGGCCCCTGCGAGAACTTCCAACGTGCGGTCTCCGGGCCGCAAATCCGGACTCACCCAACCTACGGGACGGCTCCCGCTGACTTTTTCCAGAATATCCAACGTCTTCAGAATATCCTCTCTCTCCTCGGTGGGCGACAACTGATCCAAATAGCGATTGGTCGCATATCCATATCCGGCTATCTCATGACCCCGACGGCGGATTTCCTGCACCGCAGCGGGAAACTTCTCCGCCGCATAGCCGCTGACCAGAAAGGACCCCTTGATCTGATGAAAATCCAGCAGGTCCAAGAGTCGCCACACCCCCCGGCGTCCCCCAAAGAGGCTGTACTTGGCATCGGCACCCGTATATTCCGGGTTGGGACCGGTCGAAGGTCCGGTAAACAACTCCAAAATCACCGTCCAGGTGACCGCCACGCGGGCTCGATTGGGCCACTCGATTGGTTCCCGCCGAATCCGGGCATGGTCCAAGGAGCTGATGGAGCGGGTCGCCGTATTGAAAACATTGCTGAGAGTGATTTGTGGCATGGAATCCGTCCTCCTGTTCTGGGAAGCGGGCAGCTCCCTCTAATCATAATTTTGCTGTAGCCACCACTTGGCCATTTCGTTCTCCGTGGTCTGCCACACGTTCGGGAACCCCTTGGTATACCGGATCGCTTCCCGGATGGCGCGTTTCCCGACCGGATGGCCAAGCAGCCAGGAATGCATCGCCGCCGATACCATCTGCGGGTACTTCTCTCCCTCGTCATAGAGCACGTCAAACTGCTCCTTGAAGTTGTCGAGCCAAACCTGCGGAGAGTGCCGGTGCGGACCGTAGGTCTGGATATCGTTGGACTCCCGGACATACGGGATGATCACGATCTTCTTGCCCTTGACGGGAACGGTGTAAGGCAGATCGTCAATCGGATAATCCCCGTTCCAAAGGATGCCTTCCTCCGCCAGATATTCCAGCGTCCGGTTGGAGGTATTCCACCCGGAGCCTAACCAACCGGTGGGACGGACTCCGGTGGCTTTCTCAATATCCGCGAAAACGCGGCGAATGATTTCCCGCTCGACTTCGGCGGAAACCACGAGCAGCGAAGTGTTATTGGACCAGCCGTGGCCGTCAATCTCGTGTCCCAGCCGGGCCGCCTCCCGCAGCGTTTCCGGATACCGCGTCGCGATGATCGCGTTCGTGTACCAGCCAAACTTGACGCCGTTTTCCTCCGCCAGGTCGAGCAGGCGCCAAAAGCCGGCCTTCCCGGAATAGTCGTGGTAGGCAATGTCGTACGAGTTGCTGTTATCCGAGTAGACCTCGAAATCCACCACCCAGAATACAGCGATCCGCGCGTTGTTGGGCCATTGGATGGGTTGACGGCGAATACGAAAATGCTCGGCGGCCAATTCGGTGACCAGCTCGGCGCGATTCAGCGGCTGTTGCGCCTGAGCTTCCGCCGGAGCGGAGGAAATCTGCGCCGTGCTCACTGCGGCGCCTGCCAAACCCATTCCTTTTAGGAATCGCCTCCGGGACAACGAAGACGGTCGAAGCGAAGATTGCCGAACCGACATAGCAATACCTCCTTTAGGCACTCGTTGATTGCTTACACCCTTCCGCTTGTTCCCGCTTCCTCTTTCGCAACGCTCAGCGATACCGAAAGTTCACCAGGAGGTGGGCCTCGTTGGAAGTCGCTCCCCATTGGGGGCGCTGCAACGGCTCGGGATTGGTGACCGTAAGGGTGTAGGCGCCGGCCCGCTGGATGAGGGCTGCGTCAATGGTGACTCGCATCTCCGTGGGACTCATCCACCGAGCCTGAACAGCTTTCCCCTCAAAGAACGCGCGCGATTCTTTCGTGAAGCCATAGCCTTTCAACGTCACAGTCAGCGTCGGGTCCCCTTCCGTCACAACGGTCGGCGAAATGGTTTCGATTCCGGGAGGCGGCTGGCCGAAGGCAGTGGTCCGCATGCTTTCCATTTCCTTTTTCAGACCGGCCACCCAGGTTCCGCCGTCCACCGAGGCTTCCACAAAAGGATTATGGAACCAACTGTGATAGCCTCGATCCACTACTCTGCCATCCTGGATCACCCACTCGATCTTTTGCAGATTGTGAACATCCTTCAACGGATCGTCATTCACCACGATCAAATCCGCGAGTTTTCCCGCCTCGACGGTCCCCAAACGGTTCAGGATCCGAAAGGCCTCGGCGGTGTTGCGGGTCGCCGCCATCAGGACTTGCATCGGAGTGAGTCCGGCTTCCGCCAGCAGGTCCAGTTCGTGGTGCAAACCGATGCCCGGAGTCGCCCAGCCGGTGCCGGAGGCGTCCGTGCCGGCCAGCACCTTCCCGCCGGCCTTCGCAAACTGCCCGATGAACCGCATCAGGTTCCGGCTGCCTTTTTCCCGCAGCGCCACAACCTCCGGGTCGACATCCTCAAACTCCGCGAAATTCCGGAGATATTTTGCCCGGCTGCGCTCCGGAACGTAGGCGAGAGCGGGACTCCGCAGGAGTTGATAATCCTGCAACTCATAGCGGTCCCGGATTCGTTGCAGGCCGCGGCTGTAGCAGATCAAATCCGGCTCCAACGCGACTTTCCGGTCCAGCAGCAGCCGGATCATTTCCGACGCCTTGCCATCGTCCACGTCCGAGAACGGAGAGGGATCGAGCGAGTGTTCTTCGATCTCTCCCCACCCTTTCCACTTGGATGGATCTCGGGCGACGGCGTAGCTGATCCCGGCGGCGTGCTCGAGGACATCGGCCCCGGCCAGGGCAGCTTCCCGGGCGTAGACGGTCGGTCCCAACGGCTGGGCCACCACGGGCAAGCCTGCCTTATGCGCTTCCTCGGCGGCAGCCTGATACACTTCTACCGGGGGTCCTCGATGCACTTTAATCATATCCACGCCGGCTTCGATCCAGGTTTTCACCACGTCTCTGGCCTGCGCGGCCGAGTTCACGACCAGGCGGCTTTGGAGCTTCACCCCTTCGGCACCCGTCACCCCGCCCAAAGCGGCAATCCGGGCGCCTGCCAGGCTCCCTCCTGACAAAAAGATTCTGGGACCAATGAGCTTCCCCCGGTTGATCGCGTCCCGTTGGATGATGCCAGACTCCCCTCCTCCGCCGATCTCGAAGACCGAGGTTACGCCCCAGTTCAAGAACAACTCGCCCAGAAAACCAGCCCAGTGGATGTGCGCGTCCATCAGGCCGGGGACAATGAATTTCCCGTCCGCCCGGAGCACTTTGGCGCCGGCCGGAACATTGGCTCGGCCCTTCTGGGAGACCGCCTCGATCCTGTTTCCGCGGATCACAATCACCGCGTCCCGAACGGGCTGTCCGCCATTGCCGTCGATCAGGGTCCCTCCCTCGATCACAACCACGGACTGCTCTGCGCCCTGAGACCGGACCAGAGCAGGGATCGAGAGAATCAATAAGAGGAGAAACGCGATTGCGCTGCATACCGTTCTTGTCATTAGAAGTTACTCCAGGCTTCCGTTAAAATCCCGGCTGGCATAGGAAAACCGGCTTCCATATTTCACAATGGCGGCTGAAAAGTCAATCATAATTCTGGGACCAAAAACTTCGGCAAACAACTTCTAGTGTTGTGTCTCTGAAATAAGTACCGCACTTTGCGGGTGTCATTCTGAGCGCCAGCGAAGAATCTGCTTGTCGCCACCCCACCATGCTCAAGCAAAAGCAGATGCTTCGCGTCGCTCAGCATGACAGCAAGGTGGACTTTTTATATACGTATTTATGGGACACAACACTGGGTGGACGGAGAGTTCGAGAACCGCTTCTTTGGGGGAAGCCGCCGGAACGGAAGGCGCTGTGGTAAGATTCGGAACGCCGGCATTTTCCAGGCTGGACCGAAACGCACTCTTTTTGCCACGGGCTTTTTGCCACAGGCTTTTTGCCACAAGGAGGAACCATCATGAAACGATTGGCGCTAGCGATCTCGCTTCTGCTGCTCGCCGACGGAGCACACGCCCAGAAGCTCGAACGGATCAATCCGGACGGGCTGTTCAAGAATCCCAACTACACCCAGGTCGTCAAGGCCGGGAAGCTGCTCTTTATTGCAGGGCAGGTCGGAGTCGCGGCCGATGGGAAGATCGTTGGGCCGGGGATGAAGGAACAAATGGAGCAGGTGTTGACCAACCTGGAGACTGCGCTCAAGTCCCAAGGCGCTGACCTCAGCCACATCGCCAAGATGACGACCTACGTCACGAGCATGGCGGAATTTCGCGCTCCCGACCTGCTGGCCTATCGTACCCAGCGCTTCCGGGGCCTCCCGCCCGCCAGTACGCTGGTCGAGGTCGTCCACTTGGCCGACCCCGCTTATAAAGTCGAGATCGAAGTGATCGCCGTCCTGCCGTAGGCGCAGTCCGCAACATTAGCGGTCGCCGGAGCTGACCGGCAACGGCTCCACCAGGCGGCTCCGCGCGATGGCGGGCGGCGTGCGCCGGCGTTTGATGTCTCCGACCAGAAACAGCGAGCCGGTCACAAAAATCACATCCTGCGGAGAGGCCATCGCGAGCGCCGCTTCGAGCGCGGCCTCCGGGGCAGGCTCGATCAGAATGTGCGGATTCAGATGGCTGGCCAGATCCCGGATCGTCTCCGGAGCAGCCGCCCGGAACTGATCCGGCCGCGTCAAGACCACCGCCGCCGCCTTCGGAAACAAAATCTCCGTAATCTCGGGAACCGCCTTGTCGCGCATCGCGCCGTAGACGAGCAAGACGCGCCGGTCCGAGAAATGCTCGTCCCAGAAGCGAACCAGCGCGCGTGCTCCGGCGGGATTGTGCGCGCCGTCGAGAAACACGCGAGGCTCTTCCTGAAACAGCTCCAGGCGTCCCGGCCACTGCGCCGTGGCCAAGCCTTGCTGGATGTGTTTCACCGAAATCGGGAACCCCATCGCCGCCAATTCTCTCGCTCCTGCAACCACGGCGAGCGCGTTTTCCACCTGGTGGCCGCCGCGGAGGGCGAGCCGCACCGGAAGACAGAATCCATCCGCATGACACGCGCGGAACGAGTATCGTCCCTCCTCGCTCGATGGCTCCAGCGCAGAGTATTCCCTCGCTACTTCGATCAGGCGGGCTCCCTGTTCCGCAGCCCGTTCGCGGATGACCGCCACGGCTTCCGGGTGCGAGGCCGTGCTGACAACCACGCCGCCGGGCTTGATGATGCCGGCTTTCTCCGTCGCAATCGCCCGGATCGTATTCCCCAAAAAACGCTCATGGTCGAAGTCAATTTGAGTGAGGATGCAGAGGCGGGGGGTGGCCGTGTTGGTGGCGTCGAGGCGGCCTCCCATCCCGACTTCGAGCACGGCCAGATCGCAGCGCTGCCGGCGAAAATACTCCAGGCCCATCGCGGTCAGACATTCAAAGTAGGTGGGATGAAACCGCAGCCGTCCGCTGGCCATCAGCCGCTCCATGCGGGCGCGCAGTTGAGCAAACAGCGCGGCGAATTCGGCGGGAGGGATCGGCTCTCCGCAACACTGAATCCGTTCCTTGATCTCGACGAGATGAGGCGAGGTGTACAGGCCGGAGCGCAGCCCGGCGGCCCGCAGCACGGCATCGAGCATCGCCGACGCCGAGCCTTTGCCGTTGGTGCCGCCGATCAAGACCGTGGGGTAGGCATCCTGCGGCCGCCCCAGGTCTTCGAGCAGTTCCGTGACATTCTCCAGGCCGAGCTTGGCTGCGTAAGCCGAGTCCATGCTGGAGGCGCGGACTTCGTTGCCGAGCGAAATCAAGTATCGCGTCGCCGCTGCGTAGTCCATTTCACTTAGCTCTTGAAAAACTTGAGGGAGCGGGCCAGGAAGGGTTTCAACTCCAACCGAGGCACCACCGCGTCGAGCATCCCGTGTTGGAGGAGGAACTCCGAGCGCTGAAATCCCGCCGGCAGTTTTTGCCGGATGGTCTGCTCGATGACGCGAGGCCCGGCAAAGCCGATCAGCGCTCCCGGCTCGGCGATGTTCAGGTCGCCGAGCATGGCGAAGCTCGCCGTGACCCCGCCGGTGGTGGGATCAGTGAGCACGCTCAGGAACGGCACACCGGCCTGGTCCAACTGCGCCAGGGCCGCGCTGATCTTGGCCATTTGCATCAAGCTCACGGTCCCTTCCATCATGCGGGCGCCGCCCGAGGCCGAAACAATCACGAGCGGCAGCCGGCCCGCCGCCGCCCGCTCAATGGCGCGGGTAATTTTCTCCCCCACGGCGCAGCCCATGCTCCCGCCGATGAAGGCATATTCCATTACGCAGAGGAGGACGCCCTGCCCGCTCAGCTTCCCCTCCGCAGTAATCACGGCGTCTTTCAACCCCGTGGACTGCTGGGCGCTCGCGAGCCGCTCCTGATACGGTTTCAGGTCCACAAAGTGCAGCGGGTCGGTGCTCTCGATCCCGGCATCGTGTTCCGTGTACTGATTGTCGTCCACCAGCAGGCGGAGCCGGGCGCGCGCATCGAGCCGGAAATGATAGCCGCACTTCCCGCAGATGTTCCAGCTTGTCTCCAGGTCCTTCTTCCAAATAATCTGGCGGCAGCCATCGCACTTCATCCACAACCCTTCGGTGCGGATGTGCGCGCCTTCCGCAGACTGGAGGCGCTGTTTTTCCCTACGAAACCAGGCCATGCAAATCCTTAGAAGTCAGGAGTCAGAATAAAACCAAAACGACCTGTCATCCCGAACCCGCGAAGCGGGTGAGGAACCTGCACTTCTTCTGACTTCTGACTTCTTTCTTCTGCCCTATCGGGGATAGGGGTGATGCGCCAGCACGGTGAAGGCGCGATAAATCTGCTCCAGGAGCACCACCCGCGCCAATTCATGAGGTAACGTGATCGCCGAGAGGGAAACCTGCAAGTCTGCCTCTTCCCGAAACGGCAGGGAGAATCCTTCCGCGCCTCCCACGCAAAAACAGACGCCGCGCGATCCTCCCTCGCTCCTCTTGCGAAAAAAGGCGGCCCACTCCGGCGAACTCCACTGCCGCCCGGCCGGGTCGAGCGCCACGCGATAAGAACCCTCCGACCGGGCAAGCATGGCGGCTTCCGCCGCCGTTCCCTCTTTGGATTTTCCCTTCCCTTCCCGAAGCTCCTCCGCATGAAAATCACAATAGCGGGCGAGGCGCTTTGTATATTCCTCGGTGAGAGCCGCCACTCCCGGCAAGCGCGTTTTCCCGATCCAGAGGACCTTCACCTGCATGGATTTCCTGGTTCCTCCTTGGGGCG
>Ga0156329_1005_pt1 | contig 10062 bp, 6 predicted proteins | sample RifCSPlowO2_12_FD_107977 | JGI IMG/M metagenome (GOLD analysis project Ga0156329, IMG submission 107977) | Acidobacteria bacterium RIFCSPLOWO2_12_FULL_60_22 | reverse complement strand
CTCATGCCCGGTGTTGATCCCGCCCATCCGCTGGACAGCGGGTTCGCGATACCACTGCATCGTATCGCTGCCGCAGATCCCGCAGGTGGCAACGCGGACCAGAACCTCTCTCCGGCCGATGGGGGGGACCGGCCTTTCCTCAACCCTCACGTCGTGATTGCCGAAGTAGAGGCCCAACTTCATAGTCCCCGGGATGGTCATCCTCGGCTCTCCTTCAACTCCCCGACCCGGCCTTCCCGGAGGTCCTGGAACAGTTCATAGGCTTGCTCGGGCGTCTGCCGGTCGTGAACCACGGCCCGCAGGGCTTGGATCATGGCGAGGGGGTATGGATGCCTCCAGACCCTGCGCCCGAAATCAATGCCCTTCGCTCCCCTCTGGATCGAATCGTACGCCAGCGCCAGGCTATTTCTGGTTTCATCTACTCCCTTGGGCGCCTTTCCCCCCGCGACAATGACCGGCACGCCGCAGGCTTCCACCACTCTTTCAAACTTTTCTCCGCAGTTGTAGGTCTTGACGAAATCGGCGCCGTGCGCCACCAATATTGCTCCGGCCCGCGTCAGGAAGTCCGAGTCCTTTTCGAGATACCCGAGGGCATCGCCGACCGCGACAACTCCCAGAATCGGAAGACCGACTTTTCTTGCCTGCCGGGAGAGAGTGGCCAGGTTGTCGAGCGTCTGCGACTGGTACTCCGTCTTCAGGTAGACCGAAACGGCAGCAGCGGCGCCGCCTTCGCTCACAACCTCCTCGGCCCCCAGGATGAGTCTTTCATTGGCAATCGTATCGGGCCGATTGACGACGCTGTCGAGATTCTGGTATTCCTCAAATTCCTCCGCGGTCGCCTTTCCCGAATCGACTTTCGCCCGATATTCCGTGTAAGTTTTGTCGAAATCCCTGCCGGTTCTTTGTTGATACGCCAGCTTGGCCGGCTCCTGAAGGTAGCCCGGAACGGGGAGGCTCATCGTCGTGGTACATCCGGAGGAGCGCACGATCACCGGTTTTTCCGGACTCCTTTGGAACGCGTGGCGCAATACACCCGGATCGGTCATCAGGGCATCGACGTATGGCAAGAGCGGCGAAAGGACCTCGCCGGGCTTTTCCAGGCCGGCGACGACGCCAAAATAGCGGTGATCGGCCGCCAGAACGACGATGCGTTCCCGGCTGCCAAAAATCTTCTTCAATCCATCGAGCATAGTCCACCTATCCTTAGCTTCTATAGCAGCTTCTTGAGCGGGTTCCTGCTTCCCGGAATTATCCGAACTCGTCCCGGAGAAAAAACGAACCTGGCAGCAATCCGAACCCTTCCAAATTCTATCGTTCCTGGCCCCATGGTACAGAATGGCTCCGGTGTTGTAAAGAAAAGAGGACTTCGCAGGCGGCCCAGGGGATTCAATCGGCCGGGCGTTCGATGCCGATGTGCGCCCCCCGGAAACGAAACACTCGCGCCTCCTTGAGTTGCGCCTGCTCGAGGAATTCCTGAAGCTCGTCCGGCGTGTAGGCAGCCCGAACGCTGACCTCAAACAACCGCCGCATCAAGCCGTCATAGTGCCGGCCATGCCGCCACAAATGCCATCGCAAGAACGGACGGGAAGGACGGCGCAGGTCTCGGATCAACACGGGCGCTCCCGGGGCCGCCACCCGAAATATTTCCTGGAGCAGCCGCACCGGCGCTCGCGCATGGTGCACCATCGAATTGCAGAGCACCAGGGAGAACGCGGCATCCCGAAACGGCAAGGCGTGCCCATCTCCAACCGAGAGAGCGAGCCGGTCCGCGACCCCGGCTTGCTCGGCATTCCGGCGGGCGCACGCCAACATGTTGGGCGAACGGTCCACGCCGACAATGTTCAGGTTGGGAATCCGGGCGAGAATCTTGACCGGGATCTGCGCCGGTCCCGTCCCCACATCGAGCCCCCACAAGCGATTGCCCGTTCCAGCGCCGCTCCGCGCCAGCAACCGCAGCAGGTGCTCCACGAACGTATTGTCAATCGCATCCAGGTGGCGGGCGGCCGCGGCCGAACTGTAACTCTCGACCTCGTCCCCCTCATCCATGACTTCCGGTTCCGGGATACGGGAAAGTTTCCACAGACTCATGGCGCACTCCTGGGAAAAGTTTACAGCGAAGAACGGGAAGGTTGCGATCTCAACAATTTTGAGGTTGCTTCGACACTTTTCCCAAAAATCCCAACGCCCCATTCTGCGGCAAGGATTAGCTTTGCAGAATCAAGTCGGGGAAGTCGTTCCGGGCCCAGTTGACGCGGCGCGAGACGGGGTACATTTCAAGTTGGTCTGGCGGTAACGGGCGGAGCGATTCGAGGAATCCTGCAATATCGGTTGCCTTGGTATCGAGCCATTCGGCCTCCTGTGCCGGCTCAAGGATCACGGGCATCCGGTTGTGGACATGGGCCAAGAGGCTATTGGGGGCCGTGGTAACGATGGCAAAGGTCTTGACCGCTTCCCCATCAGGGGCCTGCCAGGTGTCGAATATGCCGGCAAAGGCAAACAATCCCCCATCCTTCTGCCGGATGTAGTAGGGAACTTGGCCTGCCGGCTCTTTCTTCCATTCAAAGAATCCCGTAGCAGGAATCAGACCCCTGTGGCGGCGGATCGGGCCTCGGAAGGAGGGCTTGGTCAGGATTCCCTCAATCCGGGCATTGATGGCAAGGCTCTTCGGCTCCTTGGACCAAGAGGGAATAAGGCCCCATTGCATCCGTTCCAGGCGGTTCGCTTCCTCTCGAACCACGACCGGCATGACCTGGTCAGGAGCCACGTTGTACCGGGGAGCGAGGTCAAGGTCCTGGACCTCGACCTGGAAGCGGGCAAAGAGGTCCTCCGTATTCGCCAGTGTGTACCTGCCGCACATACCTCTCGTTTTGTGTTGCTCATTTCTATTTTACTCTTTAAGAGGACTTCTGGCAGGGTGGGTCGGAACCGATCACCCTCTCGGAGAAAAAATGCGATCGGCTGGACGCAGATGGGTGTATATTTTTAACCGGCGGAAGGCCCAAAAATTAATTCCGGATCAGATGTCAACGGGTGGGGTCGAACGGTACAACCTCACGATGCGGAAGTGGATGACATAAGCCGCATGGCGCAATCCGGTTTCTTAGGATGCGGCCCGCGAAGATTTGGCGGTTCCAGGCTTTCTGAGAAAATTTGTTTGACGGATGCAGGCGTCTCTCCGCTATCGGGAGATTTTTTTCGGAAAGGAAAGGGAAGAGACTATGTGGAGGAATCCCCAATTTGTCATCCTGATGCTGGCGATTGCCATGATCCCTGTGCGCTTACTGCAAGGTGCAGAAAGCGGCGGCAGTATCGGGGGGGTGGTGAAGAACCCGTCGGGAGAACCGGCGGCCGGAGCGCTGGTGAGGGTCAAGAGCGCGGAGCGAGGCCTTACCCGGACCGTGATCAGCCAAGAGCGTGGCCGCTACAACGCGTCCAACTTGCCTCCGGGAAAATACACCGTACAGAGTGTCGGGGGTGGATTGCAAAGCAATGGCGCCACCGTGGAGGTGGATGGCAACCGCAGCGCGACGCTGAATCTGGATTTGACAGCCCCCGCCGAGTTTAAGAAAACTGCTTCCATGATCGAGTTTGCCGCTGTAATGCCGGAGGGAGAAGGCAAGGACACCATCCTTTCGATCTGCACGCACTGCCACATGAACGGCTTGCAGGAGATTCTCTTGTCCAGGAAGAGCCGGGAGGGCTGGCTGGAAAGCATCGCAAAAATGGAAAACCGCCCGTACGGCTTCAATGAATCCCTGCGAATATCGGAGCGGCAAAGGGAAGTGGTTTCCGATTACTTGACGAAGAATTACGGGCCGGATGCGCCACCCCTGGACCCGGGTAAGTTGCCCAAGACCTGGGTGAAAGGGGCAGCGGTGAAGAGCGTCATCACGGAGTTTTCCGTGACGGCCGGGGCTTTCCCGCACGATGTCGCCGTGGATTCCAAGGGGGTCGGTTGGGTCTCCGAGAATCGTCATGGCTTCCTGGGGCGTTTCGATCCCAACGCGCATGCGTATACGCGGATTCCTCTGCCCGGAGGGAAGTCTACCCCCTCCCCCAGCTCGGTTGCCGTGGACCTACAGGACCGGGTATGGGTCTCGGATGGAAATAACAACAGGATCGTCCAGTACGATCCGAAGACCAGTGCGTTTACCGTCTACCCTATCCCCGCGGGGCCAAACGGCGAGCGCAAGAATCTAAATACGATCCGTTTCCACCCGGACGGCACAGTCTGGGCGACAGAAATTGGCGCCAATCAGATTTTGCGCCTGGATCCGGCCACGAAGAAGGTCGCCGAGTATCCCGTCCCTTCTGGTGTGCTTGCCAAGCGCAATACTCTTCCCTATGGAATGGCGATCGATGGGAACAAGTTTCTCTGGTTCATCGAATCGATTGCGGAAAAAGTTGGCAAAGTGAACCCGGTAACCGGCGAGATCACGGAGTTTGAGATACCGACGAAGGGAGCGATTCCGCACCGGATGGCAGCCGACGCAGACGGCAATCTTTGGTTCGGCGAGGCGGGCGGAGTGGGTCAACTGGGGATGATTGATTATCGCACGGGAAAGATTACCGAATATCCGACTCCGACCAAGTATTCCGGCGCTTACTCGATTGATGTGGATCGGACCCGCAACCTGATTTGGGTGGACGAAATGATAGCGGACCAGATTGCCCGCTTTGACCCGCGCACGAAAAACTGGGTGGAATACCCGGTGCCTACCCGCTACTCCTCGATTCGGAGGATTGAAGTGGATCCCAGCCGGCCCAACCGGGTTTGGTTTTCCGGCAGCCACAAGGACACGGTGGGTTACATTGACGTCATCGAATAAATTGCCCGGACGGAGAAATCCGGCGAGCTGGGGGAACGCTTCAACTCTCGATTGCATCGCGGAAATGAGGATCAAAAAAATGAACCGTGGTATTGTCGGGTCCTTTCTCCTTTGGGTAAGTGTTTCCTGCACCTTCGCCCAATTGCCCACCGGGACGATTTCCGGCATCGTGCGGGACAGCAGCGGAGCGGCTATCCCCGGAACCGAGATAACGGCGGCGAATCGAGAGACCGGACTGACCCGGACAACGCCGACAGGCGCTGACGGCCGCTTCAAATTGGCGGCATTGCCCGTGGGTGTCTATGACGTGAAAGCTCAGGCGGCTTCCTTCAAGCCGGAAATTCAGCAGAATTTGAGCCTGGCTGTCGGCCAAGAAGCGGTGCTGAATTTTACCCTGGCGGTAGGAGCGGTACAGGAAACCGTCACGGTCACGGCGGCAGCCCCCTTGGTCGAAACCACCAGCGGAAGCCTGGGCGGGCTAGTGGATGGACAACGGGTGACCGACCTCCCTTTGAATGGACGGAACTTCAACGATCTGGTGCTGCTGCAGACAGGCATTACCATAGCCAAGCCGGTCTCCACGACCGCCTCCTCGGCCATCGGCTTGCTTTTCAGCAGCAATGGCGCCCCCCTTCGCTCCAACTCCATGCTGTTGGACGGAGCCAGTCTCGCCGGCACGAGTGGCCTGAACGGGGGCACCGTCAGCGGTTCGATGTTGGGAGTCGAAGGAATCCGCGAGTTTCGGGTCATCACCAATTCCTTTTCGGCGGAATACGGGATGACCATGGGCAGCCAAATGACGATCGCGACCAAGGGAGGGACGAACCAGTTCCACGGGTCGGCGTTTGAATTTTTGCGCAACAGCGCCCTGGACGCCCGGGATTTTTTCGACCGCAAGCTGCATTCCGATGATCCTCGCATTCCCCCGTTTCGCCGCAACAATTTCGGGGGGGCCTTCGGCGGCCCGGTCCGAAAAGACAAGTCGTTCTTCTTTGTCACCTACGAAGGAGTGAGGGAGTCCAAGGGGATCACGCAAGTGCTGGCCACTCCCACGGCCGCGGCGCGCCAGAATGGATTCCTCGTCCCCGTGGTGAACCCGGCGGTGAGACCCTACCTGGACCTCTACCCTCTGCCCACCGAGCCTCAGCCTACCGATCCCACCGGAGCGAGCGGGGTGGGGCGGTTTACCTATGTTTTTCAGCGGCCCGTGCGGGTAAGCTATGGACAAGCCCGCGTGGATCATAACTTTTCGGAGCGCGACAGCGCGTTCGTCCGTTACACGATCGACGATCAAAACCTGCCGGATGCCTCTAACTTTCCCCAATTCACCACGGTGCGGTTTAGCCGAAACCAGTTCCTGACCGTGGCGGAGAACCACACGTTTTCCCCCGCGTTGCTCAACCAGTTCCGTTTTTCCTCCAGCCGTGTCTATTTGAGTAATTTCCCCGCGTTTGAAGGTTCTGCTGGCGATGTTTCCCTTGGATTTATTCGCGGCGCCAGCTCTCAGATGGGCAGCATTACGCCAGGAAGCGGGATTACCCAGATCGGTTCCAGTAATATCAGCCCCAGTCTCATGAGACAGAACCTGTACACGTTCAGCGAGGATCTGTTCTGGATTCGGGGGGCCCACGCGGTGAAGTTTGGGACCTTGATCAACTCCTTTCGTCCCTGGGCCGGCACCTCCTCCACGAACAGCCGCGGCTCCTATACCTTTTCCAATCTCACGCAATTCCTCTTAGGGGTGCCGTCGCAGTTCGTGATTCTGACTCCCGGGTCGGACACTTCCCAAACCTTTCACTGGGGCACATTTGGTTTTTACATCCAGGATGATTGGCGGGCGGCCTCGAACTTTACCTTGAATCTGGGATTCCGGTACGAGTTCAGCAACACGGTCAACGAAGTCACCAACCACGGGTCTGCCTTGGTGGATGTCATTCACGGCAAGGATTACACCTTAACGCCGGTTCTATTCAAGAACCCATCGCTGCGGAATTGGGGGCCCCGGCTGGGATTCGCCTGGGACATCCGTGGGAGAAACACCACCTCTCTGCGCGGTGGATTCGGGTTGCTCTACGACTTGTCGACCTTTGCTACCATGGGCTCGCAGCAGAGCTCCCAGCACCCGCCTTTTTCCAGCACCAGCAGGGTCAACACGATTCCGGGCGCTCCTCTTGATTTCCCCTACACCACCATCCCTCCGGGGGCGGCAGGCAAGTCTCTGCGGGTCATTGACTTCAGCAACCTCCAGCAGCCCCATATGCTGCAATACAATCTGACGCTCGAGCGGCAACTCCCCGGCAGTATGAAGTTGGCTGTCTCCTATGCCGGTTCGCGCGGAATCAATCTGTACCAGTCCAGAGAAGGCAACCCCAACATCCCACTCGGCATACCCCAGAATGGAACTTGCGTGCCCCTCCCTGCTGGTCAGGCATCCGACATCGCCAAACCAAACTGCTGGCTTGGCAACGAGCCGCGGCAAAATCCATATTGGGACACGATGGACTTAAAGACCGCCGGGGGGGACTCCTGGTACAACTCATTTCAATGGACTCTCCAAAACCGCATCAGTCATGGCCTCCAGTTTCAGAGTTCCTACACCTGGAGCAAGGCGCTGGATACCGCCCAAGGGGAGTCGAGCGGCGAGTCCGGAGGGACCAGTATCACAGGTCGCGATCCCTTTCACCCCGGTCTGGATAAGGGACCGGCGGACTTTGATGTCCGCCAGTCCTGGTCCTTTAACGCTCTATACCACGTGCCCTCGATGAATCTGCGCAGCTTGGGCAAGGTTCTCGACGGCTGGCGCTTGAGCACAATTCTCCAGGTTCGAACGGGGTTGGCGTTCTCTCCGCTGCTCAGCGGCAATCGCTCACGCTCGGGCGTTTTCGCCAGCGCGGCTGCCGAGCCGGATCGTCCCGACTTGATTCCGGGCCGCAAGCCCGGCGACATTATTTTGGGCGGCCCGGACAAATATTTTGATCCCGCCGCTTTCACTGTTCCTGCGGCCGGTTTCCTGGGCACCGCCAGCCGGAATTTTCTGCAAGGTCCCGGACAGACGAACTGGAACCTCTCGCTGATCAAGGACACCTCCCTGCCGTTTCTGGGAGAAGCGGGCCGGGTAGAGTTCCGGGCAGAGTTCTTCAATCTTCTGAACCGGGCGAACTTCTTCATTCCGGTCAATGGACGCACAGTCTTTACGGCGGACCAGACGCGTGCTTCCACGACGCCGCTCCCCACCGCCGGCCAGATTGACCGGACCGTCAGTTCCTCGCGCCAGATCCAGTTTGGTTTGAAATTTCTTTTTTAGAGCCAAGAGGGTTTCCAGAACCGAAAACAGTCTGCATCAGAAAACAATTGCAATCTCCGGCGGCATGAAAAACAAGGGAGGATGACAGCAACCGACCCTGTGGGGACGAATCTTATCCCCGTCCCCAAGTATTAGAGCGGCTTAGTGTGGTGTAAGCGCCGGAGAGAAACTAGACCAGGAACGCCGCGAGAGCGGCGGACCCTGGCGGAGTAAAAGCAGACCGCCGGAGAGCCGTCTCAGGAAACGGTCCCAGGAGGAGAACGGCTGGAGGAATCCCTCACGAAAGCGATCGCCTCGGTCTCTCCGCACAATGCGGAGGCTTGGTTCCGGCACTGCGGCTATGGTATACAAGAACTATAAAACTGGTCTAGCCGGTGCAAAGGCGGTAATCGCGGGCCTTTGGACAGCAGATGACACGTACACGACAGCTCTTATGAAGCGCCTGTACCAGCACCTGGTCGGCGGAGATGACAAAGGCACGGCTCTGCGCCAAGCAAAAATTGATCTTATGAAGCAATTCGGCGACCAGGCACTTCCAGTATATTGGGCGGGATTTACACTGCTTGGAGACGGCTCAACGGCAATCTTCAAGTGAGCTACACGGCGCATCAACTTCCGAGTTGCCGACTACGCGGGAGTTGAGCGCATAGCGACATTGCAGGCGCCAATTTCCCAAGGAAGATTCATTGTCAAGCTTTGCACGTCGCCACCCCCGTCACATCTCGGAACCGAAGCAAGAGTGGGAAGAGACCAGGGACCACAACAAAGCGTTGGACAATCGCATCCTGGCCCGGGTCGCCGCCGCTCAATAGGGATTGGACTGTTTCGGAGAGTTTCAGTGGCAGGTGCTGGAAAAGATTGTGGGAACGGGCGTCCGAGAGAACACGAACAGTGTAACAAACCAGCAGGATCTCCCGCGAGCCAGGCACAGGAGTCTCGACGACCGGAGCCGTGGCCGGACGAATGGCGCAGAAATGTGCGCCGTGATAGTTGGCTGGGAGATCGTGCGCGGAACCGGTTCGAGCGATGAGCTCCAAAGGAAGCGGACTCCTGCAGCGCACAGAGAGATAACCACTGCGTTCCGGCTCTCACAGTCCCTTGTGCCGTTGGAAGGATTCACGTGTCAGCCTCATGGTGCTCACATGCCTGGTCAACATTGCTCCGGCCAGTTCAGTTGATGAGGGGCCTACCCAGAAGGGCCAGGAATAATTACTCCATCGCGGCCAAGACTTCGTTGAGCGACAGTGTTGCGAAAGTTGTTGCGTGGTCAGACATCCCGTAGGGGATAACGAGTTGACGGCCGCGGACGAGACTGCCGCACGAGTAAACGACGTTGGGGACGTAGCCTTCGCGCTCATTCACGTTTGGCTCGATCAGCGGTTCGGGCAGGCGGCCAATAACTTTAGTCGGATCGTCACGATCGAGCAGGAAAGCGCCGATGCAATATTTTCGCATCGGTCCCACTCCGTGGCTGATCACGAGCCAGCCGGCTTCGGTTTCAATCGGTGAGCCGCAATTGCCTAACTGGATGAATTCCCACGGGAACGCCGGTTCCAGGACAAGCTGCATGGTGTGCCAGAAATGAAGATGATCGGAGAACATCACGTAGATGTTTTCGGCGTCCTGCCGGCCAAGCATCGCGTAGAGGCCTTTGATCTTTCGCGGGAAGAGCGCCATGCCTTTGTTCTCGACGGCCGGGCCATTCAGCGTAATGAATTTGAAATGAAGAAAGTCTGATGTTTCAAGGAACTGCGGCAGGATCATTTTCCCGTCATAAGCCGTGTAAGTCGCGTAATAAGTAGACGTACCGTCCTCGTCATGAAAAAGAACAAAGCGGGCATCTTCGATTCCGTTGCTCTGCGAGGGTGTGGCGGGGAACAACACGCGTTCGGACAATTGCGAGTCCGGAGCGAATCGCACTTCGTAATT
>Ga0156329_1168_pt2 | contig 10104 bp, 6 predicted proteins | sample RifCSPlowO2_12_FD_107977 | JGI IMG/M metagenome (GOLD analysis project Ga0156329, IMG submission 107977) | Acidobacteria bacterium RIFCSPLOWO2_12_FULL_60_22 | reverse complement strand
GAACCGGTCGCTGATTGAATCGGTGCTGGGCGATGAACGCGTCAGCGAAGAAGGGTTGGCGGATTCCTTGGCCGCCTATGCCCGCTTCCCGCGCGTCAACTTGGCCACCGCCAACATCGATCCGGAAGCCGTCAAATTACTTCCCCAGGAAATAGCCCGAAAACATGTTTGCATCCCGATCCGCGTCGAAAACCGCCGTCTGTTGCTCGCCATGGCGAATCCCACCGATTACCGGGCCTTGCAGGAAATCGAGTTCAAAGTCGGCAAGCCGCTGAAGGTGCTGGTCTGCACCCGCACGGAGATTCTGGACGCCTTGGGCAAGTTCTACGATCCGGAAGACACCCTGCAAGCCTTTACCGATAACCTGGAGGACGCCCGGGATTTTGAAATCAAAACCGACGAGGATAGCAAGGATGCCGATGTCAACCTGACCGACAGCCGCAGTCAGGCCGAAATGGCCCCCGTGGTCAAAGTGGTCAATCTGATCATTCAGGATGCCATTAAGCAGCGCGCTACCGACATCCATGTGGAACCGACTCTGAACGACGTGCAGGTCCGGGTCCGCGTGGACGGCGTGCTGCGGCCGATGATGCAGTTGCCGAAATGGCTGACCAATCCCGTCAGTTCGCGGCTGAAAGTCCTGGCCCGCCTGGATATTGCCGAGCGTCGGGTGCCGCAGGACGGACGCATCAAAGTGCAGCGGGACAACAAGAGCTACGACCTGCGCGTCTCGACCCTGCCGACGCTGTTCGGCGAAAAGGTGGTTTTGCGAATTCTAGCATCGGGGACCGAGTTGCCCACCCTGGAGGGGATCAACCTGGAAGCCAACGATCTGAAAATCCTGATGCGGTCTCTCAATCAGCCGCAGGGAATGATTCTGGTTACGGGACCGACCGGAAGCGGGAAAAGCACCACCCTGTATGCCAGCCTGGGGTATCGGAAAACCCCGGATGTGAACATCATCACGGTGGAGGACCCGGTGGAGTACCAGGTGGTGGGCATCAACCAGGTCCAGGTGAATGTGAAGGCCGGATTGACGTTTGCGGCCGCCTTGCGTGCCATCCTCCGGCAGGACCCCAACATCGTCCTGATCGGGGAGATGCGCGATCTGGAAACCACCGAGATCGCTTTCCACGCGGCGATGACAGGCCACCTGGTTCTTTCCACCTTGCACACCAATGGCGCCATCGCCACCGTGAGCCGCCTGTTGGACCTGGGCGTGGACCCGGTGCTGATCAGTTCCTCGATCAGCCTGATTATTGCCCAGCGTTTGGTCCGCAAACTCTGCTCCAGTTGCAAGCAGCCGTACGATCCGCCCGAGGGAATGCTGGAGCGGTTCGGTGCGACCAAAGATAACTCGGTTTACTATCAAGCGGTGGGGTGCTCCAACTGCGGCGGGAGCGGATATACGGGGCGCATGGCGGTCCACGAGATGCTCCCGATGACCAAGACGCTTCGGGAGTTGATCGGTCGGAAGGCCCCCGAAGTGGAGATCCTGACAGCCATGCGCAAGCAGGGAATGCGGTTCCTCATCGACCGGAGTCTCGAAAAAGTGCGGGAAGGGGAGACCACCATCAACGAGATATTCCGAGTGATGCAGTTGGAAGAGCAGGAGAAAGTCGCTTTCGGCCAGAGTTGCCCCAGTTGCAAGGCGCCGATTGAGCTTGAATTTGCCATCTGCCCCAATTGCCTGACCTCTTTGAAGCAGCTCTGCCCGCGCTGCAACCAGCAATTGAAGGCCGGTTGGAGGTTATGTCCCTATTGTAAGTCCCCGGTGTCGGCGGAGGCGGAGGTGCAGGCGAGGGTGGAGGCGCCAGGCCGTTTGCTGCCGGCGGGGACGGCGCCTTCCTACACGGAACCGGTCTCCGCTGCGGTTCCGGTCCAGAGAGAAACGACGCTTTCGGGAACCGCGGTGGCCCAGGCGGAGCCGGGATTCCCCGTGGCCGTCCCGAGTGGGATGCCGGGGTTCGGAGCGGGCACGGCGGAGCAGATACCGCCGTCGAAAAAGCCGCGAATTCTGATCGTGGACGATGACCCTTCGATCCGCACCATCGTGGCGAAAACCCTGGAGCAGCTTCCCTTTCCCATCGAGATCCAATTGGCTTCCAATGGCTTGGAGGCTGTGGAATTGGCCCGGGAGACCCATCCCGACCTGGTCGTTTTGGATGTGATGATGCCACAGATGGATGGCTTTGAAGCGTGTCAGAATTTACGGTCGCAGGTGGATACGGCGTTTATCCCGGTGATCATGCTGACTGCCAATCCGAGTGAAGAAGGCCGGATCAAGGGCTTTCTGGTAGGCACCGACGATTATCTCTCCAAACCCTTCAATGTCGCCGAACTCAATGCCCGGGTAACCCGGCTGCTGCGTCGCACCTATGGAATCTCGTAAGCCGGCCGTCAAGGATTACTACGCCGCGCTCGGGGTTTCGCCGGAAGCCACTCAGAGCGAGATCAAGAAAGCCTACCGCGCCCTGGCTCAGCGCTACCACCCGGATCGCGTTTCCGCCGGAAAAGAGGACGATTTGGGTGGAGTGCTGGAGCGTACATACGCTTTCGAGCGGATGATCGAAATCAATGAGGCGATCGCCGTCCTCTCGGACAAGAAACTCAGAGCCGCCTACGACGAAAAGCGAACGGCCCCGAGCAAGCCTGCGCCGGCTGCCGAGCCGGCTCCCGCCGAGTGGGAAATGCCGGCGCAGCCGACCCCCACTCCCACGTCGGCGGCTGCTCGGAATCCGGTTCTGGACCAGACCGTCCGCCAGGATTTTCTCGGAAAACTAAAGGCGCTGATCGCGCAACAGGCGAAGCTGCGGGAGGAACAGGAAAAACCTTGGTTGTGGAGCTTTCAAGGGAAGACCTGGGGCGCGAATCATTGGGTCAGTCTGCGCTCCTTCCCCGTGCTCAATCCGAGCGTAGCGAGGGAGATCGTGACGCAGGTGGAGGCGGTAGTCAGCAAGCGCCGGTCGGGGTGGAAAAACAATTTCTTCGTCTTCATCCTCGCTTTCCAATCCCTCAGCGAAGGCGAGACCGTCCTGAAAATCTGCCGCACTTACTGCAATCGCGAGGAGAACAGCACTAACCGAAACCTGGTCAACCTCATCGCATTGGATCTGAGTCACCGCCGGTCGGTCCTGTGCGGCAAGCGAGCTACCGATCCCACTTTGGACCAAATCCTTTTCCTGCTCAATGCCAGTTGATGTTCCGTACTCCCTAAGTGTAGTGTCCCCAAAGTAAGTGAAACGTGCTCAGCCTGTCATTCTGAGCGTCAGCGAAGAAACTGCTTGCCGCCAAAAAGCTCAAACAAAAGCAGATGCTTCGCTTCGCTCAGCATGACAGCGGGATGGAACGTATCGGGTAGGTATTGATGAGACACAACCCTAACTCTTCCTCAGCTCTTCCTCTCCGGAACCGCGCTCTCCCGAAACGCATCGCGGAAGTGCTCGATCTTCATCCCCGTGGGAGTAGCCAGCACGGAGACGATGTCGAACCGAACCGCCGAGGAGAGCCGATGGGCGCGGCGCCGGTAGTCGCGGGCGGCGGCGATCAGATGCCGCTCTTTTTCCCGATCCACGGCGGCTTCGGGGAGACGCGTGGGGTCGGGTCCCCGGGTTTTGACCTCGACGAAAACCAGCGTGTCACCGTCCCATCCGATCAAATCAATCTCCTCGTGCGACCCCTCCGGGCGGTAATTCCGTTCCACGAGGATCAAGCCCCGTTGGCGCAAGTACCAATAAGCGGCCTCTTCTCCTTGGCGGCCGAGCATCGCGTCGGGGGACAGAGTCTGGCGGCGCAGGGTCGCCAGCGACATTCGCTGCAAAAGCTTGTGCCAAAGGCGAACGGCGGCCTCCTTGCAACCGGTTTCTACTGAACCCGGGTCTCCTGCTCCATCCCGTGGAGGCAGCGGTCCAGGATCTCCAAGGCGATGTCGATCTGTCCCCGGCTGACATTCAAAGGCGGCATCAGGCGCACCGTGCTGGCCCCGCAACCCAGCAGCAAAAGCCCCTTCTCGAACGCCAATTGAACCAGCCGCTCCCGCTGTTCCGCCGCGACCTCTTTGGTCTCGCGGTTTTTGACTAGCTCGATTCCGACCATCAGGCCCTTGCCGCGGACGTCGCCGACGAGCGGATGGCGCTCCGGCCAATCCCGCAGACGCTCCATCAAATAGTGGCCCATCCGGGCTGCCTGGGCCACGTATTTCTCCTCCAGCAATTCAATGGTGGCCAGGGCGGCGGCGATGGAAACGGGGTTGCCTCCAAACGTGGAAGCGTGCGCCCCCGGAGGCCAGTTCATGATCTCGGCCCGGCTGATGGTGGCGCTCAAGGGCATCCCCGAGGCAATCCCCTTGGAAACGCAGAGAATGTCCGGAACGACGCCGAAGTGCTCGCAAGCCCACATCTTCCCGGTGCGTCCCATGCCGCTTTGCACTTCATCCGCCACCAGCAGAATGCCGTGCCTGTCGCAAATGCTGCGCAGTTCCCGCAAGAACTCCGGCGGCGGGACCACGTAGCCGCCTTCTCCCTGGATGGGTTCGACAAAAATCGCCGCAACCTCTTCGCTCGGCACAGAGGTCCGAAACAACTGCTCCTCGATGATGCGCGCGCAGTAGACGCCGCAGTCCTCCGGCTTCCGGTTGTAAACGCAGCGGTAGCAATAGGCGTAGGGGACATGGATCACGCCGGGGAGGAGCGGCCCAAATCCGCGGCGTTGCACCGGCCGGCTGGCGGTCAGCGAGAGGGAGCCGTAGGTGCGCCCGTGAAACGAATTGGTAAACGCGATAAACTTATCCCGCCCGGTGTAGATGCGGGCCAGCTTCATGGCCGCTTCCACCGCCTCGGTCCCGGAATTGCCGAAGTACACTCGTTTCGGACCAGGCCCGGGCGCGATTTCGGAGAGCTTCCGAGCCAGCGTCACCATCCCCGGATGGTAGAAGTCCGCGCCGGACATGTGAATCAATTCTGCGGCCTGGCGGCGGATGGCCTGGACTACCTTGGGGTGGCAGTGCCCGGTGGCGACCACGGCGATTCCGGCGCTGAAGTCGAGGAAGCGATTGCCATCCACATCCTCGATCCATGCCCCTCGCCCCCGTTTCGCCACCAGGGGATAGCCGCGCGTGTAAGCGGGGGAAAGGTAGCGGTGATCTTCCTGAATGATCTTCTTTGCCTGGGGGCCGGGAAGGTGCGTGCGGACGAGTGGCCCGTCCTTGTCATTCGAGTGGGCGGATTTCCGGGCCGGCAAGCGCTTTGTGTTTTCTGGATCGGTTCGGCCAGTACGCACTACTTCCTCCTCCAGCGGACGCCTTCTTTGGTATCTTCCAATAGGATTCCCGCAGCGGTTAATTCATCCCGAATCTGGTCCGCGAGGGCGAATTTCCTCTCTCGCCGGGCCTTTTGCCGCTCCTGCACTTTCCGTTCGATCTGTTCGGCAGCCAAGCCGGTTCCTCCCGCAGCCTCCTCGGTCGCTTCCTTTTCTTTCGCCGGAGACAACACATCGAAGACCTCATTCCAGGTCTGGAGGCTTTCGAGAACCCCGGCCACGTCCCCCTGGCGAAACTCGCCCGCGTCAATCGCCGTGTTGGCCTCGCGCACCAGCTCAAAAAGCGCGCCCAACCCTTGCGCCGTATTCAAATCATCATCGAGAGCCTTGCGGAGGGCTTCGGGAAACGCCGCTGCCTTGGCTGCAATCTCCGGGTTGGCTCCTTCGGGGAAGGGGGTATGGGAGACGCGAAACCGGAAGTTTTCCAGCCGCTCGATGGAACTGGCCGCCTGCCGGAGACCGTCGAGGGTGAAGTTGAGGTGTTTGCGGTGCGGCACGGAAGCCAGCAGATAACGAATCGCTTCCGGGGAATATCCCCGCTCGAGCAGGTCGCGAAGCGTGTAATAGTTGCCGAGCGATTTGGACATCTTCTGTCCATCCACCAGCAGGTGCTCGCAGTGGACCCAATAGCGGGCGAATGGTTTTCCCGTGAGAGCTTCCGACTGGGCAATCTCGTTTTCGTGGTGGGGAAAGATCAGATCGGTGCCCCCGGCATGGATATCAAAGGTTTCGCCGAGGTACTTGGTCGCCATCACGGAGCACTCGATGTGCCAGCCGGGCCGTCCCGGCCCCAGCTCGGTTTCCCAGTGCGGCTCATCCGGTTTGGGGGCCTTCCACAGGACAAAATCCCGGACATCGGCTTTTTCATATTCGTCCTGGTCCACCCGCACACCGGGCCGAATCCCGGACAGATCAATCTTCGAGAGCTTGCCGTACGCGGCGAATTTTTCGATTCGAAAGAAGATCGAGCCTTCGCTGCGATACGCGAATCCCTTTTCTTCCAATTGCCGGATGGTGGTCACCATGTCTGGGATATGGTCGGTGGCTCGGACGACGATTTCCGGTTTCTCCAGGCGCAGCTTGCGCGAGTCCTCGAAGAAGGCGTCAATGTATTTCTGCGTGTACTCGGCCAGGCTCAACCCGGCGGCCCTGGCGTTGCGGATTGTCTTATCGTCCACGTCGGTGAGGTTCATCACGTGGCGCAGTTCGTAGCCGCTCCGGCGCAGGTGGCGCCGCAGAATGTCGGAGAATAAGAAGGTCCGGTAATTGCCGATGTGCGCGTAGTCGTAAACCGTGGGGCCGCAAGTATACATGCGCACGCGGCCACTCTCCAGTGGCACAAACTCTTCGACTCGCCCGGATAAAGTATTGTGTATGCTGAGCATCCTGGAAGCGGCGCCTTCCATTCGCGCCGTGTCCGATTGTAGGGGCGGCTCCGGGGAGGTGTCAACCCGCCGCCTGTCCTCCAGGCGGGGAAAAACGCCGGTCCAAACGCGAGCGGGAAGCGATTAGCCTTTCCGGGCTGAGCTAACCTTCCGGTATAATTATGGTTATCGGGTGGAGCGGGATTGGCTCCGCAGGGGAATCAGAGAGGTTTGTGTGCCCATGAGTGAGACGAGTTCATTTGCAACGATCGAGGAAGCCCTGAGCGAAATCCGGGAGGGGCGGATGGTCATCGTGGTGGACGATGAGGACCGCGAGAACGAAGGCGATCTCACCATGGCCGCCGAAAAAGTTACTCCCGAAGCCATCAACTTCATGGCGAGATATGGGCGCGGCTTGATCTGCCTGACTCTCACCGAACAGCGCCTCGACCAGTTGCAGATTCCCCTGATGGTTTCCGAGAACACCGCCACCTATGGAACCGCCTTTTGCGAATCCGTGGACGCCAAGAGCGGCACGAGCACGGGCATCTCCGCCGCCGACCGCGCCCGGACGATTCAGGTGGCGGTTGATCCGGCGACGCGGCCTGCGGATTTGGCCCGGCCCGGACACGTCTTTCCGCTGCGAGCGCGCAAGGGAGGAGTGCTGGTGCGAGCCGGGCAGACGGAGGCTTCGGTGGACCTGGCGCGGCTGGCCGGACTGATCCCCGGCGGAGTCATTTGCGAAATCATGAACGATGACGGGACCATGGCGCGCATCCCCCAGCTTCTGGAATTCGGCGCCCAGCACGGAGTCCGGATGATTACGGTGGCCGACCTGATCCGGTACCGCTTGCGCACCGAGCGATATGTCCGCCGCATCGGCGAAACCACCGTTCTCACGCCGTACGGCGAGTTTCAAATGATCGCGTACGAGTCCGATATTGATCCGGAAATTCACGTTGCCTTGGTGTTGGGGGACATCGCCGGAGAAGTTCCGGTGCTGGTCCGCGTGCAGGCCCGCTGCCTGCTCGGCGATGTGTTCGGCTCCACCGAGTGCGATTGCCGCGAATTGATCCAGAAATCCATGGAACGGATCGGCCGGGAAGGGCGGGGCGTTCTCCTCTACTTGCACCAGACCGGAAAGGGTTTTAGCCTGGAGAAGCTGCCGAGCGGCGAATCGCAAATCGTCTCTCACGGCCGTCAATTCGTGCAAAAAAGCGAGCCGGCCCACCAGCGCCGGACCCAGCATGAGTCGGGCATCGGCGCGCAGATCCTCTCGGATTTGCAACTGCGCTCGGTCCGGCTGCTCACCAATCATCCCCGCAAGGTGGTGGCGCTCGAAGGGTTTGGGATCCAAATCGTCGAGCAGGTTCCCATTTCGACAACCCGCTCGCCGGTGGAACGGTAGCGCTTCCGGCCTTGCGCGGATGGAGAGAATCCGAGGGAAAAAATGAAGAAATGGTTTTGGGGTCTGCTGACGGGAATGCTCTTGATGAGCGTGCTGATAACAGTCGCGGGTGTCCTCGGGTGGTACTTCCAGCAGAGGCCGCCGGCGGTTCGGCAGAACACCTTTCTCTTGTTGGACCTCGAGGGCGAGATCCCCGAGCAAGCTCCCCCGGACATCTCCGGGCAGATTTTCGGGGGCAGGGAACCGACCACGTTTATTCCGCTCCTTCAAAATATCGAAAAAGCCGGAGCGGACGCTCGGATTGCGGGCCTGCTGATTAAGCCATCCGGTTTGCGCGTGGGGTGGGCCAAGCTCGAAGAGCTGCGTCGCGCGCTGGAGCAATTTCGGCGCAAGCGGAAAAAAGTCATCGCCTTCCTGGGAACGGGCGGAACCAAAGAATACTTTCTGGCTACGGCTGCCGACAAAATCGTTCTCTCCCCCGTCGGCTTTCTCGACCTCAAGGGGATGCGCGCCGAGGTGATGTTCTTCAAGGATGCGCTCGGCAAGCTGGGCGTCCAGGCGGACCTCGAGCATATCGGACGATATAAGAACTTTTCCGACCAGTTCACCGAAACCAGGATGACGGACGCCTTCCGCGAAGCGACGACCTCCCTGCTCGACGGCATCTACGGAAATTTTATCAAGACCATCGCGGCGGTCCGCCACCGTACGGCGGAGGATATGCGGAACTGGATCGAGCAGAACGGTCCCTTTAACGCCCATCGCGCCTTGGAATCCGGGCTGGTGGATCAACTCCTTTATGAGGACGAACTCTTTGCGCAACTGGAGAAGGAAGCGGGCGGGAAGAAGCCCGAGAAGATGGAGATGAGCGAATACCGCAGGGTCCCCCGGGAAGCGGTGGGGTTGGGCGGGGAGGAGCGGATTGCCATTGTCTATGCGGTCGGAAGCATCACCGGAGGCGAGGACGGATTCGATCCGGTGTTTTCCGGCAAGACCCTGGGATCGGCGACCATGACCGAGGTCCTCGATGCCGTCGGGAAAGACAAGTCCGTTCGAGGAGTCCTGGTCCGCATTGACAGCCCGGGCGGCGATGCCTTTGCCTCGGATGAAATCTGGCGAAGCATGATCTTATTGCGAAAGCAAAAACCGCTCGTTCTTTCCATGTCCGATACGGCCGCCTCGGGCGGCTATTACATTGCCGCAACCGGAGACCCCATTGTGGCCGAGGCCGGCACGGTGACCGGCTCCATCGGCATCGTTTACGGCAAATTGAATTTGAAGGGTCTGTACGACAAGCTCGGCGTCAGTAAAGACATCATCAGCCGGGGCAAGTTCTCCGGAATGGACTCCGACTACGGGCCGTACAGCCCCGAAGAGCGGGAGCGGGTCCGCGCCCTCATGGACGATTTTTACCAGAACTTCCTGGCCAAGGTGGGCGAGGCGAGGAAGATGCCCCCCGAGGCCGTGGATCAAGTAGCCCAGGGGCGCGTCTGGACCGGGGAGCAGGCGCGGGGGAACGGACTGGTGGATGAGCTGGGCGGCTTGGACACCGCCCTCCGGATTCTCAAAAAAAAGGCGGGCATCCGTCCCGACGCGCGGATCGAGCTGGTCGAGTATCCCAAGCGAAAGTCCCTCCTCGAGTTGTTGCTGAACCGCGCCCGGCAGGGAGATGAGGAAGCGTCTCTCACGCTGCCCCAGTGGGCGGCCGGCGTCCTCGCATGGAAACGGCTCGAGCGGATGTTCCCCAATCCTTTCTGGGCCCGCCTGCCCTACGCCTTCGACTTTCGGTGAGGGCGGCCTCGCAGCGCAGGGGATGCGATCTCTATTCCGTCTCCCATAATCCAGGAATATTCGGCGACTATGTGCTTGACTCCGAAATGAATCTTTTCTTGCAAATCACATAGAGGCGATATACACTGGCGTTGTGATCTAAAGATCACACCCAGATGCGCCGATAAAATAAGTGGAATCCAGGCCACGGCAACTGCGCAATTACCAGACTGCGGACAGCACCGA
>Ga0156329_1379_pt1 | contig 10233 bp, 6 predicted proteins | sample RifCSPlowO2_12_FD_107977 | JGI IMG/M metagenome (GOLD analysis project Ga0156329, IMG submission 107977) | Acidobacteria bacterium RIFCSPLOWO2_12_FULL_60_22 | reverse complement strand
TGCCGGACCTATGCGGAAGTTGCGGAGGCCATCCGGACCATGGTGGTCCGAGGCGCGCCAGCCATTGGCGTAGCGGCAGCCATGGGGATTGCACTGGGGGTTCGGCTCTCCCCGGCAAGCACCCTGGAGACCCTGAGGGAAGAGTTCGGAAGGATTTGCGATGTGATGGCGGCTACCCGGCCCACCGGCGTCAATCTGTTCTGGGCCATTGGCCGCATGAGAATGTTGTTTGACGAACTGGCGGCATCGGGTACGGGTCTCCCCGGTATCCGAGCGCGCCTCGAACAGGAAGCACAGCGGATCAAGGAAGAAGATATCGAAGCGAACCATGCCATGGGAGATTACGGGGCGGCCCTGGTTCCTGCCGGCAAAACCGTCATGACCATCTGCAATGCCGGGGCGCTGGCGACGGCCGGATATGGGACCGCGCTGGGCGTGATCCGCTCCGCGATTCGAGAAGGAAAGAACGTGGATGTGCTGGCTTTGGAGACCCGTCCCTTCCTGCAAGGCGCGCGCCTGACGGCCTGGGAACTCCAAAAAGACGGTATCCCCACCACGCTCATCACCGACAACATGGCGGGCCACTTTCTGCACTCCGGGCGAGTTGGGTGCGTCGTGGTGGGCGCGGACCGGATCGCCTCCAATGGGGATGTCGCCAACAAGATCGGAACCTATACCGTCGCGGTGCTGGCCAAGGAGAACGGAGTCCCCTTCTACGTGGCCGCTCCCCTCTCGACCATAGACTGGAGCATCCCCTCCGGGGAGGCGATCCCCATCGAACAGCGTCCAGGGACCGAAGTCACGCAAATTCAAGGAGTGCCCATTGCGCCGGCCGGCATTGCGGTCAGCAATCCCGCCTTTGACGTCACACCCAACTCCTATATCTCCGCCATCATCACCGAGCGCGGGATTGCCACGAACCCCTATCCGGCAAGTCTGCGCCGGCTCAAGCAACACTAACTGTCTGTCGCGCTTTACCTTGGGAACCGCACCCCCAATAAGTCTCTCGCCGGTCTTTGCCTTGCCGATATGAATCCGATGAGAAAGGGGTAAAGAAAGTGTTTCACCGTGGTCCTGAGGCTTATAGGCCTCTTTCGGCTGGCCCATGACGCCTTTGGTTCGATACGTTGCTCAAGCTGTGAAAGTTGTTTCGCAATCAATGCTGAATCTGATATTCTTTAGCTTATCATGTAGCAGGGCGGTATGCGCGAGCCCAGGGGGAAGCACTACTCGATTCTAGTAACGGGAGGCGTACGATGTTCAAGAGCCGGATGTGGATTTTTTTGGTTTGCGGATTCCTGCTGGGGGCCATAGGAGCCCAAGCTCAAACGCAAAAGCAGCCCCCGTTTCTGAGACCAACCGCCAGCCTCTATGGCAGCACGGGGTATTGGAAGACGTTGACCCCCGACTCGCTGCCTTCAGGCCAGGCGTCCTTCTCCGTCTGGTATGACCGCATCAACCCGAATCCAGGGCATTTGACCGTCAGCACGGTCGGCGTGGGCGGCGCGGTGGGACTGACCGACTGGTTGGAGTTTGGAGCCAACTTTGAAATCAACCGACGCGTGCTGGTTCGTCGAGCCAACCAGTTAAGTTTCGGGCAACAGCAACTCGGTTTTTTCGGCAATAATACGCCCGGCTCACCTCCTTTGCCCAGCGAGTTGATGCCGGGTAGCAGCATGATGCCGCAGTTGCGGTTCCCACCCAGCCCCCTCGGAAATCTGACTGGCGCCGCCGGTTATTACAATCTGCTTCCGTTTGCGAGTCGGATCCAAGGGAACGGTGTGGGCACAGTAACGCTTGGGTTGAAACTCAGTATATTTTCCGAAGAGATGGGGGCTCCTGTCGGCTTCGGTGTCCACACGTACGCGACCATACCCACCCACCGATCCGCCGCCTATCTTCTGAGCAGTCCTACCCAGACCGGAGATGTGCAGTTTGGTTCGGATTTGCTCCTGAGCAAGAACGTTAAAAATATTGCCGACTTGGTTTGGAACGCGGGCTTCCGCCGTATTCAAAGTCCCGACAACGGGAAAATCGTGGAGCTATCAGACGTTGTCCCGCTTGGTTTTGCGATAAATTTTCCCCGCAACGCCCGACTCCAATTTGTAGAAGAGGTAACTGCCAACTTATTCGTCGGCGCTCGGACGTCCAACACCTCCTTTGGAGCCGAAGATCCTGTGGAAATGACCATGGGATTCCGGGCGTTCTTGACCCGCTACATCGGTCTGAGCGCGGGTTATCGCCGGAACATAAACCAGTCCGGAGGAACCAAGACCGGATTTGTTGTAAACCTCAGCTACAACTATGGGCCCCCACTGCTCGAAGTTGCCTCCACACCGCCGAGCCTGACTTGCACGGCCGATCCCAGCGAGGTTTTAGCAGGGGAGATGGTCCGTCTCTCGGCCCAGGGTGTTTCTTCCAGCGGAGCGGCTCTCACCTATGAATGGAGCACCACCGGAGGGACCATTGACGGCAGCGGCCCCGTCGTTCAACTGCGAACCGCCAATCTGGCGCCGGGAACCTATACGGCTACGGTCCGGGCAACGGAGCGGCCGGGCCTCTCCTCCGATTGCAGCACACGGGTCACGGTGCGCCAGCCGCCCCCGCCGCAGCCGCAGCCTCCGACGGTAACCTGCTCGGTGGACCGGCCTCGGGTCCAGGTCGGCGAAATTGTGAACCTGACGGCGCGCGCCAGCAGTCCCCAGGGCCGTCCGCTCACTTACCAATGGTCTTCAACGGGAGGCCAGGTGGAAGGCAGCGGAGCCAACACCCGGTTAGACTCGACCGGCCTGCGGCCGGGCAACTACACCGTGCGCGTCCGGGTGACCGACGATGCGAACCAGAGCGCGGAATGTTCGATGCAATTTGCTGTCGAGGCGCCTCCGCCGCCCCCGCCGCCCCCGCAAGTTTCCAAACTGGATGAGTGCTTGTTCCGGTTGAATTCGGCGCGGGTGGACAACGTGTGCAAGGCCAAGCTGGACAACGTGGCGCTGCGCCTGCAAAGCGAGCAGGACGCCACGCTCGCCCTGGTCGGCTTCGCCGAGACCACGGAACGGAGAGCGCCGCAGCTCGCCCAGACCCGAGCCAACAACGTCCGGGCGTATCTGAGGCAGAAGGGCATCGCCGAAGGCCGTCTGAATGTCCGGACGGGCACGGGCGCCCGCGGACGGGAGTACCGCCGCGTGGACCTGCACCTGGTGCCCCGCGGAGCCACCTTCACCGGCTTCACCGTTTTCCCCGGCCTCCGGGAGGCTCCGCAGCGGGCGGCAAATCGCTCATTGCAGCCAAGACCGTCGCCGATCGGGGTCGTTGCCGGAGCGGGGTCGAAGAAGGCCCGAACTTCGGGTACGGGCACTACAACTAAAGCTGTGTTGAGATCGCCCTCCCCTGGACGGGTAATCCTCGCGCGGACCCGGTAACTGGTTTGCGGCGGGGAATCGAAAAATTACCCCGGCTCTCTATCCGAGCCGCGACCGTCAGGGAGCGGTCACTTAGGCCCTGGGAGTCGATTGGACCGCTTGCTTACGCGCGCGGCTCGGATTTGAAGCGATTATCGCACCCGGCCGCGAGGGCTTCCCGTTGGAAGGACATCCAGGCCCTTTTTCTCGTTTACGAACCGCCACAGCGCGTCGTAGTCTGCTGACGGCAAGGACTCTTTCAACTGGAAGTTGTAGACGCGGCGGGAAGCGTAGTGGAACTTCTGCTGCTCGTAGGTGGTGAGCGTCAAGTCGTAGAGGCCGGCCGAGGAGACGCTTTCCAAATCCTCGTAGCGCCACGTCCGGTTGCCCTGCTTTTGATCGGACTGAAGAACGACAGCGCGATCCGTGAACAGAAGCTTCCCTGGGCGTCCCGACAGGCCGCCGAGATGCTTGACTGGAAATTCGTATAGGACCTGGCCGATTTCGGAGGGCCGCAGCCAGGCGGCCACCGGGCGGTGAGTGCGGGCCTGGAGGAACTCATAAACTTCCTTCGGGGTTGCCGCCCCGTCCGCCCAATCAAACTGAAAAACCTTGTCCGCTCCCAAGCGCCACTTGCGGTCTTCGTAGGTATACACCTTGAGCCGCCGGCTTTCTTCCACCTGGAACTGTTGGATGTCTTCATAAACCCAGCTCCGGGCATCCTCCTTGTGCGCGGTTTCGTACTTCACTCCAGTGTCATCGAGCGTCAGCGTGCCGGAGCAACTGCCCCAGCCGTGATCGTGGCGAACCTCTAAGGCAAGTGGGCTTTGTGCTCCGAAACAGGGAATTCCCCGGACCAAAACAGCAGCCCATAACAATGTCCCGGCGAACCGCAACGAAATCCTTGGGTTCTTCTTCATAGCGAATTCTCCACCTCGGTTCCGGCCACTGGCCTCCAACGACCTTCCCCCGCTCCGGCCTCCCGCAGTCGCTGTTTTATCTCCTTCAGGCACCGGAGCTCGCACTCATCCACCGGGTGTTCAAACCCCTGCCGGTGGATGATTTTGATCGGCAGAACCACGTCCGGCCGACTGCCCCGTTTCCGAGCATAGTGGATGGACTGATCGTAGGCTCCCATATCATAACGGGAGGGCCGGTGTTCCTGTGGCAGGACGCCCCCCGCGATCGTTTGCAAAGCGGTGAATACACGGAGGCATTCATCGCAGCCGGCCTCAGGGTGTTCCACCCACGGCTCATGAGTTCCGTAAAGCTCCAGGGCAAACCCAACCTGCCTTCGTTCTTGTTCCACGTAGGCGTACTCTGGCCCTACCTCCCAACAAACCCGAAAGCGGCTCACTAGCTCCGCTAACAATTCCTTCTGCTTCTGATCTGTGAGCATAGACCCTCCTATCCGGCAATCTGCGATAGCCCGTCTCGTTTGAGCGCAGGCTTCACTTCCCCATGCCATTTCCAGATCGAGTAGATCGGCGGATACACGACCAGCTCCATGATGAAAGAGGTGAGGATGCCCCCGATCATGGGAGCGGCGATGCGTTTCATCACATCGGCGCCGGTTCCGGTGGACCACATGATGGGCAGCAATCCCATGAGCATGACCGCCACGGTCATGACCTTGGGCCGAACGCGCTGGACAGCGCCATGCAAAACCGCTTCCCGCAGGTCGGCCCAGCTCTTCATCCGGCCCTGCTTGCGCATTTCTTCATAGGCCAGGTCCAGGTACAGGAGCATGAAGACCCCGGTCTCGGCGTCCACTCCCATCAGCGCAATCAGGCCCACCCATACCCCGATGCTCATGTTGTAGCCGAGATAATAGAGCAGCCAGACGGCTCCCACCGCCGAGAACGGCACCGCCAGCAGAACGATCAGGGTTTTCACGGCAGAGCGGGTGTTGATATACAGTAAGAGGATAACGACGAAAAGGGTGAGGGGGACAACGACCCGCAACCTTTCTTCCGCCCGCTGCTTGTACTCGTACTGGCCGGTCCAGGTCAGGGTGTAGCCGGGGGGTAGCGCCAGCCTGGACGCCACCGTTTGTTGCAGGTCGCGGACGTAGCCGCCCAGGTCGCGTCCTCCCATATCAATGTAGACATAGCTGGCGAGCATCCCGTTCTCATCACGGATCATGCTGGGGCCGAGCGTCAAGCGGATCTCCGCCAACTGGCCCAGAGTGATTTGCGCGCCCATCGGCGTGGGGACAAGCACGCGGCGCAACTGGTCCAGATCATCGCGCAGGCCTCGCTCGTAGCGCACATTGACCGGGTACCGCTCCCTTCCCTCGATGGTTTGCGTAATGTTTTCTCCGCCGATGGCCGTCTGGATCACGTCTTCGACATCCCCGACGGTCAGGCCGTAGCGGGAGGCCGCCACCCGGTCCACTCGGATGTCGGTGAAGTAGCCCTGGGCCACCCGCTCGGCGTAGACGCTGCGCGTGCCGGGGACTTCCCGGACGATCGGCTCCATTTGCTGCCCGAGTCGCTGGATTACTTCCAGGTCCGGTCCGGCAATCTTGATCCCCACCGGCGTTTTGATCCCGGTGGTCAGCATATCAATGCGGTTTCGGATGGGCATGGTCCAGACGTTGGGGAAGCCGGGAAATTGCAGCTTCTGATCCATTTCAGCGACGAGTTCTTCGAACGCGATGGGCCGAGTCTCCGGCCACAGTCTTCGCAGAGGGTCACGGAGGGACTCCGGCGCCCAAGTCGAATACCAACGCTGGACCGGCAAGTGCCGCCATTGCTCTTCCGGTTTCAGCACGACCGTCGTATTCACCATGCCCATCGGGGAATTGTCTGTGGCCGTGTTGGCGCGGCCCGCGGTGCCGAAGACGCTCTCCACTTCCGGAAATTGCCGCAGGATGCGGTCCTGAATTTGCAACAGCCGGCCGGCCTCGGTGACGGAAAGGCCCGGCAAGGAAGTCGGCATGTACAGGATGGTGCCCTCGTGCAGAGGGGGCATAAACTCAGATCCCAACCGCAAGAAAGTAGGCACGGTGCTGATGACCACTGCAATGGCCGCTAGGATCGTAAGCCATCGGAACCGCAGGGCCAGCTCGGCAATGGGGTGATAGACGGCAATCAAGACCCGGCTGACGGGGTGTTTCTCCTCCCGGTGAATGGTTCCGACAGCCACAGAGTTGACCAGGCGGGAAAGCCATCGCGGGCGAAAGCCAAACGGGTTGGCACGGATGAACAGAAACAACAGCGCCGGGACCAATGTAATGGCCAGGACCGCGGCAATGGCCATCGAAAAGTTTTTGGTGAAGGCCAGGGGCCGAAACAGCCGCCCCTCTTGCGCTTCCAGCGTGAAGATAGGAACAAAGGAAACGGCAATCACCAAGAGGGAAAAGAAACTGGGTCCGCCCACCTCTTTGGCCGCTTCGAGGATCACCTCGCGATAATCGCGCGGGCGTCCTTCCGCGTCCCAGCGTTCCAGTTTCTTGTGAGTTTGTTCCACGACGATGATGGCGGCATCCACCATGGCTCCGATGGCGATCGCAATGCCCCCCAGCGACATGATGTTGGAAGTCACTCCGCTGAGCTTCATGGGGATAAAGGAGACGATCACGGCGGTGGGGATCGTCAGGATCGGGATCAAGGCGCTCGGAAGGTGCCAGAGGAACAACAGGATGATGGCGCTGACAATCAGCAGTTCTTCCAGCAGCGTCAGCTTCAACGTGTCAATGGAGCGCCGGATCAGCTCGGAGCGGTCATACGTCGGGACGATCTTGACGCCCTTCGGCAGCGACGCTTCGACCTCCCGTAGTTTCGCTTTGACGCCATCAATCACGTTCAGGGCGTTTTCGCCAAACCGCACAATGACGATGCCGCCGACCACTTCCCCTTTTCCGTCCAGTTCCGCGATCCCGCGGCGCATATCCGGCCCCAAGGTGACGCGCGCCACATCCTGGACTCGAATCGGCGTGCCCTTGCCGTCCGTCCCCACGGGGATGGTTTCAATGTCGGCGATGTTGCGGATATAGCCGCGGCCGCGGACCATGTACTCGCGTCCCCAGAATTCCAGGAGCCGGCCTTCCACGTCGTTATTGCTCCTCTGGATATTCTCGACGACCGTCTTGAGAGGAATGCGGTAAGCGGCCAGCTTGTTGGGGTCGAGTTGCACCTGGTATTGCTTGACAAAGCCGCCGATGGCCGCCACCTCCGCCACGCCCGGCACCGCCGCCAGCCAGTAGCGTAACGACCAATCCTGCAAGCTGCGCAGTTGGGCCAGGTTGTGCTGGCCGGTTTCATCCACCAAGGCGTACTCAAAGACCCATCCCACTCCCGTGGCATCCGGTCCCAGAATCGGGTTTACGCCCTCCGGCAGCTTTCCGCGAATCCCTTGCAAGTACTCCAGGACCCGCGACCGGGCCCAATACAGATCGGTTCCATCTTGAAAGATGACGTAGACGTAGGAGACGCCGAAGTCGGTGAAGCCCCGGACCGTTCTGACCCGAGGCGCCGAGATGAATGCCGTGACGATGGGATAGGTCACCTGGTCTTCCATGAGATCAGGGCTCCGTCCGGGCCATTCCGTCCAAACAATCACCTGGACGTCGGAGAGGTCCGGGATCGCGTCCAAGGGCACGTTCTGAAGCGACCACCATCCCACCGCCACCGCAAAAGCCACAAGAAGAAACACAAAGGCCCGGTTTTTGGCGCATCCCTCAATGATTTTTCCGATCATACCTTGCTCCAAAGATAGCCACAGAGGCACGGAGGCACAGAGAAATTCCTGCTCAAAGAACAAGAAAGTACGTTCTTGTGGCACAGATCATTTTGACTCTGCGTAATCTGCACAATCTGCGGATTCCTCTTATTCTGACTCCTGTCTCCTGTCTGCTCTTGTCACTTCCCTACGGTTGAGCCGTAACCGTAAGCTGTTGGGAACCCAAGAAAGCTCCTCCTCTTTCAACCGTGACGGTTACTTGCCAGCTTCCCGGCGAGGGGAGCGCCAGCTCCCCTCGATAAACGCCGGCCTCTGCTGGGTTAAGGGTCGCTTCAGAACGCCTAGCCGCCATGCCCATTGCGGGCATCGCAGGCATGGAGAAGACAACTTTCACCGAGGCGTTAGGAACGGGCTTCCCAGCCGTATCGGTCACCGTCACGAAGAGGTTGTTCCTGCCCGCTCGCGGCGGCGTTGGTTCCGAACGGAATTGGATTTGGACCTCGGCCCTGCCGGGTGATTCCCCGGAAGGCGGAGCAGACGGCCGGCCGGCCATCTCCGTTACTCCCGTCCCCATGGGCATCGAGCCGAGAGCGGCCCGCAGTTGGCTTTCCGAATCGATGAGAAAGTTGGCGGAGGTCACGACCGCTTCGCCGGCCTTCAGTCCTTGCTGAATCTCGATATAGCCGTCCGCGCGGACCCCGGCGCGGACATCCCTCGGTACAAAGCTCCCCGGAGCCTGGACCACAAAAACCAGTTGTCGCGCTCCCGTGTCCACCAGCGCGCTGTCCGGCACCACCAGGCGGCGTCCCAGGGGTTTCTTCAGTTCAACCTGGGTGTACATTTCCGGTTTCAGCTTCAGGTCTGCGTTCGGAAAGTCCATGCGAATTTTCAAGGTGCGGGTTTCATGGTCCAGATGAGGCCAGATGTAGCTCACACGCCCCTGCAACACTTGGCCGGGGTAGGCTTCGGTGGTAGCGATCGCGTGCTGGCCCAGTTCGACAAGGCCTATCTCGGACTCGTAGATATTGGCGTACATCCAGACCTGCGAGTGGTCCACGATGGTGTACAGCTCGGTTTCCGGGGTCACAAAGGTTTTGGGAAACACATTGCGTTGGGTCACGTGGCCCGTGATGGGGGAATAGATAGTGAGCGTGCGCTGGACCTGGCCGGTTCGCTCAATTTCCTCAATCTGGGCCGGAGAGACATCCCAAAGGGAGAGCCGCCGGCGGGTAGCTTCCAGCAGGGAATCGGACCCCCGGGATACGTTGGGGAAGGGGCTGCTCCCCAGGTAGTCGCGAGCCTTGAGAGCCAGGAGCAACTCTTCCTGGGTGGAAACCAGGTCGGGGCTATAAATCGTAAACAAGGGGTCTCCTTGTTTGACGTGCTGGAAGGTGTAGTCAACGAAAACTTCTTCGGCCCATCCGCTCGTCTTGATGTGTACGTGGGCGATGCGCGTCTCGTCTACATCTACGCGGCCCACCGCGCGAATGATCTTTTCGAGAGCCCGATATTCCGCCCGCCCCGTGGTCACGCCGATCAAATGCTGCTGGGCCGGGCTGAGTTGCACCGGGGCATAGGAAGTGGCCTCCGGCGGCCTGTCGGGAACGGCAGAGGGGGCCGCGTCGGCGTAGGCCGGAACGAGCGGCACGCCGGAGTCCGGAGCGGCGCCGGGTTTGTCGGACTGATAGGAAGGGCGCATGGGATCGTACCAGTAAAGGATTTTTCGCTCTCCCGTTGAGGACGCGGACGGGGCGGTCACGCCGTGTGTTTCGTGGGCGCCGCCGGATCGCACTGCGGAAACGATCCGCTGGATGCCACGCTTGCCAAGATCGGCGTAGTAGACCCCGGCAACCAGCAAGGCCAGCAAAAGAACAACCCCAATGAACTTGGCAAAAGATTTCATGGTAAGTTCCTTTCCGTCATGGCACCGTCAGGTACGGAGCTAGGTCTGCCATCTGCAACAGTTCTCCACCATGCTCCCGGCGGAAAGCTTCGGCCGTGTCCCGGCTTCCGAAGGCCACGATGCTCGGCAAGCAACGGTCAAAATGGATCGGGACGGCCTGCTTATCCTCCGCGATCATGGGGTGTGGATGGGAACAAAGGTGTACATCACTGCCACGAACCAGAAAGGCTGTTTTCGGTTCCAGGG
>Ga0156329_1026_pt1 | contig 10249 bp, 5 predicted proteins | sample RifCSPlowO2_12_FD_107977 | JGI IMG/M metagenome (GOLD analysis project Ga0156329, IMG submission 107977) | Acidobacteria bacterium RIFCSPLOWO2_12_FULL_60_22 | reverse complement strand
ACACGAGGAAAAGCCCACGGCACACAAATCGTGCCGTGGCTACCTCTGCGCTCGGGACAGACGCGGCCCGGATAAGACGTACTGCAACCGCTCCCTCCCGGTCGCGGCTCGGATGGGCCGCTTGCTCACGCGCGCGGCTCGGACTAAGGAACTGAAGGCGCAAACGGATTACAACGAAGGCGCTGCATCGCAACCCTATGCGACGAAATCCGACCGGGGTCTTTCCTCTCTTCATTTGGCTCACAATTGGGTGGTCAACGGCATCTGGACTCTTCCGTCTCCCGCCCGCTCGGGTTTCGCTTCCTACCTCCTCGGTGGGTGGCAGTTCTCAGGCATTTACTCGGCATCTTCCGGAGCGCCTTTCACGACGTATGTCAACGGACGCAATGCCCCGGATCTTACGCGGAACGCAGGGCGGCAGCATCCCGACATAGTCGCCGGCCGCAACAATAGCAATATCGTCTCGGGAACTACCGCGGGTTGTTCCTTTAGTGGCGGTACCCTGGTGCCGTACAACGGCACGGCGGGAGTGACGCCGGGACAAAAGCTAGGCACTCCGGACCTCTATTTTGATCCTTGTGCTTTCTTTTTGCCGCCAGCCGGCTTCTACGGAAACGCCGGCCGCAACTTTTTGATTGGCCCCGGTTTCTCGAATGTGGATTTCAGCCTGTTGAAGAATACGCATGTAGGGATTCATGAAGGGAGCCGTCTGGAATTTCATGCCGATTTCTTCAATCTCTTCAATCGAGCCAACTTCGGGCCTCCGACGGGTACCCCAGGCACCCAAACTCTCAATGCGGCCAACCGGCAACCGGTTGCCGGAGCGGGTCTGCTGACCAAGGTCGTGGGTAGGGAGCGGCAAGTGCAGTTCGGTTTGAAGCTGATCTTTTAAGAAGGCTAGAAGCTGTTGCACAACCCGTTTTAAGGTGTTGGAAGGGCACGGTTTTAACCGTGCCGAACAGGTGCCTTTCAAAGCTGTGGCTTCAGCCGCTGAGGGCCAACGACGGACCTCAGGGGCTAAAGCCCCTGTCATTCCGCCCCGGTTTCGGCACGACTGAAGTCGTGCCCTTACGCCGCTCCGAGGAGGTTATGCAACAGCTTCTCTGTTTCGCACGAGGAGACTGCCCCCAACGGAGGAAGAGGACTTTTCCCCGGTCTCCGGCTCGCCGCCGGGATGGTCTGCCTCATAAACTTACCCTCTCGCTCGATCCATCCCCTATAGGATGCGGCGATTGGTTGTTTCTATTCCAATATCGGGGATGGAAGCAACTTTACTGCCGTATCGCGGAACAAGAATGGATTAGCACGGTTCGGGAGCCTCCCTTCCAATTCGTTCAGGCCGGCATCCATTATTTTTTCTTGACATGCTCTGCTCCCCCGTTATATAACGCAAGCACAAAGGCGGGGGAATGATACGCAATCCTGTCCGTGATAGTTGGCTCCCATGCCTCCTGCCAGTTGGCTACAGAGAAGGAATGACTACGAGGAAAAGAACGATCTTGCGCTGGATGGCAATCGCGTTAGTCGGAGCCAGCTACCTTCCGGCAGCTAGCCAGGAGCCCTCCAGCCCCGCGCCGCCGCCCGCCTCCCCACAGCGCGCGCTTCTCAATCGCTACTGTGTCACCTGCCACAACGAAAAGCTGAAGACGGCCGACCTGATGCTGGACAAGATGGACGTCGAAAATGTCAGCGCAGGCGCGGCGGTGTGGGAAAAGGTGGTGCGGAAACTGCGGACCGGCGCCATGCCCCCTGCCGGCATGCCGCGCCCGGATAAGGCTACCTATGACGGCTTCGCCGCGTACCTGGAGACGGAACTGGACCGCGTGGCGGCTGCCCAGCCCAATCCCGGCAGGCCCGCCGACCATCGCCTGAACCGCACCGAATACGCCAACGCGATCCGCGATTTGCTGGCGGTGGAAATCGATGGCGCATCGCTCCTTCCCCCCGACGAGGTGAGCAATGGTTTTGATAACAATGGGGATGTCCTCACGGTATCGCCGCTTCTGATGGAGCGATATGTTTGGGCAGCCGGGAAGATCAGTCGCCTCGCCCTGGGAGATCCCGCCATCCGCCCGGCCGCTGAGGAGTACAAGGTTCCGCCCTCTTTCATGCAGGACGACCGGCAGAGCGAAGATCTCCCGTTCGGTTCGCGTGGCGGAATCGCGATTCGCCATAACTTCCCTCTCGACGGCGAATACATCATTCGAATTCGCCTGCAAAAAAACGATGACGGGTTCATCCGCGGTCTGGTTGATCCGCACCAGCTCGACGTCCGCGTCGATGGCGCCAGAGTCAAATTGTTCACGGTGGGGGGCGTGCACAAGGGCAAGTCGGGGCCGCTTTTCACACGCAACGATCCGGATTATAGGGGAGACCCAGAACAGCTTGCGTACGAGTTGTCGGGGGATGAGAGCTTGGAAGTGCGCTTCCCCGCCAAGGCGGGTTCGCGGCTGGTGGGAGTTACGTTCCTGAAGCAAGTCTGGCAGCCCGAGGGCATTTATATGCCGCCGATGCTGGTTCCGGACCTTGCCAAATACAGAGGGGGCGACCCTGCCGTGGATACGGTCACCGTCATTGGGCCTTACGAGGCAAAAGGGTCAGGGGAGACGCCCAGCCGGCGCAAGATTTTTGTGTGCAGCCCCTCCGTCGGCAAGGATGAAGATTTCTGCGCCCGCAAGATTCTCTCCACGCTGGCGCGTCGCGCGTATCGGCGGCCGGTTACGGATGGGGACGTTCAGACTCTGCTCAGCCTCTACAAGGCCGGGAAAGAGGATGGCTTCGAGGCCGGGATTGGGATGGCGCTGCAAAGAATGCTGGCGGGTCCGGAGTTTCTGTTCCGTATCGAACGCGATCCGGCCACAGTGGCGCCGGGAACCCCGTATCGCGTCAGCGACCTGGAACTGGCCTCCCGTTTGTCGTTTTTCCTCTGGGGCAGCATACCCGACGACCAGCTTCTGGACTTGGCCGAGCGCGGCAAGCTCAAAGACCCTGCGGTACTCGATCAGCAGGTGCGGCGCATGTTCGCCGATCCCCGCTCGAAGGCCATGGTGAGCAATTTCGGCGGACAGTGGCTGAGCCTTCGCAATATCCGCGCGGTTTCGCCGGACCCGAAAGTCTTTCCCGATTTCGACGAAGAGCTGCGGGAGGCTTTCCGTCAGGAGGCGCAGCTTTTCTTGGAAAGCCAACTGCGGGAAGATCGGAGCGCGCTGGATTTGCTGAATGCGAACTATACGTTCGTCAACGAACGCTTGGCCCGGCAGTATGGGATTCCGAATGTGTACGGCAGCCGCTTTCGGCGCGTGACGCTGACCGATGATGCGCGAAGGGGCTTGCTGGGCCAAGGGAATTTCCTGGCGGTGACATCGCGTACCACTCGGACCTCCCCGGTGCTGCGCGGCAAGTGGGTGCTCGAAAACTTGCTGGGCGCGCCGCCGCCGCCGCCGCCACCCAACATTCCGGCCCTGAAGGAGAAAGGCGAGAACGGCAAGCTTCTCACGATGCGCCAGCAGATGGAACAGCACCGCGCCAATCCCGCCTGCGCGATTTGCCATTCGCGGATGGATCCGATCGGCTTTGCGCTCGATAATTTTGACGCGATCGGCAAGTGGCGAACCACCGATGCGGGCAGCCCGCTCGATGTGTCGGGAGTCATGCCCGACGGCGCCAAGTTTCAGGGCCCGGTGGAGCTCCGGCAGGCTTTGCTGAGCCGTCCCCAACAATTCGTCAATACCGTAACCGAAAAACTGCTCACCTACGCCCTCGGCCGCGGGATCGATTATCCGGATGAGCCCGCTGTCCGCAAGATAGTTCGGGAGGCTGCTTCCAGCGAATACCGCTGGTCGTCCCTCATTGTAGGTGTCGTTCATAGCGCGCCATTTCAGATGAGGAAGTCGGGAGAACCGGCGACCGTCGCGGGTCTTCGGTAATTGTTAGGTATCTTCAATAGCGTCCCATTGCAGAGGAGGAGGTCTCGAGAACCATGACGATTTTTAGGAGGGCTATTCCCCGCCGCACATTTTTACGCGGCGTCGGCACGACCTTGGCGTTGCCGCTGCTGGACTCCATGGTCCCGGCGTTCGCAGGTGCGCTGGACACAACGGCCAAACCGGCTGTCCGCCTCTCAACCGTTTTTAGTCCGAACGGGAGAATCATGAAGAAGTGGACTCCCGCTTCAGAGGGCGCCGGTTTTGAGATCACTCCGACTCTGGAACCAATGGCTCCATTCCGCGATCAGCTTCTGGTGCTGAGCGGGCTGAACATCAAGGCCGCTGATGCGGTGGGGAACGAACCCGGAGGGGTCCATGCGCGCCCCGCCGCCGCGTTCCTCACGGGGATTCATCCGAAGCCGGGGGGGGCGGTGGGAATCTCCCTGGACCAAGTCGTGGCGAAGGAATTCGGCAAGCAGACCCAACTGGCGTCGCTGGAGCTTGGCCTGGACTCCCCGGAGATCGCCAGCGACGACGGCAGCTATTCGGCCTACTACATGAACACGATCTCCTGGCGTAGCGGCACGACGCCGCTCCCCGTAGAGATCAACCCGCGCGCGGTATTCGAGCGCATGTTCGGCGACAGCGACTCCACGGACCCGGCCGAGCGGCTTCGCCGCGTCCGGAAACAGCGCAGCATTCTCGATTCGGTTACCGAGAGTGTGGCTCGCCTCCTCGGGGGAGTCGGTCCCAGCGACCGCGTCAAGCTCAGCGAATATCTCGATTCCATTCGCGATATCGAGCGGCGCATCCAGGTGGCGGAGAAAGACACCGCTTCGTCGAAGGAACAGGGGCAGTCGGGGATGGAGCGGCCGGTGGGCATCCCGACCACGTTTGAAGAACATGCCAAGCTGATGTTTGATTTGCAGGTGGTGGCCTTCCAGTCCGACCTGACTCGCGTGATCACCTTTATGCTGGGGCGCGAACAGACCGACCGAAACTATCGCGAGATCGGCATCCCCGATGGGCACCACCCCTTGTCGCACCACAAGGAGGTGGCCGAGAACATCGCGCAGGTGGAGCAGATCGACCTCTACCATTCCAAGATGTTTGCCTATTACCTGGAGAAGATGAAGGCTACGCCCGACGGCGACGGGACCCTGCTGGACCATTCGGTCATCCTCTACGGCAGCAGCCTGAGCGACGGCAACTTCCACATCCACAACGACGTGCCCATTCTGTTGGTGGGTGGGGGAGCGGGCCAGATCAAGGGAGGGCGGCACCTCCGCTATCCCGGTTTGCCGCTGTCGAATCTGTACTTGGCCATGCTGGACATATTAAAAGTTCCCGCGGAGGGCTACCTGGACAGCAAGTTCAGCGACGCCACCGGAAAGCTGGAGCACCTGTCGCTGTAGCTGAACGAAGCAGACTCTGGTGAGGACATTATGAGCTGGATGCTAAGGGGGATCGTGTTCGCGGTCTTGGTCGCCGGTTCGCTCCTAGTTTGGAACCAATTCTGGAGCGAACGGAGTGACCGCGATGTCGTGGCGGCCCAAGGGCGCACACCCATCCGTGTGACCCGGATTTTCACCGGCCCCGATGGTCAGACGCACGCCGAGGAAGTTGACGTGAAGCTGATGCTGGGCGACAACCCTGGTGAGCAACTCTCAGAGATGATCAAGGGTACTGGGGTGCAGTTTCGGCGCACGGCCCCGAACTACTTCTACGACTGGCACCACCCTTCTCGGCGCCAGTACGTGATTACGCTCAGCGGCCGGGGGGAAATCGAGATTGCGGGCGGCAAGAAGATTCCACTCGGACCCGGACACATCCTCCTCGCCGAAGACTTGACTGGCAAGGGGCACATCTCTCGCGGAGTGGGCACGGAGGATCGTATCTCCGTATTCATCCCGCTCGCGGGGCAGTAGACCAGAGCGGCCCGAAGCAGCGAGGAGCGCGAGATTTCAAAGATCACATCTATTCACTGGCTTATTAAGATCCGATCGGCTTCGCAGGTAGCCGCTGGTAGCTGATGAAAAACCGAATGAAAAGAGGATGACTATGAACGTCAAGGTCAAAAACCTGGGCCTCTGGGGGATTATATCTCTGCTCTCGGCCGCCAGCCTTGCCGCCGCCACGGCTGACGTTGGGCTGGTAGAGGCGGTCAAACAAGGCGACCGGGAGGCCGTGCGTGCCCTGTTGAAGGACCGTGCCAATGTGAATGCGCCCCAGGCGGATGGCGCGACGCCGCTGGCCTGGGCAGCCCACCGGGATGATCTAGAAACGGCGGAACTTCTGATTCGCGCCGGCGCCAACGTGAACGCGGCGAACGACTACGGCGTCACTCCTCTCTCGCTGGCCTGCACCAACGGGAACGCTGCGATGGTGGAAAAACTGTTGCAGGCCGGGGCGAATCCGAACGCCGCGCAATGGACAGGAGAGACGGGGCTCATGACGTGCGTGAGCACGGGCGCCGTGGACGCGGTGAAATTGCTGCTCGACCACAAAGCGGACGGGAACGCGAAGGAAACCCAAAGAGGGCAGACGGCCCTGATGTGGGCGATAGCGAAAAAACGTCCGGAAGTCGCGCGGGCGCTGATCGAGCACGGAGCGGACGTCCATGCCCGTTCGAAGGTTTTTCCCGCGCCGGAGCCGTTTGTTGTACCCTGTACCCCCACCGATCCTTGCCTGACCGGCGCACGATCAGGGTCCACTTACCCGGACAGCGTCCGTTTTCCCAAGACGATGGGTGGTTTTACGCCGTTGCTATTTGCTGCCCAGCAGGGCGACGTAGAGTCTGCCCGGATCTTGCTGGCAGCGGGAGCCAACGTGAATGAGGCCACGCCGGAAGAAGGCAGCGCTTTGGTGGTGGCGAGCGCCAGCGGCCACGAGAAGCTCGCATTATTTCTGCTGGAGAAGGGCGCGGACCCCAACGCCAAGGACGGCTACGGGATTACCCCTTTGCACTACGCGCTGCACGAAGGACTGTTGGCCATCAGCAGCTACAAACCCGAACCCACCGACCGCTTTGGCTGGGTGCGCCCCAACCTGCCGGAATTGGCGAAGGCGCTCCTGGCACAGGGAGCGAACCCGAACGCCCGAATCGAGTACGACTTTCCGCCGTATGACTACGCGCCGATTTCCCGCTCCAACGGCAATAATCTGCCCCAAATCAGCCTGGTCGGCGCCACGCCGTTTTTGCTGGCGGCCGCAATCCGCGATATCGGTCTCATGCGCGTCCTGGTGGAAGGCCGAGCCAATGCGCGGCAGGCGACAACGGAAAACACAACGCCTCTGATGGTTGCGGCGGGAGTGGCTCACGAGCGCGGCGGGAGTGGCTTTGGAGGACAATACGGGCAGGAGTTGCCGAAGAATGCGGACGAGGAGAAGAGGGTTCTGGAAGCTGCCAAGCTGGCGGTGGAACTGGGCAGCGACGTGAATGCGGTCAATGCCAAGGGCCAGACCGCACTGCACGCCGCAGCCTACATGGGATACGGCGATGTCATTCAGTTCCTGGCGGAAAAGGGCGCCAACCTGGATGCGAAGGATAAGTACGGACAGACGCCGCTGACCATCGCGTTGGGCGACCCCGAGGGCCTGGTGTACCGGCAGCTCGGGGGAGGCAGGTACGACTACAGCTTCCGTCAGCCCAAGATGCAAGAAAAAATTGCGGAGCTGCTGGTCAAATTGGGCGCCACTCCATTCACCGGAAAGCGCAGGAATCGCTCGGGCGAGTAATGTCCAGTCAGTCTCAGTAAAATCAAGCCAGTAACGATAGCCGGAGCTTGCCTCCGATTCTGTTAGCTTGCGAAGATACAGCCCGGAGGAAAGCGACGTCCCCTGAAGAACGCAACGCTTCTGTGTGTCTGCCGATCAGCGTTCGTTTCTCGCTTTATTCATAATATTGGAAGGGAATGTGGGCATGAAACGAGAAAATCCAATGACGGAACCGTCTCGCATTTTTCGATCCCTGCTCCGGACGATGTTGCCGGTAATTCTTCTGCTATCCCTGGGAGGAGTGCGCGGGTCTGCACAGAGAGACACGCCAAGCCCACCACAGCGACAGCGGAAGTCGCTTTACAATCCGCCCTACCCCAATGATCCTGTCCAGCCCTTCCGCATCATCGGCAACATCTATTATGTCGGGATGGCCAATTACACCTCCTTCTTGATCACGACACCCGAGGGACATATCCTTCTCGACACCGCGGTCGATTCCATGGCGCCGATCATTCGGAAGAACATCGAACAGCTCGGCTTTCACCTGCCAGACATCAAAATCATACTTCAGGCCCATGCTCACGTAGACCACGTGGGAGGGCTGGCGGCGTTCCAGGAGTGGACCGGGGCGAAAGTCCTGGTGATGGCCCAGGACGCGAGCGTTCTCGCGGATGGCGGCCAGAGCGATTTTCGCGGCGACGGCAGCGTGATTTGGAAACCGGTCCGCGCAGACCAGACTTTTCACGACGGAGAAAAGGTCCGGCTCGGGGGCGTCACCCTGGCGGCTCACTTGACTGCGGGGCACACCAAAGGTTGCACCACCTGGAGCGCTGTGGCGGAGGAGAATGGCCGGAAATACAATGTCGTCTTTGTCTGCAGCATGAGAGTGAACGAAAACATTCCTTTGGTTGGGAACACAAAATATCCCGGCGTTGCGGAGGACTTTGCCAGGGGATTCAAAACCTTAAAGAGCCTGCCCTGCGATGTGTTCCTGGCTTCGCATGGGTACATGTTTAACCTGGAAGAGAAACGAAAGCGTTGGGAGCAGGGAGCAAGACCCAATCCGTTCCTTGATCCCGAAGGATACCGGGCTCACGTTGCGGATTACGAAAACGCATTTCTGGATCAGTTGCAGAAGGAACGCGGAGGTGCGCCCTCGCCGGGCTCCGCTCCGTCTGGTCGCGGTGGAGTTTGACGGAGCGGACACGCTATGGCTGGCATCGCTGATCGTACTTTTGAGAGGAGGAGAGATGAAGAAGGGGAATCGTCTAGGGTTGGCTTTATTTGCCTTTATTTGGCTAGGTTTCAACTTCCTTACTTGTACCGTTGAGCCGGCGCATGCTCAAACCGTCGTTACATTCCAGACGGAAGACGGCTTGACCATTTATGGAACTCTTCATCTTCCGAAAGCTCCGCGCCCGCCGCTTGCCGGCATTGTCCTGCTATCGGAACCGGAATGGATCGTTCGATCCACTTATGACGGGGCGAACCTCGGCCGTGACCTGGTAGAGAACTATGGGATGGCTGTCTTGACCGTGGATTTTCGAGGAACAGCGAACAATCGCAACGGGCGGCTTTTTCAGACGTTCTCCCCTCGCGAACTAGAAAAGTTGCAACTCGACGTGCGAGGGGCCATCCAGTTCCTCTCTTCGCAGAAGGGCGTTGACCCCCAGCGGATTGGCATTGTCGCGGTGGGCGTCGGAGCGAACTATGCATTGCTCGAAGCCTCCGAGAACCCGGCAGTACAGGCCTTGGTTTTGATTTCTGGGAGCTTAAGCGATCGAGCGCGGGATTACATCAAATCCCGAAATGACATTCCTATTCTGTGTCTTGCGGGGACAGATGATAAGGAAGGTTTCCGGGAGATGTCGGAAGCTTTCTACCTGTCGAAGAACAAGGATAGCCATATCGTGTTAACCGTCGGCCACGGGACAGTTATGTTTAATCACACGAAAGGGCTGGCAGAACGGGTAACCCGATGGCTGTCCGATAATGTTAAGGCATTGGGCGCCGAGACGGAGATCTCTTTCACCACAGAGGATGCCTGGTCTCTCCACGGACGGTTGACCATACCCGGCGTTCCAGAAGCGGGAGCAAGGGTTCCCGGCGTTGTCTTTGTCCACGGAGCGAACCACGACCAGGAAACCTACTATAACTTGACCCGCGCCCTCGCCAAAAAAGGAATGGCCACTTTAACTTATGACTGGCGAGGAAAGAACCGGGATATTAACGACCCCAAGGGGCATTTCGGCGTCAACATGAGTGCCGAAGATCGAAATAAGACGTATTTGGATGTGAAAGCCGCGATCAACTTTCTAGCTTCGCAGAAGTCCGTCGACCCCAATCGAATAGGGATTGTCGCAGCCACCCTGGGCACGCTTCATGCCATTCACGCAGTGGACGGAGATACCCGGATCAAAACAATGGTTATGCTGACCCAATACGTTCCCGATGACAAGGTCAAGCGCTACCTCTCCACCTCAGACACTCCCATCTTCTTTATCGCCAGCACGGAGGATCTGAATTACGAAGCAGGGAACTTGTCGGACCATACCAGAGCGGCCTACCGAATGTCGAAAAGCAAAGACACGGAGTTCTTGCTT
>Ga0156329_1376_pt1 | contig 10279 bp, 9 predicted proteins | sample RifCSPlowO2_12_FD_107977 | JGI IMG/M metagenome (GOLD analysis project Ga0156329, IMG submission 107977) | Acidobacteria bacterium RIFCSPLOWO2_12_FULL_60_22 | reverse complement strand
CAACGGAACCATGCGCGCCGACGGCTGGAACCGCATCCCGCTCATCCGCATGACCAACGTCAGCCTCCTGCCGGGAACGTGGAAGCTCGACGACTTGATTGCCGATACCGACGACGGCATTTACATGGAGACCAACCGCAGTTGGTCCATTGACGACCGGCGCTACCATTTCCAATTCGGCTGCGAGCTGGCCTGGGAAATCCGTAAGGGGAAGAAGACGCGCCTGCTCAAGAATCCGAGCTACAGCGGCATTACCACGGAATTTTGGAACTCCTGTGATGCCATCTGCAACGCGGATCATTGGACGCTCTGGGGCACGCCCAACTGCGGCAAAGGCCAGCCGTCGCAGACCATAGGCACCGGCCACGGCGCGTCGCCCGCCCGGTTTCGCAACGTCACCGTGGGGATCGCGTATGCCGGATAGAAGAGCAAATCCTAATATCCAAGCTCTAAATCCTAAACAAATCCCAATGACCAAATACTTAAATTCCAAACGGATCACTGCCAACGCTGTTTCCCGATTTGGAATTTTGAATTTGGAGTTTGTTTAGGATTTAGAGTTTGGGATTTAGGATTTAAGGAAATTAGGATTTAACCATTTCTATGCTAGACAAAGAGCGCTGCCAGGAAATCTTGGCGGAAATCCTGAAATACAGCGACGCCGATGAAACCGAGCTGATCGTCGGGGGCGGCGCGAACCAACTCACCCGCTTTGCCAACAACGTCATCCACCAGAACGTCGCCGAGGAAGGCTACGTGCTTTCCGTCCGCACGGTTTACGGCAGCCGCACGGCCCGCGCCACCACCAACAAGTTCGACCCCGAAAGTTTGCGCCGCGTGGTGGCCGAGTCCGCCAGCCTGGCCCGGCAACAGCAGCCTGACCCGGAGTTATTGCCTATGCCGGGGCCGCAGGAGTATCCGCGGGTCGAGCGATCGGTGGAGGCAACCGCCGCGGTCTCTGCTCCGGTCCGCGCCGAGGCGGTCCGGAAAGCGGTCCAGATCGCGGAGAAAAACGGCCAAACCGCCGCCGGGACTTTCTCGACCGGCACGGGGGTGCAGGCCATCCTGAACTCCCGAGGACTCGCGGCGTACTACCGAGGTACGCACGCCGAATTTTCCGTCACCATGATGGCTTCGACCAGCTCGGGCTGGGCCAAGAAGACCTCGCCGGATGTCCGCGAAATTGACGCCGAGGCTCTGGCGGCGCGGGCTTCCGAGATCGCTTCGCTCAGCCGCGACCCAAGAGAACTCCCGGCTGGCAAATATACGACCATCCTGGAGCCGGCGGCTGTCCTGGACCTGGTGGGCTTTATGTTCTTCGATTTTTCCGGGCAGGCGGTGCGGGACCAGCGCAGCTTCCTGACCGGCCGGCTGGGCCAGAAGCTCTTCGGCGACAATATCACAATCACGGACGACGCCTGCCATCCCCTGCAATTCGGTCCCCCGTTTGATGGAGAGGGCGTTCCCCGGAAAGTAGTGACGCTCGTCGAGAACGGAGTGGTGAAAGGGCTGACCTATTCCCGCCAGACCGCGAAAGCCATGGGAACCGAGCCGACCGGGCACGGCTTTCCGCTCCCCAACGAGTGGGGCGAGGCGCCGTCCAACATTGTCTTTTCGGGCGGCCGACACACCGTGCCGGAGATGATCGCTTCGACCGAGCGAGGCATTCTGGTCACGCGCCTCTGGTACATTCGCGAGGTGGACCCCTACAAAAAGATTCTGACCGGGATGACTCGCGACGGGACGTTCTACATCGAAGACGGCAAAATCCGCTACGGAGCGCGCAATTTCCGCTTCAATGAGAGCTTGCTCGACCTGCTGAGTTGCGCGGAGATGGTCGGGCCGGTGGAGAGAGCCTCCGGGGAAGAAGCGCCGCCCATGGTCGTGCCGCCTCTCAAAGTCGCGTCCTTCCACTTCACCGAAGTCACAAAATTCTAGTCCATAGTCGACTTTACCCAGATTGAATGAAAAGCCCAATGGGGGAATGCATATCTGGGGTTTGGTCTGATTCCCGGTGACGACCCACTCTCCCACGCCGTTGCCAGCGCAGCACCATCCCGCACTCCCTCCAGTTTCACGCAAACTCGTAGAGGGGGACGGCCTTCGCAGGCTGCGGAGTGTTTTCCAGTAACTTTTCAATCCGCCGAACGGTATCCGGCGTCAGGAGGACATCGCCGCACACGGGGCAGACCTCGGCAGGGACGTGGTCAATTACGACGACACTGCCGCGGTGCTTGACGGTATGGACAACCTTGCGGTCCTCGTATTCACCGGGACACCCTTGGATGGTGCATCTCATGGCTTCCTTTCCCTTTGCGTGGGAGTGGCCCACAGCCACTACACCACCGGGTTAGGCGGATTATTGCCGGGCGCGAATTGGTTCCGCTGCCGCTGGCGCTCCACGCAGAAGCCCTTCGGTGCTGAGGTCCTCATCCAGATCAGGCCAGTGAATGCCGTAGCCCGCGCCGCTGATCTTCCAGTTCCGGCACTGTTCCGGAGAAGCCTCCAGAAGGCGAGGATACCAGACCAAGGGAACGATGATCGTGCGGCCGTCGAGGAGGTCCACGGCCATGGTGTCCTCCGTGAAATGAACGTCTTTCACCCGCTCGCCGGGCCTAGGTTCCGAACCGTGCATACCCTCTCCCTGCCGACGATGCAATTATACCTGATTGAGGGTAGTGCCTCAGTTTGCTCTGACGCAAGTTCGCCGATCTTTTTTCTAGCCCAGGCGTTTACGCCTGGGTTCGTGTGCCACCGAAACCAGCAGCCCCCTTAAGGGGGCTTTGACTGGCAGCGAGCAGCCCTTCGACTTCGCTCGGGACAAGCCCCACCCCAGGACGGAAGCCCCGAAGCCCCGTGAACGGGGCTGTAAGAGAATCGGTTGTGATCGCCAACCCAGGCCTGAAGGCCTGGGCTACACAAAATTAGCCCCCTGCTCAAATTGAGACACTACCTGATTGCGAAATGCCTCAGAGCGGACGAAACCCGCTGGAACCTCATCGTGCGAAACCCCATGCTATAATTTTGGTTTATGCCTGCTGCACTCTGCGCGATCTGTCACAAGAAGAAGGCCAAGCGCCACTGTCCGGGGTTGCGGGAGGCGATCTGCGCCCCGTGCTGCGGCGCCGAGCGGGAAGTTACGGTGGACTGTCCGCTGGATTGCGGCTACCTCAAGGAAGCGCGGCGCTACGAGTGGGCGAAGGCGGCGCCGCCCGCGGAGATTCCCCGTCCCGACGTGGAGGTCAGCGACGGCTTCCTGGCCGAGCACGAACAATTCGTCGGGCAGGTCGGCTACCGCCTGCTCCACTACGCGCTGGAGAACCCCCGGACGACGGACCACGATATCCAGGGAGCGCTCGAAAAGCTGATTCGAACCTACGAGACGCTGACCAGCGGCATTTATTACGAGTCATTGCCAGAAGAGGGTTCGCAGATCGGCGTCTTTCGGGACCTGAAGCAATGGCTCGACGAATATCAGGAACAGGAGCGCAAGAAAGGGAGCCTGGTACTGCTCAAGGAGGCGGATGTCATCCGGGCGCTGGTGTTTCTTTGCCGCGTGGCCGCCGTGCGTTCCAATCGCAGGCCGCGAGGCCGCGCCTTCCTGGACTTTCTGCGCCAATCCTATCCCGGGAAAGCGATCCCGAAGGAAGAATCGAGGTTGATCGTGCCCGGCAGGTAGGGAGGACAGCACCGCGGAGCTGCCGGCTACAAACTCAAAATCCTATGACTGATTCCGAAACCCCATTGGTCGAACGACTGGTCACCGCCAACCGCATTCTGGCGAATGAAGGCATCCTGGACGTTTTCGGGCACATCTCGGCGCGCAGCGAGCGGAATCCCCAGGAGTTTCTGCTCTCCTGTTCCCGATCCCCGCAAGCGGTCCGTGCCTCGGACATTCTGCGGTATCGGCTCGACGGCTCCCCGGTTACACAAACCAGCAAGAAGCCCTATGTAGAGCTGATCATCCACGCCGCGATCTATCAAGCCCGCCCGGATGTCCACGCGGTTTGCCACTCGCACAGCGACGGGATCATGCCTTTTGCTTCGAGTGGGGAGACGATCCGGCCCGTGACTCACATCGGCACCCTGTTTTGGGAAGGGGTGGGCTGGTTCGAAGCCTACGATGAAGGCGGCAACCTGCTGGTCAGCTCCGCCACCGAAGGCAAGGCCCTGGCGGATGCCCTGGGCGCACGGAAAGCCGTCCTGCTCAAGAACCACGGATGCGCTGTGGTGGGGGAAAGCCTGGCGGCGGCGGTCATGGCCGCTGTCTACCTGGACAAGAACGCTCAAATCCAACTGGAGACGGCGCGGCTGGGGAAGACCTTCTTCATCGAGCCGGAACTGGGCCGCCGGGGAGCCAAAGTGTTTCAGTCCGCCCTGGTACAGGAGCGGGCCTGGGGTTACTGGGTGGCCCGTCTGCCCAAGGGCTGGAAGAGGGAGGCCGGATTGGCCCAGGCCGCCACTCTCGCTTCCGGGGCTGCCGAGTAGCGCCACATTTCTCACCACGCGAGCCCCCGAAGGGGGCGGCAGATTCTAGCCCAGCACGTAAGTGCTGGGTTGCAATAGGACAAGCAAGAGAGCCCCGGAGGGGCGACAGAAATTCTGCCTCGACAGGGTGTTGACTCGCTTTCTTTCGCCCCTCCCGGGGCTTGCTCGCAAAACGCCTCGTTTCCCAGGGCTGACGCCCTGGGCTAGAATCTTTCGCGCCTCCGGCGCTGTGATGCGGGTGAGAAATGCAGGTTAGCGTCTGAAGAACCTGACCTGCCCAATTGTCATCCCGCCTGCCCTGCCTGTCCCGAGCGCAGTCGAGGGAAGCAAGGCCGAAGGAAGCGCAGCGAGGGACCTGCACGTTTTTGCGGATTGAAGAGCAGATTCCTCGTGTTGCTCGGAATGACAACTCGATACGGTTAAGACCAATGAGCCGAATCGAACCGCTCCGAACGATCAAAGGGATGCGCGACATCCTGCCGCCGGAGTCCGCCTTGTGGGGCCACATCGAGCAGGTCGCGCGCGAAGTGTTTCAGGCTTACGCCTACCAGGAGATTCGGACTCCGATTGTGGAAGTGACGGAATTATTTGCTCGCGGCGTCGGCCAGGACACCGACATCGTCACGAAGGAGATGTACAGCTTTGAAGACCGCGACGACAAATCGCTGACCCTGCGGCCAGAGGCCACAGCCTCCGTCGTTCGCGCTTATATCGAGCACAAGATGTACGAGCAGCCGGGCCTGAAGAAGCTCTACTACATGGGACCGATGTTCCGGCGGGAGCGCCCGCAGAAAGGCCGCTACCGGCAGTTCTATCAAATCGGGGCGGAAGCGATCGGTTCCGACAGCCCGGCCGTGGATGCCGAAGTGATTGAAATGCTGATTGTGCTGCTCGACCGTCTGCGGCTGACCGGCTTTACTCTGTGGCTGAGTTCGGTAGGCTGCTCGAAATGCAGGCCCGGATACCTGGCAACTCTTCGCAGCCAACTGACCCCGGTTCGCGAAAAGTTGTGCGCCGACTGCCAGCGGCGGAGCGAGACGAACCCGTTGCGGGTGCTCGATTGCAAAGTGCCGGAGGATCAGCCGATCATTGATACCCTGCCGACCCTCCTCGATTTGCTTTGTTCCGACTGCCGGCAGCACTTTGAGCAGTTGCAAGGCTACCTGCGAGACCGCCAGATTCCTTTCACGCTACAGCCCCGGCTGGTCCGCGGGCTGGATTACTACACTCGCACGACGTTTGAGATTGTGCATGGGTCGCTCGGAGCGCAGAATTCGCTGCTGGGCGGAGGGCGCTACGACGGGCTTTCCGAGGAGCTGGGCGGCCCTCCGGCGCCCGGCATCGGGTTCTCGATTGGGGAAGACCGCTTCGCCCTGACTCTGGCTCAATCCGAATCGGCACAGCAGGCTGCCGGGTTGCCGCTCTATATCGTCTGGCTCGGCGAGAGCGCGTTCCGCCACGCGGCTGAACTGGCGCGAGAGCTGCGCGCCCGCAACGTGGCCGTCGAGGTCGCGTCCGATCCCCTGAAGCTCAAGAAGGCCCTGGAATTGGCCTCGCGCCTGGGTGCGCGCCATGTCCTGATCGTTGGAGACCAGGAACTGGCAGAAGGGAAGTATCCCCTGAAGGACATGTCCGCGGGCACACAGAGAACCGTGACCAAAGAGGAGTTGTTCGAGCAGTTTGTCCGGCGGGAAAACTTGATTGAGGATCACATACGATAGAAGCTGTTGCATTACCGGATTGCAAGGACCGTCAGATACCGTCTTGAAAGAGCAAGGGCATGGCATAGCCTGGATTATTCATGAAACTCAGAAATCACCGCGACAATTTCTTTTCTCTAGCCCAGGCGTTCACGCCTGGGAACAAAGAATGCAACCGTTGTTCTCAGCCCCCTTCAGGGGGCTTTGGGTCCGTCGAACGGGCAAGCCCCCTGAAAGGGGGCTAAACATCGTGTGCCATCATCCAACCCAGGCGTAAACGCCTGGGCTAAGGAAAAAGGAGAGGCAGTTGTCCTGCTTTCGAAATCTCAGGAATAATCCAGGCTCGGCTCCCCCGCTGTTGATCCCCGAACCGGCCGAGAAAGGAAACCAGACATGACCTTGGATCACCTGCCGCCTCACCTGCGGCGCACGCACGGCTGCGGCGAGTTCCGGCCCGAGCACGCCGGCTCTCGCGCCGTAGTGATGGGATGGGTCGCCCGCCGCCGCGATTTGGGCAGCCTGATCTTTGTGGACCTGCGGGACCGCACCGGAATCCTTCAGGTCGTCTTCAATCGGGAGACGGTCCCTGAGATTCATGCCCGGGCCGCAGAGCTGCGCTCGGAGTACGTTGTGGCCATGGAGGGAGGAGTGATCCGGCGGGACCCGCAGACCGTCAACCCGGCCATCCCCACGGGTGAAGTTGAGTTGGTGGCAGACCGGATTTATATCTTGAATGATGCCCGCACGCCGCCCTTCGCGGTGGAGGACGACATCGCCACGGCCGAGGAAACGCGGCTCCGCTATCGGTTTATTGATCTGCGCCGCCCGCGCATGCAGGCCAACCTCATGCTCCGGCACCGGGTCAATTTGGAGATTCGCCGGTTCATGAGCGAGCAAGGGTTTCTGGAAATCGAAACACCGGTTCTCACGCGCTCGACCCCGGAAGGCGCGCGCGACTACCTGGTGCCGAGCCGCGTTCAGCCGGGCAGCTTTTATGCTCTCCCCCAATCGCCGCAGTTGTTCAAGCAGATTCTGATGATCTCCGGCCTGGACAAGTATTTCCAGATTGTGCGCTGCTTTCGCGACGAGGACCTGCGAGCCGACCGCCAGCCGGAGTTTACCCAGGTGGACATCGAGATATCGTTTGCGCAGCCGGAGAGCGTGTTTGCCGTGATCGAGCCGTTGATGCAGACCGTGTGGGCGCTCGCGGGTGTTGCGGTCCCGGCGCCGTTTCCGCGCCTGACCTATGAGGAGGCCCTCCAACGCTACGGGACCGATAAGCCCGACCTGCGGCTGCCGCCGCTTCATCCCATCGGCCACCTGTTCAACGAGGAAGAAAAACGCTCGCTGGGGATTGAGCCGGACTTGCCGCTGGTGGCGTTTCGCGTGCCCGGCTGCGGCGGCCTTTCCCGCAAGGAACGGGAGGAGTTCCGGCACTTCGCCGCCGAGCGGGGCGCGAAGACGTTCGACGATCTGCGGCACCTGGAAAAGAATTTTCCGGCGCAAGTCAGTTCCGTGAAGGAATTGGTCGGCGCGACCAGTGAAGATTTGATCTTATTGGTGGCGGCGCCGGCTGGTCCGGAGGGCCACCCCGACCGCGTGCCGCCGGAGCAGCCGGCGGTCAAGCCGCATGATCTTGCCGTCTACACCGCGGCGGGAGCGCTGCGGCTTTTTGCCGGGCAGAAGTATGCCGACCGCCACGGTTTGCTCCGCCCGGACGATTACCGCTTCCTCTGGGTCACCGACTTCCCGATGTTTGAATACGACGAGGAGGAGAAGCGCTTCGTCGCGATGCATCATCCGTTCACCTCGCCGCAGGAACAATCGCTCGACAAACTGGAAACCGATCCGAGCGCAGTGAAGGCCAAAGCCTACGACCTGGTGCTCAACGGGACCGAGATCGGCGGCGGGTCAATCCGTATTCATCGCAAGGACATCCAGAGCCGCGTCTTCCGCGCCATCGGCTTCAGCGAGCAACAGGCCCGGGAGCGCTTCGGCTTCTTCCTGGATGCGCTGGAGTACGGCACGCCTCCCCACGGCGGAATCGCGCTGGGACTTGACCGGATTGTCATGATCCTGGCGGGGGAAAACTCCATTCGCGAAGTCATCGCGTTTCCCAAGACGGCGCGCGCCGTGGACCTGATGTGCGACGCGCCTACAACGGTCTCTCCGGCCCAGTTGCGGGAATTGGGCCTGGAACTCAAGAAAGAGCGGAGCTAGTCCGGATTTCTCACCAGCGCCGGAGGCGCGTTAGAGTCTAGCCCACGGCGCAAGCCGTGGGTTTGCAGGCGGGGATGCACACAAGCCCCGGAGGGGCGAAAGAAAGAACCCTAACGCAGTGTAGAAACGCGATTTCTGCCGCCCCTTCCGGGGCTCTCTTGCTTGTCATCCGGCTTCCCAGCACTTACGTGCTGGGCTAGATTCTTCCGCCCCCTTCGGGGGCTCGCGTGGTGAGAAATCCGGGCTAGATGTATAGTGACAGGAAAGAAGGTTGACGATGCAACGAGAGGAACTAGAAAGGGAGATGCTAGCCCTCCCGCCAGGAGAGCGTGCGGAGTTGGCACATGAGCTCATTGCAAGCCTGGAAGCCTTCGATAACTCAGACGTCGAGGGGGAGTGGCTCAAGGAGGCTGAGAGTCGGTACGCGGCCTACCGACAAGGAACCCTTTCAGGCCGACCGGCAGAGGAGGTTTTTAAGTCCGCCAAGGATCGGTTGCGATGAGGAAAGTTATCTTCCTCTCGCCTGCGGAGGAAGAGATGCTGGAAACGGCGAGGTTCTATGAATCGCAGGCAACCGGGCTCGGGGATGACTTCCAGGCTGAAGTACAACGAATGGTCCAGTCGATCCTTCTACATCCCAACGCGGGCTCACTTCTCAGCGAGGAAATCCGTCGTAGAATTCTCCGGAAATTCCCCTTTGGCATCTTGTATGCCGTCGAGCCGGATTCCATCATTATTGTTGCGGTCATGCATTTGAGGAGGAAACCGTACTACTGGAAAGACCGCTTTTGACCGTCCAACCTTCTCCGAAAGATCGGACCTAAATGGGTCGCATCCGCATTCTGCCTGAAGCCGTCGCCAATAAAATCGCCGCCGGAGAAGTGGTCGAGCGCCCTGCCTCCGTCGTGAAGGAGTTGCTCGAGAATTCGCTCGACGCCGGGGCGGAGCGCATCCGCGTCAAGGTGGAAGCGGGCGGCAAGAAGCGCATCCAGGTGGTGGACGACGGCTGTGGGATGCTTCGCGACGATGCCATGCTGGCGTTTGAGCGGCACGCCACCAGCAAGCTCCGCAGCGCCGACGATCTGCTCTCCATTGCCACCATGGGATTTCGCGGCGAGGCGCTGCCGTCCATGGCCGCGGTGTCCCGGCTGGTGCTCGAGACGCGCGCCCCCGAGGAACCTTCCGGGACGCGAGTCGAGATTGCCGGCGGACGTTTGCTGAGCGTCCAGGAGACGGGGCTTCCTGCCGGGACGGCCGTCATGGTCAGCGACCTGTTCTATAACACGCCCGCCCGGCGCAAGTTTCTGCGGTCGGAGGGTACGGAGCTTTCCCACATCACCACGCTCCTGACGCACTATGCCCTCGCGTACACCGAGAGGTCCTTTCTGCTGGAAACGCAGACGGCAGAGCTGATTCAGGTCACTCCGGCCGGCGGGCTGCGGGAACGGGTGTTTCAGTTGTTCGGAGGAGAGATGCTGGAGGACTTGGTGGAACTCCAGCCCCGTATCGTGGAGGTTCCCTCCGCGGCTCCGGAAGCCGACGAATTCGCTTCCGCGGGTCCGCCTCTCCCGCCGTCGCAATTTTCGGTCAACGGCTTCGTCTCGCGGCCACAAGTGCAGAAGCTCAATCGAAACTCCGTCTACATTTTCGTCAATCACCGGCTGATCCGGGATCGCGTGCTGCTGCACGCGATTCAGGAAGCGTACCGCAACGTCCTCCCGCCGCACTGCTTTCCCGTGGCCATGCTGTTCCTGGAGATGCCCTACACGGAAGTGGATGTCAACGTACACCCCTCCAAGATCGAAGTCCGCTTTCGCCATCAAACTTTCGTCCACGACTTCCTGCGCGACGCTCTGCGCGAGTGCCTGGCC
>Ga0156329_1226_pt1 | contig 10279 bp, 7 predicted proteins | sample RifCSPlowO2_12_FD_107977 | JGI IMG/M metagenome (GOLD analysis project Ga0156329, IMG submission 107977) | Acidobacteria bacterium RIFCSPLOWO2_12_FULL_60_22 | reverse complement strand
CAGATCCCCTTCCGTTTCGCTCGACTCCACTACCCTGCAACCCTCTTTCTTTTCTCCCCGTTGCAAAGAACCATTTTTGAGACCAGCTCTAGCTAAAAATGTGGGGTTTCAGAGAGAATTACGGGTATTGGAAGGAATACAGAGAAAGTCAATAAAATACTGATTCAAAATGGATGGTCTTGATTATCAGTAAGATGAACGATTTTGGGGTAGAGAATCCCACCCTCTCCGCCATATATTGTTGTGAATGAGTTACGGGCCTTACTCGCTAAAACTTTTCCAGTAAGGAATGAATGTGGGCGAATAGAACACGAATGGGAACGACAGTTGGGTCGGGTTGATTTGTCCGGCTACCGCAGAACTGTTCGGTATAAGTCTCCTGTCCCTATTCAAGAAACTAGCGCCGAGGCGTTTGCCTCAGTGCCCCGCTCCCGGGCTTCCCGTGCCGACGTGATTAGGGTCCACATGAACGCCACACAGGGTGATCAACAAAGATCCTGGCCAGCAGGCAGGCCCCATCCGCCTCGGACTAGCCATGCAGCCGGAGCGACCCGTTTAGCAGAACCGATCCTGAATTAATGGTGGGAAGGCTGTCTTCAACAGCGCCCTAGCACTTCTGATGCAAGAACGCTAATTTCCGGTTTGCCGACTACACGTCCCATTGAAAGGCAGATCGGTAATCCCTGTGGCGTTACAGGAGATTTATGTAGGGAGTCGGCGCATCCCACACTTCCCACAAGGAGCCTTGGACTTGGGGACCGCTTGGCAGGATTCTGGCGAGAGCGTCGATCCCGCTGCACCGGAATCAGCGGATCGTTTCCGGATGCGCCGTCACTCGGCCAGAATCTCAGCTTGACTGTGTGGAAACGTCGGTAAACGCTGGCGACTTATCATTCCCAATCCTTTTTGAGCCTTACCTGCCCAGCTTGAAAGTTGTTGCTTCCAAGGGACTTGTCGAGTCGCAGAAAAAGGTGGAGGTCACCGTCCGCTTGTCCGAACCGTTTTGAGCTGCGACAACATGTCTCGCACGTCGATCAGGTGGTTGTTGAAGATTTTCTTGGCGACATCCAGAAGGCGGAAGATTTCCGGATCACGAACTGAGTAGTAGACATTGTTGCCTTCTTTTCGACCCACAACCAGGTTGCGACCCCTAAGCACTCCCAATTGTTGAGAGAGGTTGCTCTGCTCCACGTGGAGCTGTGCACTCAGCTCGTTCACACCTGCTTCCCCGGCGCGCAACGCATCCAGGATGCGAATCCGGAGCGGGTGCGCCAGCGCCTTAAAAAACTCGGCTTTGAATTGGCTAAGTTCCGGCATACCTCACTCCTACGCTGGATCGGATGCGTCCACCAGCGCTGAAATTCTCCGGGCCGTTTTCCCTGAAGGCCACGACCTTCGAGAATGGCGCTTGACAACTTCCCGTATTCCCGCCACCAGCATAGCGGGAGTCGGAGGGCAACCCGGGATGTAGCCATCCACTGGGATTACGGCACCGACGGGTCCGACTACCGCATGACTACCGGCGAACAGTCCACCGCTGACTCCGCAGGCTCCGACCGCCACAACGAGTTTCGGTTCTGGTACAGCGGCATAGGTGTTTCTGACAGCTTCAGCCATATTGCGCGTAACAGGGCCGGTAACGAGCAGCATGTCCGCGTGCTTTGGAGACGCGACGAAGTGAATCCCAAACCGTTCGAGATCGTAACAAAGGTTCGTAAGCGCCGCGATCTCGGCCTCGCAGCCGTTGCACGAGCCGGGGTCGAGCTGCCGAACATTGAGCGCCCTGCCCATGAGCGAATGAATCTCGGTGCGCACGCTTTCTGACGGTGTCGTATCGCTCACTTCGCGGCCGTCCAGCAGGTCCCAGGTGCGAATGAGTTCGTCGCGAGTTACGCCAGAGCGCGTGAACTGTCCGGCTGGAATGAAGGCCTCGGGAGCTGCCTGGTGGCAGCCGCCGCAGCCGATGCATTTGCCGTAGTCCAGCCGGAGTCGAAGCGTGCCGGCCTGCCGCTCCAGCGCCAGCGCAGCGGTGGGACAAACGTCGGCGGCCAATTGCGCTCCAGCAACGGTCAGCAGGCCTGGGCGCACCTCAGGCATGCGGCTCCCGTCGCAGTTGCCTGAGAGCGCCTCGACGGGAATCAACTGGCTCCGGCGGCCCAAGCTGCTCTTCATGACATCCACAATCACCGATCACACCCCGAGTAGGAAAGATTGAAACTCTTGTTAATCAGTGGGAAGTCGGCGATGACGTTTCCGACAACCGCACAAGGCAGCGCTGGCCAATTTTGAAATGAAGGAGACTTGACATGGCAGCGTTTGATCCGCCCGTCACTCGCTTCTACCCAGTAGAAAAGCTCGCCGCGTGGAGACTCCACCGCAGAGTGCCCCGCAGCCCACCGGGTTGAGTCGAACCGTGAGGAGACCTCGCCTTTAGGCAAAGCCGCTAGGGTTTGCTGGATGAGTCTCGCCGATTCCGCAGCTTCTTCTATACGAATCCGTGCGCGAGCCAATACATCTCCGTAGTGAATAAACGGAATCTTTGGCTGGTTTTCGTTCTTACAGTACAAGCCATAGGGGTGATCGCGCCGGGTGTCAAGGTTGATGCCGCTGGCCCGGGCTACCGGCCCTACCACCGCCAGGTCGCGTGCTACCTGGCGATTCAAAATCCCGGCGGAGTCAAACCGGTCCTGAACCGAGGAGGTTTCCAGAACAACCTTGGCGAGTTCGGCAAACCGCCGTGCTACTGCATCAACCGTCTGCGCGAACGTTGTCGTTGCACCCGCATCCACGCCTGCCCGCAGCCCGCCGGGCGCTGCAATCCCGCGCCAATAGCGGGTTCCGATCCATCGCGAGGAGGCTTGTAACAATTCCTCTTTTATGCCCGCCGCGCGAGTGGCCGGTACAGTGAAAGCCACATCGTTGCAGAGCGCGCCCACGTCGCTGATATGAAAGGTCAACCGCTCCAGCTCCATCCCAATGAGGCGTAGAGCCTCCGCCCGAGGGGGTACGGAAACTCCGAACGCCGCCTCCACCGCCTGGCAGTAAGCAACCGCGTGAGCGAAACAGTTGTCACCCGAGACCGACTCAGCAAGCATTGGACCCTCCATTAGCGGGTAGCCTTGGAAGATCTTCTCAGTGCCCTTGTGGGTATAGAAGTGACGTAGCTCCAGGTGCAGCACGGTGTCGCCAATCACGCTGAACCGGAAGTGCCCGGGTTCGATGATGCCCGCGTGCACAGGTCCGACCGGCACCTCCGTCACGCCAGGGCCTTGAACTTCCAGGAATCGGTAGGCGTCCGACCTGGAGGTATCGCCCAGGGAAGGCCATGTGACGCCTTCCAGGTTTTCGGGAAGAAGTGGATGAATGTCGGGCGGCCAGTTTGCGTGGAACAGCAGCGGCCGCAGGTCAGGGCTTCCAGTGATCTCAATACCAAACTGGTCATGCAACTCGCGTTCATACCAGCAGGCGGCCGGCATACTGAGCGCTATGGAAGGGACTGGCTGCTCCCCATCGCACACCTCTTCCACATAATCACGTGTTCCTGAATCAAAAACGTAATGGACGCGCTTCCGGCCTTCTTCGTTCAAGCGCCCAAAGATCGTAACCAGGCGAGCCCGGTCGCCGTGGCTTGTCTGCGGGATTGCCACGTGGGTATCTGACACGGCATTCGCTGCGGTCTTGCTCATAAGTTCCTACAAAGCGGCGATGGCCCGCTCAATCAGCCCTTTCAACCCTGCGGGTATGTGCACTCCAAACCAAGCCAGCCCAAGGACCGTGATCGCGATGGGCAAGGCTTCCGATAGTTCCAGGCCCGTCGATGCAGGAGATTGCTTCCCCTCGCGAAAGAGCATCCCGAACAAATGGTGAAACATGCCGCCGAAGACGATGGAAAGCGTAGCCAGAAACAGCGTAGCAATCAGTATTCGCGATTGCGCAAAGGCTTCGCTCAAGATTGCAAATTCGCTCACGAAAAGAGCGAAGGGAGGCAAACCAACAATTGCCAGCGTGCCCAGCGACAGCGCCATTGCTGTTTTCGGCAACCGGCGCGCCAGTCCTCCGATGCGGTCCATGCGTGATGTTCCAAAGTTCTGGCGCACATTGCCCGCCGCAAAGAACAGCAGGGATTTCCCCAACGAGTGGTTCAAGGTATGGAGCAATGCCCCGTAGAGTCCCAGCGCGCCGCCCAATCCGACTCCAATGGCCACGATGCCCATATGCTCGATGCTGCTGTAGGCGAGCATGCGCTTCAAGTCTCGCTGGACGACGATCAACAGACCTGCCGTCACCAGCGAAGCGGCACCGAAAACGAGCAGGAGAGTGTGACTGAAATTCGCGCCGATGGCCCGCGCGATAATGGCGTCGTAACGCAGCAAGGTATACATGGCACAATTGAGGAGGACGGCCGAGAGCAGGGCGCTGATTGGAGAAGGAGCTTCGGCGTGCGCATCCGGAAGCCAGCTATGCATCGGCACAAAGCCGACCTTGGTCCCGTAGCCGACCATCACGAACACAAACGAAAGTTGCAGGAGCGCGAGCTCGCTTCCCAGCTTCGGGGCTGCCTCCATGAGCACCGTCCAGTCGAGCGCTGCCTCCGGGGCGAGACCGCTCTTGATGGCAGCCATGTACAGGACGATGGTGCCGAACAGAGCAAAGGCGATCCCCACGGTGCAGACGATCAGATATTTCCAACCCGCCTCCACCGCGCCTCGGGTGTTGTAGAACCCGACCAGCAACGCGGAGGCCAGCGTGGTCGCCTCCATCATGATCCAAAGCAGACCGAGATTGGACGACACACAGACGCCGATCATCGTAAAGACGAAAAAGAACAGAAGCGCATAGAACCAGCGCGGCGAAGAAAATCGGCTGCCTTCGACGTGCCGGAGGTAGTCGAGCGAATAGACGATTGCCAAACCGGACACGAGTGCGACATTCAGCAGGAAAAAAGCGCTCAACCCATCGGCTCGGAGGAAGCGGCCGAAGTGAACGGGACCCGCGAAATACACCCCCAGCACGACGCGGAGGATCGCGGCGATTTCGGCTGCGCCAACCGCGAGGGCGAGGAGTCGGGCCCGGCCGCCCGTCCCAAAACCCAGCAGGACGGCCGCACCGACTAGCGGTATCAGTAATGGCAGAAGCAAGATCATCCGCTTAGCCTCGCAACTGCCGCAGCTTCGTGACATCCAGGTGGTCGAAAGTGTCGCGAATGCGGAACGCGAAGATTCCCATGATGAGAATCCCCATGAGCAGGTCAAAGAAGATACCGATCTCAATGATCAATGGCATCCCGAAGGTAGTGGTCAGGGCGGCGAGAAAAATTCCGTTTTCGAGCACCAGCAATCCCACAATTTGCATGAGCGCCTTGCGCTGGCTGACCATCAGAAACGCTCCGGTCAAGATCAGCGCCACCGCCGCCGCCAGTGCGTCTTCGGGTACGCGAGATTCACGCGCGTACGGCTGAACGGCGGCGTAGGACAGGAAGATCATGAGGGCGGTGATAAAAACCGCCTTCGCGCTGCTGAGGGAAGGCTCCATGGCGCGCGATACCTTCAACTGTTCCACGAGCCAGAGCAGAGCCGAGGGAATGGCAACCACCTTCAGGGCGAACACCATCGCTGCCACGATCCATGCTTCCGCCGCCTTCTCCGTGTAGGCCGTCGCCATCACTTGCGCGGTGATGATGGCGGACTGCAATGCAAACAGAATGATCGCAGTTGAAACGCGCCGCGCCGCCGCCAGCAGCAACACTGTCATCAGAAGGAACACGGCCGAGGAGCTAAGCGTCTTCCCGGCGGCGATCTGGACAAGGTCCATTGTGCTATCTCCCCCCGAACGCGGTGAACATTACTGCTAGAGCGCCGGTGGCCGACGCGATTCCAAGAAAATCGGGCACGGCGTACATTCGCATCTTCGCAACACTGCTCTCGACAACCGCCAGGACCAACGCCAGCGCAGCCATCTTAGTGAGGTAGACACCCACAGCGAACGCGATAGCCGGCAACGAAAGCTCGGCAGCCATTCCCCAGGGGAAGAACAGGCCGATCAACAGCGACATGATCAATCCGAATTTCATCGCATTGGCCCATTCCAGGAACGCCAAGCTCGGGCCGGAGTGCTCCAGCACCATTGCCTCGTGAATCATTGTCAATTCCAAGTGAGTGGTTGGATTGTCCACCGGGACTCGGCCTGTTTCTGCAATGGCGACCATGGCAAGAGCCGAGAAAGCCAAAATGTGAACGGCGGAAATGTCGAAGAAGTTCTGACGGAGAGTCCAGGCGACGATGCCCGCCAGTTGAGTCGAGCGGGCCAGGATCGCCACCGCGGTGATCCCCAGTAGAAACGGCGCCTCGGCGAGTGCCGAAACCAGCGCTTCTCGGCTCCCGCCCATGCCGCCGAATGCGCCGCCCCCGTCCATGGCTCCCAGGACCAGAAAGAATCGCGACAAGGCGAGCAAGCCAACCAGCAGCACGAAGTCTCCGGCCCCCCCGAGAACTGCTGCAGGCTGGAATACGGGAATCAGGAGGATTGCAGCCGCTGTCGCGGCAAAGACGATTCGCGGCGCCACCCAGAAAATGGGCGCGGCCAGCGGGGGGACCAGGTCCTCTTTGCGGAAGAGTTTGCCGAGATCCGCGTACGGCCTCCAGACGCTTGCCCCCTGACGTCCCTGGAGGCGTGCCTTCATTTTGCTCACGACCCCGCTCAACAGCGGCGCTCCGAAAACAATCACCAGCGTTTGAGCAAAGGGAATCAGGCTTTTCATTTTCGCAACCCCACCACGGCAAGAAGCACGACGAGTGTCAGAAAGATGTACAGCAGGTACACCTGGATGTTGCCGGTTTGCAGGCGGTGCATTCGCGTCGCCAGCGTAATGACTACGTTTGTCATTGGTCTATAAAGCGATCGCTCGAATGAGGTGGTGCGCACGGAACGGTAGGAAATCGAGCTCGGGAAATAGGGACGATTGGCCGGCAAGACCTCCAGCTTGCGGTCCGGCTTATATACCGCAGCGAAGACCGCGCGGATCGGCTTTGAGAACGACGTGGACGTATATTGCATTCGCGTTGTAAGACCTGGAAGCCCACAGGCCCAAGGCAACGTCACTCTGCGCCGAACTCTCGCTACCATCGTCAACAGTGCGATTCCCAAAACTGCGACGGTTGTTGAAACCAGAATCCGTTGGAGCCCCGCTATTTCAGTCGGCAGAGAAGTGCCTGGGACGAGCGTCTGCGCCACGGCAAACAGCGGATCGAGCGCGAGCCTCGGAAAGATTCCGAACCCGATACACGAAACCGCCAGGAGACCCATTCCGGTCAACATCATTGGCGGCACTTCATGCGCTGATTCGGCTGCGGCGGTGCGTGCCCTTCCCAGGAAAGCAACACCGTACACTTTGGCGAAGCAGGCCGCGGCGAGACCCCCGATAAGAGCCAGGACGCCCGCCATGAGCGGCAAGATGACCTGAGCCGGTAGCGCCGTCACCGCCGAGCCGGCTAAGAAGCTTTGGAAAGTCAGCAGCTCGCTTACGAAACCGTTGCAGAGAGGAAGCCCGACAATGGACGCGCAACCGATGAGGAAGGCAACGCCTGTGGCTGGCAGGCGCTTGAGAAGCCCGCCGAGTTCTTCGATGTCCAAGGTGCGTGTGGCATCGGCGATCGCTCCGGCGCCTAGGAATAAGAGGCTCTTGAACAGGGCGTGGTTCAGCGTGTGAAACAGCGCGGCTACAAGCGCCACACCGGCCCAAGCCGGCGACTGGTTTGCGAGTAAAATCAGCGATGCTCCCAGGCCCATGTAGATGATCCCGATGTTCTCGACACTGTGGTAGGCGAGCAATCGCTTCAGGTCGTGCTCCCCGATCGCATACAGCACCCCCAGCACCCCGGAAACTGCGCCGGCGATCAACACCAGGTAGCCCGCCCACGCCGGGGCGCCACCCAGGAAATCGAAACTGAACCGTACGAAGCCATAGACGGCCGTCTTCAACATCAACCCTGACATCAGCGCCGATACAGGGGTCGGGGCAATCGGATGCGCCTTCGGAAGCCAAAGGTGGAGGGGGATGATACCGGCTTTGGTTCCAAAACCAACGAACGCTAACAGGAAGATCGCGCTGCGCGCTCCGGGCGTCAGCAGGGCGCCCGAGGCGCGCAGGGCCGAGAAATACAGGTCTCCCGACGCAGGCAGGAATGCAAGAAACGAGGCTGCTACGGCAGCCGCTCCGGCATGCATCATCAGGAGGTAGATGAAGAGGTTATGCAGCCGCTCGCGCGATGTCCCGTCTACCAGGATCAGGGCCGCAGACAAGAGCGTCATCAACTCCCAACCCATCAGGAAGGCGAAGGCCGTGGAGGCCACGACCACCAGCACCATCGAGAACAGGAACAACGAACCAAGCGCCCAAATCCACTGGGTCTCGACTGGACTGTAGTGCCGAGGCAGATAGGATCGGGCATACAAGACCACTGCCAGGGCCACGCCGCAAATCAGAAGCAGGAAGAACGCAGAAAGGCGATCCACTTCCAGAGCAAACGGAAATGGCGTTCTTGCTGAAAGGTCTAGCTGTAACGGAGTGACGCTCCAGAGTAGGCTGCTGCTTGCGAAGGTGCCAAGCAGAAGGGCGACGGAGAGAATCATTCCTGGCAACCAGTTCAGCCGTCTCGACCGTGCCGCCAGCCAGGCGGCGGGGACAACCCCAAGAAATACAATCATGCAAGCCAAGAGGGAGAATCGTATCAAAGCCAGCTACCCAACTCCTGCGACCTGAACCGAAGGGCGCCAAAAAAGTCACCGCCACAGCGGATAATATGCAATATTACAATATTCGAATCTTATTGTCTACTGCCATGTGAAATGCCCGAGTCGGCTTGCTCCACGATAGACCCCGGAAAACGCTCATTGGTTTCGCGGAACTGTTGCCAACTCCCGAGTAGTCGCCGACTCTTCCATAATCGGATTGTGGAAGAGTTCGCCGTAATACGGGAGTTGAGCGACTGCGCCGACAGGCGAGACCCGTTTGCGAAATAAAGACAGAGAATTTCATCTCCGGGAGACGCCAGTCACCACAAACACCTAGGTATGCCGGGGTTAAGACCGATAGGGCGTGGCTGAAGATCGCAGGCCAGCTCAAAGCCGTCAGAAATCAAATCGGAGCACAATGTAGAGGTTATCATCCTGCTGGAATTGCCCCAAAAAGGTTGTCTGCCGCTGGCTCGCGAAGATGTTCGCTCCCAAGGTCAGACTTAGCCGGTCCGTGATGGCATGCCAGACCTCCGGGATCAGCAAGGCGTCCTGGTCGGAGGGGCTGAAAAAACCGAAGAACGAAAGCTTCCAGGTTTGGTATTTCAGAAACTGCGTCAGTCGCAGGGTTAGTAAATGGCGGGTTCTGTCCTGGAGCGGGAATTGTGAAGGGAGGGAAGCCTTGTACGTTTGGTAATCCATCAGGGACTCGGTATAGTACTGCGCTCCCATGGTGAGCTCCCTCCCGAGCTGCCGCTGATAACCCACCAGCGTTCGGAACTGGGAGTTGGGAATCGCAGGGTCGGCACCGGAGCGGTCGTCCTGGGAATCGTAATATCCCGCCTCCAGGCTCAACAGCCCGGCGCCCACGTTCCGCTGCGCGCTCGCACCGTAGACAGCCAGGCGGGGATAGGACCCCTGAAGCTGCGCGGGCGAAGGGAAGCGGTCGGGGAGGAAAGAAGGCTGCCGCCAATATCCCCGATATGCATAGAGCGAAGCGTCGCTTTCCGAGATCCGCCGATAGACCCGTAGACCAAATTCTGTATTCCCCGCAGTGCTGGCAGGCTCCCGGAGGGTGCGGTTGGAAACGCCAGCAAGAGGGTCGAAGAAAAAGAAGCGTTCCGCGCTAGGAAGATTATCGGGTCGGAAGAACGGGATTGCCACCAGTTCCACGTTGAGTGCTGGGGTGGCCACGTGCAGCTTCGCAGCGTCCACACCCAATTTTAGGTATTCCAAGGGGCGCCCAGAGAAAAAGGCGCTCCAGTCCTTGGGGAACACATCGTTGACGAAGAGAAGATCGCCCGCTCCCCAAGTGATGATCTGTCGTCCAAGTCGCAGATCCAGCCAACTCCGCGAGTAGTCCAGGTACCCCTCGCGCAACTCCCCATCCGGCTCGTTGGCCACGGCATCGTGGAACAGATCGCCCTTGAGCAGAAACGAAAGACTTCCCGTGCCCGCCTTCCCTGCGGCTTCGAGCCGCAGGCGCTCATCAGCCCATAGGAAACGCCCTCCTTCTTTCTCCCCAGGCTCACCCGTCCGGGCGGCGAAG
>Ga0156329_1093_pt2 | contig 10346 bp, 10 predicted proteins | sample RifCSPlowO2_12_FD_107977 | JGI IMG/M metagenome (GOLD analysis project Ga0156329, IMG submission 107977) | Acidobacteria bacterium RIFCSPLOWO2_12_FULL_60_22 | reverse complement strand
TGGAGCTGAATGGGCAAAACCGGTATCTGGCGCGAAACGATCCGGATTTTGCGAGCTTGGACGAGGACCCTCGTTTCACGGAATTGCTCTATCCGGAAAAGCCGCTCGTCTAATCCCGTTCCAACTCGATAGGGCGAGGCGTTCCTAACGAGACGCGGTTCAGGGCCAGATCGCTATCAATAGTTGGAACGGCACCAACAGTGTCCGGTGAGGTAAGGGCTGTCAGGTTAGCGGTTATGCGGATTGTTGCCATTGGCGGGGGCACAGGTCTCTCTACTCTGCTCCAAGGGCTGAAAAAATACGTTGTAGACGAGCGGGCCCTCTTGAGCCAAGGCGGCCCGACGGACCGTAGGTCCTCTGGACCGCAGGCCGTCGGAGGGCGGGCCGCTATCCCGGCCGCTTCCTTGTTGGAAGAATTCCCGAAAGGAGACGTGCGCCGGGTCAGTGACCTGACGGCTGTGGTTACCGTCTCCGACGACGGAGGGAGTTCCGGCCGGCTCCGGCGCGACTTTCAGGTATTGCCTCCCGGCGATATTCGCAACTGCATGGTGGCGCTATCGGAAGACGAAACGCTTCTCTCACGGCTCTTTCAGTTTCGGTTTGCCAGCGGGCGGGGCTTGAAGGGGCACAGCTTCGGAAACCTTTTTCTGACGGCGCTGACCGGGGTCACCGGCGACTTTCAGGAGGCCGTCAAGCTTTCCGGCGAGGTGCTGGCGATTCGAGGCCGCATCTTCCCTTCCACGATGTCGGACCTCCGGCTGGAGGCCGCGATGGAGGACGGGCGGGTGATCCAGGGAGAAACCAAGATTTCCCGGACCCCCGGTCGCATCGCGCGCATTCGCCTGGTGCCCGCCCGCTGCCGGCCTTTGCCACAAACCCTGGAGGCGATCGAGCGGGCCGATGTAATCACGGTTGGGCCAGGCTCGTTGTTCACCAGCGTGATCCCCAACCTTCTGGTGCGAGGAGTGGCCCAGGCCATCGCGCGTTCCCGGGCCGCCAAGATCTACATCTGCAATTTGATGACGCAACCGGGCGAGACGACCGGCCTCTCGGCTTCCGATCATCTCCGGGCGATCTATGAGCATTGTGGGTTTCGCTTGTTTGATTCGGTGTTGCTGAATGGGGCGCGGATTGCGCCGCGCTTGCAGAGACGGTATCTGGCGGAGCGGTCCCGACCCGTCGAGATTGACCTGCCCAAGCTCTTTGAAATGGGCGTGCGCGTGGTTACCGCTGATTTGGTCGCTGAGCAGCGTCCTGGCGCGACAACCGCCCGGTGGGTGCGGCACGATCCCCACCGCCTGGCCCGAGCCGTGCTGGGGATCGCGGCGAGTAATCCAGATAAGGCGTTCGCCAAGAGGAGCGCACGCCAGGAACAGCCCAAACAGAAATCTCGTAAGGCGGCACACCGGGCCTGACGCGTTACTTTGGAAGGGCAGCTCCCAATCCGAATCCTTTCTTGCCTCACCCGCCGCGCCGGAGCCGGCTCGTTCGGGGTATCATTAGGCTGTAGAATGTCACTGTGAGTGCGACAGATGCTGTGCTCTTCGAGATCGAGACACCGCTCGGGTTTCGCGTACGCGTAACCCGGTCCAGATGGAAACTCATTAGCAGCGTCAAGCACCCGACGATGTCCGGTAGAGAACTCAGCGTCAAAGCCGCTTTGGAGAACCCGGACGAGATTCGTCAGAGTCGGAGCGATCCGAGAGTGTTTCTATTCTACAAAGCAGAGCAGTCCCAACGATGGGTCTGCGCGGTCGCACGGGAAGAGGGAGGCTCAGGCTTCTTAATCACGGCTTATCCAACGGACGCAATCAAAGAAGGAGTCAAAGTATGGCCGAAGTGAAGGTCTTGTACGACCGGGAAGGCAAAACTCTCACCGTCTGGTTCACGGACGCGCGCGAGGAATATGTCTGCGAAGAAACAGGCGAGGAAGTCATCCTGATCAAGGACGCCTCAGGCCGCGTCATCGGCTTCGAGAAACTCAATTTTTCTGTGGCCGATCCGGAGATGTTGCGGGTGGCTTTTGAGACGGCCCCTGCCTGAAGAACTGGCTGACCCGGCGTTGCCGCCGGTGGCACTTTCGCCTTATGCTGCCTGACACGGGTTCTTAGGCGGGTCAACATAAGCAGGAGCTAGGTCGCAACCAGTGCTGGGGACCGTTTCAATCGCATGAACCTCTTCATCGACACGAACATCTTTCTCTCGTTTTACCACCTTACTAGCGACGACCTGGAAGAGCTCAGAAAGCTGACTGTCCTCCTCCGAGAGAAGAAAGTCAAGCTGTACCTTCCCGACCAGGTTGTTCGTGAGTTCAAGCGGAATCGCGAGGGGAAAATCCGAGACGGGCTTAATAAATTGCGGGAACAGAGGCTGAACCTACAGTTCCCTCAGATTTGCAAAGATTACGAGGATTACAAGCTCTTACGACGGCTTCAGAAGGAGTACGAAACCGCACATTCAACTTTGCTCGCAAAACTCGAAGAAGATATTGCGAATGAGAACCTGAAGGCCGATCACGTCATCAAGGAACTATTTGAAATCGCTGTTCCCGTAAAGTGCGATGAGGAGATACTGAGTCGGGCACGGCGGCGAACGGACCTGGGGGACCCTCCGGGTAAACGAGGGTCGCTGGGCGATGCCGTGAACTGGGAAGCGATCCTTGCTGCCGTGCCCCGTGGCGAGGACTGTCATTTTGTTACGGACGACAAAGACTATGCGTCACCGCTCGATGATTCAACCTTCAACGCGTTCTTGTGGGACGAATGGCGTGAACAAAAAGTCTCCGATCTGCGGTATCAGACGCTCCTCTCTAGCTTTTTCAAGCAACACTTCCCAGATATTCGCCTTGCAAGCGAGCTTGAAAAGGATCTCGTTATTCGCGACTTCACCGGGAGCGGAAGCTTCCAAGTGACACACGCCATGATCGCCAAGCTGAGGGACTTTGGTGATTTTACGGCCGCCCAAGCGAACGAGATCGTCCGAGCGGCCCTTGAGAACAACCAGATCTATTGGATTATCTGGGACGCAGATGTGTGGAATTTTCTTCGCGCCATTGTTGCGCGATACAAAGACCAAATTGATGACGAAAGATTGACCCTCCTTGAAGCTAGGCTTGAAGCCAAGCTGGTCTCCGATGCTCTTGGTCCTGGCGCTCCATAGAACAGATGATGACGAGCCGCGGCGAAGGGTGTATCCCTTCGACCCTGCTTCCCTCGGCTCCACTCGGGACAGGCAGGGCAGGGGGGGCAGGCTCGCCGTGGGCTTTCCCCGAATTTACGAACCCACGGCAAATTGCAGCCGCCAACTTGCCGTGGCTTGTATCTACCAAGCTTCTTTCCTCTCGCATTACCCTCCTCGAATCTGGGAGAATAGCCGGATGAACGCACCCTTTGCGATCGCCATCCTGGCGGCGGGCCAGGGGACCCGGTTCCGGTCCAAGCAAGCCAAGCTGTTGCACACCGCCGGGGGACGCGCGCTGATCGAGCACGCCGTGCGCACGGCGGGGGAACTTCCTGCGGAAGCGATCTTCGTCGTCGTGGGCTATCAGGCCGAGGCGGTGATGGCCGCGCTGCGCGGTATCTTCAGGACGGTGCGGGGAAAGGGCCTTCAGTTTATCCGTCAGGATGAGCCGCTGGGCACAGGCCACGCGCTGCGGTGCGGCCGCGCGGCGCTCGAATCGGCCGCTCCCCACTTGATGGTTTTGTGCGGCGATACGCCGCTCCTCACCGCTCCGACCCTGCGCCGGTTCCTGGAGTTTCACCGGAATTCGCGGGCCACGGCAAGCGTGATGACGGCAGAGATGGAAGACCCCGCCGGCTACGGGCGAATCGTCCGCGGCTCCGACGGCCGCGTGGCCGCTATCGTGGAGCACAAATCGGCTTCTCCGCAGCAGCTTCGGATTCGGGAGATCAATACGGGGATTTACTGCTTTGAGACGAAGCCGCTCTTCGCCGAATTGAAGCGCCTGACGCCGGACCGCATTACGGGTGAGTATTATCTCACCGACGTGATCGGGCGGCTGAGCGCTCGCGGCAAGAAGGTGGTCGCTTATGCGGTCGCCCAGCCACGGGAAGTGATGGGCGTCAATACACGGGTGGAGCTGGCCCAGGTGGACGCCATCCTGCACCGGCGCAAGGCGCGCGAGCTGATGCTTGCGGGAGTCACCATTTACCGGCCGGGGACTGTGCGGATTGATCCGGACGTTGAGGTCGGCGCCGACACGGTGATTGAGCCGGGCGTGGCGCTGCTCGGACGCACCCGCGTGGGGGAGGATTGCCGGATCGGCGCCTTCTCGGTGATTACGGACTCGGACCTTGCGCAGAACGTCACCGTGAAGCCGTGCTGTGTCATTGACGAATCCAAGATCGCCGGTGGCGCGAGCATCGGGCCGTTCGCCCGTTTGCGTCTAGGAACAGAGATCGGATCGGAGGCTAGAATCGGCAACTTTGTCGAGGTGAAGAAAAGCCGTGTGGGCCGCAGGGTCAAAGCGCAGCATTTGACGTATCTGGGAGATGCCACCATCGGCGATGACAGCAACATCGGCGCGGGGACCATTACCTGCAACTACGATGGGGAAAAGAAGCATCCGACCGTGATCGAAGAGAACGTCTTTATCGGAAGCGGGACCGAGTTGGTGGCGCCGGTCCGCGTCGGCAAGAACGCTTACGTCGCCGCCGGCTCGACGATCACCGGGGAGGTCCCGCCGGATTCGCTCGCCATCGCGCGCTCCCGCCAGACCAACAAGCCCGGCTGGGTCGCGGAGCGAAAGAAAAAAGCAGCGAAGAAGGAACGGTCTTGACTCGCCTCGAGGAACAGAATCGCAGTGTGTCCAGTGGTTGCCAAAAAACGTCAACCTAAAGTACTCCTGCGAAGCTGAAACTCGCAATCGGCTGGGAAACTGGAAGAAAAACCGCTTTATAATCAATGGGAAACCTTGCGTTAAGCCGTTAGGGGTACTGTTTGGCACCAACGTTGCTCTATCGGGAGGGGAGAGGATGTCAGAATCAGAGAAGCTAGGTTTCATCGGACTAGGGATTATGGGCTTCCCGATGGCAGAAAACCTCCTCAAAGCAGGATACTCTGTGACCGTATTTAATCGCACCCGGCAAAGAGCAGAGAAGTTGGCAACGCGCGGAGCGGTGGTGGCCGACTCGCCCGCCGAGGTAGCTCGCCAGGCGCGCGTCATTTTCCTTTGTCTCGGAGACTCGGATTCGGTTTGCCAAGTGGCCGAGAGCCTCCTCAACGGGGTTCAGCCCGCTGGGGTTCAGCCCGCCGGAATTCAACCCGGCTCCGTCGTGGTGGATTGCAGCACGATCTCTCCCGCCGTGAGTCGCCAGTTGGCGGAACGGTTCCGGGAACGGGGAGTTGAATTTCTCGATGCCCCGTGCAGTGGCAGCAAGGCCGGCGCGACGAATGGAACGCTGACGTTCATGGTGGGTGGCGAGTTGGACGCCTTGGAGCGCGTCGATTCCTATTTGCAGGCGATGGGCAAGAAGGTCTTTTATCTCGGCGGACACGGCATGGGATTGCAGGCGAAACTCACGCAGAATCTGATCGCCGCGCTTATCTTCCAGGCGATGGCGGAGGGGTTTGTGCTGGCGCGCAAGGCCGGGCTGTCGCCCTCCGCGGTTCTCGAAGTTGTGCAGGCCAGCGTGGCCCGCACTCCTCTGATTGACGCCAAGCTCCCTCAAGTTCTCGCGCGGAGCTTCGAACCCAATTTCTCCCTGAAATGGATGTATAAGGACCTGGGCCTGATGCTCGAATCGGGACGGGATCTCCATGTCCCCTTGCCGGCCACCGCGTTGGTACACGAATTGCTTGGAGCTTCGGTGGCAATGGGGCACGGGGAAGAGGATTTTGCCGCTGCCATTACTTTGCTCGAACATCTGGCCGGTGTGGAGGTAACCGAGCCTGTGCCAGCTTCCCCCCGTCTGGAGTAATAAATCGTCAGCAGAGGAGGAATCGGAACCGATAAGCCTAGGAAGCCTGGGGCAGGCCCGAAAACCTTTTGGGTACAGAGAAGGGTTGACGTCCCGGCAGAAGACGCTTAGAATCGTGAGGAATCGCTTGGTCCCGGTTGACCCCGGAAAATGGATACTCCCCCCCGTAAGCAATTCGCGTTGCACATGGTTAAAGGAAAAAAAATCCGCATCCTGATCGGCGACGACCGCCCCGTTTTCCGCGCCGGCTTGCGGAAGCTGCTTTCGCGGGAACGAGAGTTTACGGTCGTGGGAGAGGCGGAGAACGCCCGGCAGGTTCTGAAGCAGGTCCGAGAGTTGAAGCCGGGGGTTCTGCTTTTAGGGGCGCTGCTGGCCGCTCCGAACGAGGATGGTTTCGATGTACTGGGAGAACTGCAACGAAAGCATAAGAATACCCGCGTAATCATCTTGGCCTCTTCCGAGAAAGAGGAAGACTTTCTGCGTTCGGCGCAGAGGGCCGCGGCCCTCATTTCCAAAAACTCTCCCTTCAGCCTTCTGGCTCAGTGCATTCGCCGCACGGACGCCGGCGAGGCTTGGGTCGATGCGCCTCTGATGCCCACGGCAGACAGAAGCCCATCGACTGGCCCGGAACCGCCGGGCGGCCGAGGCATGGAGGCTACTCCACTGAGCACGAGGGAGAAGCAGGTGGTGGAACTCATCTCCCAGGGCTTCCGGAACAAAGAGATCGCCGAGAGAATGTTCATCAGTGAGCAGACCGTGAAGAATCATCTCCATAACATCTTCGACAAGTTGGGTGTTTCCGACCGCCTGGAACTGGCCCTTTACGCCATCCATAAGAACCTGCAAGCCCCGCAACAGCGCGCCATGCTGGCTTGAAGTCTCCGCGAAGCCTCGTTCCCGCCCCCGAGGTGCCGGCCTTTGACCGAAGACCAGAGAACGCGATTTCAGGAAGGCATCGCGCTGTTCAACCGCGGCCAATTCTTTGATTGCCACGAGGCGCTCGAAGAAGTGTGGCTGCAATCTTACGGCGACCGGAAGAAATTCTTGCAAGGTTTGATCCAGGTCGCCGTGGCCCTGCATCATCTCCGAAACGGCAACCTCGCCGGAGCGCAGCGGTTGTTGGCCGCCGCCGTGGAGAAACTGTCCGGACCGGTCCCGGATTCGGAAACTATCGACGTGGATGCATTGCTGGCTGTGCTGGCGCCGCTGCGGAAGCAATTGAGCGCCGGGGAAATGCCCGGAAACTGGCAGGCTCCCCAGATTCTTTGGAAAGCGCTTCCCCGGGCCTCCACGGAATGACTCGCCTGCCCCAGGTGGGGTACTGGCCTCCAGGCCTGTACTGCGACGCCTCGGCTCAGGAGGGCCTGTACTGCGACAGGCAAGAATGCCTGTCCTACGGAGAGCCTGCATACTCCCAGCAAGCGCGCGGTGAGAAGCGGGAGAATTTCCCGGAGCCAACGGAATCATGATCGAACCTTCCCTGCGCAAACTGCTTTGGCCCGCCTCCCATCGCCTCCGTTACGCGGAGGTGCCGGACTGGGTGCAGGAGTCCCTCCGGGCCGCTTTTCCGCAATTGCGCGTAGTAGTGGCTTGGGATAAGGAAGCGGTCTCTCGCGAAATCGAAGATTGCGAAATCCTGGTCTCCTGGAAGCTCGATCCGGATCTATTGGTTCGTTGCCGAAAGCTCCGCTGGATTCATTCCCCCGCAGCCGGGGTCACCCAGCTTTTGGGCCCCGAACTGGTTGCAAGCGATGTTATTGTAACCAACGCGACGACGGTTCATGCGATCCCTGTCGCCGAGCAAGCCATCGCTCTCCTGTTTGCCTTGGCCCGCCGCTTGCCGGATTGTTTCCGGTATCAGGCCGAGCGGCGCTGGGGGCAGCTCGAGAGCTGGGAGCAGCCCGGCCATCTCCCTACGGAAGTGAATGGAATGACGCTGGGATTGGTCGGCTTGGGTTCGATCGGGCGCGAGGTAGCCGCTCGCGCCAAGGCGCTCGGAATGCGTGTGGCGGCGGTCAAGCGGGACCCTGCGCGCGGGGCTGACTGCGCCGACCGCGTCTATTCTCCCCAGCAACTGCACTTGCTGCTCCAGGAGGCGGATTACGTGGTGCTCGCCGCGCCCGATACGCTCGAAACCCGCCACCTGATCGGGGATGCCGCATTGCGGCACATGAAGCCGACTGCTTTTCTCATCAACGTCGCGCGAGGATCGTTGGTGGACACCGAGGCGCTGGTGCGGGCGCTGGAGGCAGGGACCATTGCGGGAGCCGCGCTCGACGTGACCGATCCCGAGCCGTTGCCCCCCGAGCATCCTCTCTGGAAGCTGCCGAACGTCATCATCATACCCCACCTCGCAGGAGCCACCGACCGCTACTGGCAACGCCAATCCGAACTGCTCCAGGAGAACTTGCGCCGCTACCTCGCAGGGGAACCGCTGCTAAATGTGGTAGATAAGAGAAAGGGGTATTGATGTAGCGCCGCCTTCTCGGCGCCCCTCGGACCCCGCGATGCTAAAGCGTTTTCACTATTCGTGTAGACTCGATTTCCGTCAGGGCATGGCTTCAGCCATGCCGCATGCCGGCGCTCTGCAATACGGCTTTAGCCGCTGAGGTTCGTCTTGCAAACCTTACCGTCACAGAACGGAAGACTTACCTCAGGCGCTGAAGCACCCCGCAACCAAGCCTCAGATCGGCACGACTAAAGTCGTGCCCTGACGGTTCCACTTGCTGGTCTACACCATTTGGAAAAACGCTCCAGGCATGAGCTTGCCAAAGGGACGCTTACGCTACGCGTCTTCCTGCACCGGGGCTGGCAGTTGCACCAATCGTTGAGGGAGGCGCTGGTGGGACTTCAAGGTTTGTGGCTCCCGCCAATTGTCTACCATGGCGATCTGCTGCGCGCAGGAGACGGTGCAGTACGGGGCGCAGGCCTTGCTCGTGTAGTATTCGCGCTGCATGTCTTCCCGCGTGTACTGCGCGAGCGGGATTCCGGGGTAGCCGCGCTGTTGCGAGCAGTAGTGGACCAGGCCGTCTTCACAGATGTAGAGGTAGCGGGCGCCGGCGCGGCACCGCCACTCATGCGGCCGGCCGAAGGCGATCTCTCTCTGAAAGTGATTGAACCGGGCATACTCCTGCTTGCCTAGATTCTTGATCGTGCCATAGACCTCTTGCTCCTGGGGATTGAGCGGCCGCAGTTGCCCCCCGCTGGCGTGGATGATCCCGATGGTACAGGTAAAGCCCAGCTCGACCGCGCGGCGGGCGATCACAACGGCGTCGTCCGGATTCCGAATCCCGGCGCCGACCACCGAATTGATGTTCACACCAAAATCGGCGTGCTCGGCCAGCAGGAGGAGCTTCTTGTCGAGCACTTTCAGGCTTTTCTTCGACACATCGTCCGGCTGGAGGTTGTCAATGCTGATCTGCAAGTACTCCAGGCCGGCGCGATTGAGCCGCTCGATCCGCTCGGCGGTCAGCAGATAGCCGTTGGTGATGATCCCGACAATGATCCCGTGCCCTCGAATCCGGCGGATGATCTGGTCCAAGTCCGGGTGGAGCAACGGCTCTCCGCCGCTGATGGTGAGGATGGAAGTGCCGAAGGAAGCCAGCCGGTCAATCCGGCGAAACATCTCCGGCGTCGGGACGGGCGGGGAAACCTCGTCGAACTCGTTGCAGTACGTGCAGGAAAGGTTGCAGCGGCGCATCGGGATGATGTGCGCCAGAAGGGGATGGCCGGTGTGGAGCAGTCCCCAGGCAATCCTCGACCACATCCGATACCAGCGGTGCAGGGCCGCCAGTTTCCGCCGAAATGCTCTGCGCTGCGTCATCGTCCAGAAGAACCTCGCAAAAATCCGAACCGTGCCCATATAATACCAACGGGCGGGAATTTTCAACCTTTTTTCATTGAATTGGGAGGGAAGCGAGCCTAAAGGGGCAATCGGCTGGGTTTCCGCCAGGTGGTTCACGGAGGAGGAAGCTGTGGGGGGCCTCAAGTTTTTTGCCTCCGGACTGCGGATCGCGCTTGCTGGCTTCTGGCTGGCGGCATCGGCCGCCGCGCAAATCGGCGTGTGGGAGACACGCGCTCCTTTTCCGGTGGAGGCCACCGAAGTGGCGGCGGCGGCGGTCGGGGACAAAGTGTACGCCGTGGGCGGGCTCCTTACGACCGGCTCGTCCAACCGCCTCTTTATTTACAACGCCTTCACCGACACCTGGACGGAAGGCGCGCCTCTGCCCGTCCCCGGAGGCGTGGATCATGCCAACTTGGCCGCGCTGAATGGCAAAGTCTATTTTCTCGGCGGCATCCGCATCGGAAGCGAATTCGTGACCGGGCAGACTTTCGAGTACGACCCGGCAACCAATACCTGGACGGAGCGCGCCACGATGCCGACCCCGCGCGGAGCGTCGGGGGTGG
>Ga0156329_1134_pt1 | contig 10354 bp, 13 predicted proteins | sample RifCSPlowO2_12_FD_107977 | JGI IMG/M metagenome (GOLD analysis project Ga0156329, IMG submission 107977) | Acidobacteria bacterium RIFCSPLOWO2_12_FULL_60_22 | reverse complement strand
GTCCGACCTGGAGGACCCTCGCTACTTCTCCGAGGCCCAGTTGCGGAACCGGGTGGACGCCTTTTTTGAGTCCCTGGAGCACAAGAAGTTGCTGGTGAAAGCCTAACTACGGGATCGCTGCCGGTCCGACGGCAATCTCCTTTAGGAACCTAAGAAAGTGAGGTACGACCCAATGATTTATGCAGGCGGAGTGGATGTCGGTTCCACGCAAACCAAAGCGATCATTCTTTCCGAAGACCGCCGGATCGTCAGCCGTTTCCTGACCAACACCGGAGCCTTTGTCTCTCAGGCTGCCGCGCGCGCCTTCCAGGGAGCGGTGGAATCCGCCGGGATCGCCCCGGAGGAGGTAGCCTACGTCGTGGGAACGGGCTATGGCCGGTATAAAGTTACTTTCGGCAACGCCCAGATCACCGAAATTTCCTGCCACGCGCGGGGGGCGAACTTCCTGTTCCCCAAGACCCACACCGTCATTGACATGGGAGGCCAGGATGCCAAGGGGATTCGGATCGGGGAAAGCGGCGAAGTAAAAGATTTTGTGATGAACGACAAGTGTGCCGCCGGCACCGGGCGCTTTCTCTCCAATGCAGCGGAGACGTTGGGTGTCGCGTTGGACGAGATTGGCCCGATCTCCTTACAGGCAAAGAAGCCGGTTCGATTGAGCACCGTCTGCGCGGTCTTTGTGGAATCCGACATTATGTCGTACCTGGCCGAAGGAAAGACGATGCCGGACATTTTGGGAGGCGTCCACAGTGCCATTGCGGCCCGCACGGTGTCCCTGGTGCGGCGCGTGGGCATCGAGCCGGAGATCACCTTCACCGGAGGAGTTTCGCTGAACAACGGCATGGTGCGCGCGTTAGAGGAAAAGCTCCAGATGCCGGTCAATGTTTGCTCGGATTCCCACTACATCGGCGCGATCGGCGCGGCGCTGTTCGCCCTGGAACGGGCTTTGGCCGGCATCGAGGCCGGGTTCAAGGATGTCGACATGGCCGCCCAGCCGGCCAAACCAGTATTGGTGCAGCCCGTACCGGGTAGACCGGCGGCCGGCGCCCATTGAGGAGGATTGCAAATGACCTACGTAGCAGGGATTGATATCGGGAGCCGAACCACCAAGGCGGTGATTTTGGATGAATCCCGTCGGATTTGTGGCACGGCTTTGCTCCGAACCCGCCATGATTTCCCCGGCATCGCCAAGGAAGCCCTGGAGCAGGCAGTGGCCAAAGCCGGCGGAAAGCCGGAAGACGTGAAGTATGTCGCCACCACGGGGCTGGGCCGTTACAACATCCCATACCGCGACCTGCAAATTACCGAAATCACCTGCGCCGCCCGCGGCTCGGCCTTTCTCTTCCCGAACACAAAATGCGTTCTCGACGTGGGCGGTCAGAGCACCCGGGCCATCAAGCTGCGGGAAAACGGCAGGGTAAAGGAATTCAAATCCAATGACAAATGCGCCGCCGGGTCGGGGGGGTTCCTGGAGCGCGCTGCCCATTACCTGGAAATTCCCCTGGAGCAACTGGGGCCGCTCTCGATTAAAGCGCAAAATCCTCAGAACATCAGCAGCGTGTGCGCAGTCCTGGCCGAGTCGGAAATCATTAACCTCGTCAGCTCGGGGCAGAAGGTGGAAGACATCATACGGGGAATTCACAACTCGCTGTCAAGCCGGTCGAAGGGTTTGCTCTCCCGAATTGGTCTGGACGGGGAAGTTACCTTCGTCGGGGGTGTGGCCCGCCAGAGCGGCATGGTCGAGTCCCTGCGACAGGCGCTCGGCCAGACGGTCAACGTCAGCGAGGAGCCGGATCTGGTCTGCGCGCTCGGCGCAGCGCTGCTCGGCTGGCAGCGATATCAGAAGCTCTACGGTTCACAAGTCAAATCCGCCGTCGAGCCGGCTTCCCGCAATTGACCGGAGTCTGTCTTCTAAATGCGCGGTAAGACGATAGTGGCAAAATAGAACGCTACCTCAGTTGTGCTAGGTTATAAACTCTACTGCAAGATCGCAGCCGAAGCGCAGGAGCAACGAGGATACTGGAGGAGAAAACGATGGGGCAGAACGAAAAATCCGCAATCGTAACTGGAGGGGGGCGAGGAATTGGGCGGGCCATTTCGCTGGCACTCGCCCGGGCGGGGTGCCGAGTGGCGATACTGGACATCCTGGCGGAGAATGCGCAAGCCGTGAAGCAAGAGATTGAATCTCTCGGAGGCGAGGCGCTGGTCCTCCGCGTGGACCTGACCAAGTCCCAGGAGGTCCAAGCGGCGGCGGGGGAAGTGCTGGCGCGCTTCGGCCAGCTAGACATTCTGGTGAACAATGCTGGCTGGGACAAGCTGGAGCCTTTTCTGGATTCGGAAGAAAAAACCTGGGAGCGGGTGATTGACATCAATTTCAAAGCAATCCTGTATACCTGCAAGGCAGTGCTGCCCCATATGGTGTCGCGCGGTTCCGGCAAGGTGATTAACATTGCTTCGGACGCGGGGCGCGTCGGCTCCACGGGGGAAGCCGTTTACGCCGGCACCAAGGGAGCGGTGATTGCTTTTTCAAAAGCGATAGCGCGCGAGATGGCCCGCTACCAAATCACCGTGAATGTCGTCTGTCCCGGCCTCACCGAGACACCGCTCTTGCAGGAGGTTCGCGCGACATCGGAGCGGGCTAACAAGGTGGTGGACGCCGTGACCCGCGCCATCCCGTTGGGCCGCGTGGGAGCCCCGGAAGACATCGCCAAGGCCGTCGCGTTTCTGGCCTCCCCGGAGGCCGATTACATCACGGGCCAGACGCTCAGCGTGAGCGGCGGCCTCACTATGTGTTAGCCGGTCCCACCTGGGATACAAAGACCGAACAACAGGAGGTATTCATGGCGAAGGATGTGAAGGCGATTGACATTATGTATTACGTGGCCACGCAGGAATTTATCCAAAAATGGACCGATGCGAAGAAAGGAGAGCTCATCTGCCGGATGGAACGCGCCATCGGCAGCCTGCCCTCTTTCGAGAGCATCGAGGCCATGATCCGGAAGATGGACGAGGCCAATGTGGAAAAGGTGTTTATTACGCAGACCAAGATGTGGTCTTACCGCAACAAATGGATGTACATGGACACCACGCTGGAAGAGGTGGCCCAGTACACCCGCAGCCACCCCGACCGGTTTGTGGGACTCGCGGGATACAACCCGTTCCGCATCCCCGAGAGCCTGAAAGAAATCGAAGTGGCGGTCAAGGAGCACGGCTTCAAAGGGGTTTACATCCACATCTACGGCTTCGACATCCCGCTTTCGGACCGCAAGATGTATCCGCTGTTTGCCAAGTGCGCGGAGCTGGATATCCCCATCTCCATGCAGGTGGGACACGTGCTGGAAGGGATGCCGAGCGAGCACGGCCGGCCGATCCACCTCGACCAAATTGCCAGCGATTTTCCCACGCTCAAAATGGTCGGAGCACATTCCGGTTGGCCCTGGGTGGAGGAACTGATCTCCGCCTGCTACAAGTGGGACAACATCTACTTCGGCATCGACGGCTGGAGCCCCAAGTATTTGAAGCCGGAAATCATTCACTTCATCAACAGCCGCATGGGCCAGGACCGGTGCCTGTGGGGCACCAACGGGCTGCCGTGGAAGGAGAACCTGGATCAAGTAGACCAAATCGGCTTGAAGGACCAGGCCAAGCGCCTCTTGCTTCGCGAAAACGCGATCCGGCTTTTTAACCTGTGAGCGGGAACCTCCCTTCGGCCATCCCTCCGAAAGATCGGCGCGCGCCGGTTTCGTTTGTAGTAAAGTAAACAGACGAGGAAGTTCATGTGGCTGCTCGGGCTGTCCCAACGGTTGAGCGCAGTTTGCTTTCAGCCACATGGCGAGTTGGAACAGCGCTAGGGGGTCTCTTGGCCGTAAAGAAAATTCTTCTGGGGCAGGTCTGGAAAAAGGACGACACCACCGACACCTACCTGGTCACCAAACTCTATAACGAAGTTTTTTCCACCTTCGCCGTATTGCGGAAGGTCGGCGGAGAGGACATCCTGCGGGTCAAAGTAGAAAAGCAGGGCGACTCGGCTCTGCTCCGGGGCTTCACCTATACCCAAGATTCGCAGGACTTCTAGCCGCCGCGATGATCGCAACAATTCTCAGCATCCTCGCCGCTTTTATCCTCACTGTGATCTCCACCCTGGGATACCCGGGGATTGTCCTGTTGATGGCCATTGAAAGCGCCTGCACTCCTCTGCCCTCCGAGATCATCATGCCCTTTTCTGGATACCTGGTGTGGACGGGGCGGTTCAACCTGTTTTGGGTCGCGACGGCGGGCGCGGTGGGATGCAACGTGGGCTCCATCGTGGCTTACTACGCAGGAGCGTACGGCGGGCGGCCCCTCCTGTTCCGGTACGGAAAATACGTTCTGATCTCCCGCCGCGAGATCGAGATGGCCGACCGCTGGTTTGAACGCTACGGCCAGTGGACCATCTTTTTCAGCCGCCTGCTTCCGGTCATCCGCACCTTCATTTCCCTGCCCGCCGGCGTGGCCCGCATGAATTTCTGGAAATTTAACGTCTACACCTTTGCGGGATCGTGGCCGTGGTGTTACGGCCTGGCCTACGCGGGGTACCGGCTCGGGGAGCACTGGCCGACCATCCAGGTCTACTTCCACAAGTTCGACTACGTGATTGGAGCGCTGCTGGTGGCGGGAATCGTTGCCTACGTCGTGCTGCACTTCCGGAACCGAAATCCAAAAGACCAAACTGCCTCTCCCGTCTCGCCTTCCTAGCAGAATCCTGCACGCTCGGCGCTGGACCCACTGGGGAATGGGTCTACTTTCCTATTGACAGACCGCCGCGTGGGGACGATGCTATAGGCAGGTTAATCTGGCTCTCAGTCAAGAACTGGAGCGAATCCCCCTCGGAGGCCGCCATGAAAAACCTATTCGCTTCCCTGTTTCGTTCCGTGATACAATTAGTTGGAATTTCCCCCCACAATCCGAGCCGCGCGCGTAAGCAAGCGGTCAACATGCCACCTTCGCTCGAAAACCAGCCCGCCCTCACCCGGGAGCAGTTCCGCCGGATGCTCGCCGAAGCCCTTGCCGCCGACCCGAACCTGGCCCGCCGGATCCTTATGCCGCTGAGCGGGACCGTGTTCCCCATCGAGGGCGGGGTCGCGGGCGACACCGGCTATCTGGTCAAGTTCACCGACGACTCTGGGGGGCAGGGGCGCTCGGTCGTATTTGAAGACAGCCTCGGACGCATCGGCATCGGCACGGCGACACCGGTCGCCGAGCTGGACGTGCTGGGCCAGATGAATTTGCACGATGGCAACAGCTACGCGATCTTCTATAAGCCCAATAATTCCGCGAGTTCATATCTGTTTCGGAGGGGAACCCCCAGCTCCTACACGGAGTTGGTCCGCATTGACAATGCCGGCAAGGTCGGCATCGGGACGCCGACACCGGCCGCCGAGCTGGACGTGGTGGGCCAGATGAATTTGCACGATGGCAACAGCTACGCGATCTTCTATAAGCCTGACGTGGCCAACACCGCGTATCTATTCCGCAAAGGAACCCCCGCCGGACCCTACACGGAGTTGGTCCGCATTGACAACAATGGCAACGTCGGCATCGGCACGGTATCGCCGCTACAAAGATTGACGCTCGTACAGGGGAGTAAATTTGCGGTGGAGATGTCCATCCCGACCGGGGTGAGTGCGGCGCTGGCAGACAACGGTTCGCTCACGGTCGGACAAACGTATTACTATGTGGTGACGGCGCTTGATGCCGCAGGGGAAACCCTCAAATCGTCCGAAGTCTCCGCAACACCGACGAGCGGCACCCCCGACAAGCGAACCATCCATCTTTCCTGGACGCCGGTCACCGGCGCCACCTCGTATAAGGTTTATTGGGGAACCGCGCCGAATGGTGAAAATAAGTATTACAGCAATATCACGACAAACTCGTTTGACCATAGTGCTCTGACAGGCACGGACGGTCAGCCTCCTTTGACCCCCAGCGCCGGCACCCCCAGCATGCTCGGCAGCAGCCTGATCCTGGGGACAAGCGCAACGCAGCAGACGGTTGCGGGTGGGGGGCCGGAACTCCTCACCGCCATGGATTTGGCGCAAGATCGCGTGGTGTTGTGGTCTGGCAAACCGGGTTCGAGCCCGAACAACGCCATGTTCTTGTCCTCAATCCGAGGCTTTCTGGAATGGGGCGGCGGGGGAACAAACGACCAGGATGTTGCTCTGTTTCGGAACGGGCCAGCAGGCCTTTCGATCCAGAACTTCACCAATACAAAGGCCACCAGGGCCTTCAGTGTCAACGCCGCTTACGACCGCAGCCTCGGGTTGTCGAATGAGGAATACCCTCTGTTTGTCGTGAACACCCAGGACCGCTCCATGCGCCTGGCTCCCGGCATTGTGCCTGCGCCAAGCGTCCCTTTCTTCCCAGACTCGGATTATGTCGTCACACGGGGCGAGAAAAAGACAACCGATGCCACGCAGACGACGCTTGGCTTCATCACGCTAACCGATGGGCGGGCGTATTACATCACTGTCCGGGTAGTTGGACGCAAATCCGACGGGACGCAACGAGCGTTCTACTGGCGCGCCGTGTTAGCTTATCGCCAGGGAGGCAATGCTGTGATTGAAGGAGGGAGTCCGGCGGGGGTTGTTTCCTTAGCCACAATTGAATCGAGTGGAGCGGGGAGTTGGGACTGCACCCTTGACACTACTGGTGGCAGCAATGATGTTCGAGTGCGCGTGACAGGCCAAGATACCACTACGATTTACTGGGTTGCGACCATTGAGTACCAGTCCGTCTCGACGGATGGCTTATAGTAAAAACAACTGATCCCCCGCACAAGTAATGGGAGATGAAATGATGAAAAAATTGCGAAGCGGCTCTTTACTGGCTGTTGTATCCATTTTCCTCGGATGCGGTTTTCTGAGTTACGAAACGCACGCGCAAAACAACCTACAGCCCGTAGAGCGTGTCACGGTTTATGACGCGAATGCTAAGAGGGTTGGCGTCGTGCTAGGCTTCCATCCAGGTGCCGGTCTTGGTATTCCGATCATCGCCTTTCGCGTAGACGGCAGGTTGGCAACTCTGCTGGTAGAGCCCCACCGCTTTTTTGGTTTCGGGGCCACGGGCTCGGCTGGCAATCTTTTGTTTGAGTCAGCGAACTGCGCAGGAACGCCTTTTCTAAGCGGGGCGCCAAGTCCTTCATTAGCCGTCAATAATGTCTTAGACGGCACGAAGCTGTACGCGAATGAATACCCCACGCAGAGAACTATCATTGTGAGATCACAGGGGTCCACAAGCCAATCAAACGTCCCTTGTGAACCCGTGAACCCTTTCCAAGTTGTTGCTTCCCCCCTGCGCTTCTTGATTGATCTGGGCACGCAGTTTCAGCCGCCATTCACGCTGCGGTAGAGAAGAGCCGTGACGACGAACGGTACTCCTCCTTCGGCCGCGGCTCGGATCACCGCCCTGCTTGCAGGCGTTTCAAAAACTGGCGCGGGTCAATCCGATACTTGAACGCTTTCTTCCCCTGGATGAAGATGACCGGCACCTCGTCGTTGTAGCGTTGGCGCAGCTCGGGGTCGAAATCGATATCCACTTCGCGGTAGGCAAACTTCGCCTTCTTCTGCAACTGGTGAATTTGGTCCTTGGCCTCTTCGCAGAGGTGGCACCCGGCGCGGGTGTAAAGCACTACTTCCGGGAGGGAGGGATCGTCTACCGTCATGAGGAGCGCCGCGAGCGGCGGGACGTCCGCATCAAAAGCATTAAGGGAATGCCCGCGGCAAACCCGCCGATGTGCGCGAACCAGGCCACTCCGCCCAGGGCCTGGTCGGTCGAAGCGAGGGAGGCAGCGCCGCTGAAGAACTGCAAGAGCAACCAGTAGAGGAGGATGATGTAGGCCGGAATCTCAATCGTTGTAAAGAAAAAGATGATGGGGACCAGCGTCAGGATGCGGGCGCGGGGAAAGGTGATCAGATAGGCTCCCATGACGCCGGCGATCGCTCCGCTGGCGCCCACGGTGGGCAGGGTGGAATCGGCGCTAAAGAGTACATGCGCCGCCGCCCCCGCCAATCCTCCGCACAGATAAAGCGCGAGGTAGCGCAGAGGCCCGGTGCGGTCTTCCACGTTATCGCCAAAGATCCAAAGAAACCACATGTTGCCGATCAGGTGCATCCAGCCCCCGTGAAGAAACATCGAAGTCAAGAAAGGGAAGATCGCCTGCGAAGCCGCTACCGGGGAGCCCTCGAAAAAGGCCACGGAACGTGCCGGAATCAGGGCATACGTGTCTATCAGAAGGGCGCGCCCTGCCGGACCGAGAGTCAGTTCCCGGAAAAAGACCCCGCAGTTCAAAAGAATGATCGAAAGAGTTACCCAGGGAAAATGGGTGCGGGGGTTGGTGTCACGAAGCGGAATCATACCGGTTGATACGGATCAAGCGATTCGGCCGAGCGCTCGTTCCTCTCTGGAAAACCCATCGTTGGCCGCCCCCGGCAAAGGCCGACTGGGAGCCTTCTCTCCTGGTTACTGTAGCCAGGGCAGATCAGAAATGCAACTCAGGGTCGTTCCCATGCTAAAATAAAGAGGTTTCAGATCAGACGGGAACCCGCTGCTTTGCCCTATCTCGCCGGCAACTTTTCCAGTGCCGCAAAAGATGGAGGGGCTTTTGACCGGACCATCGCCTGCCGGCCAGGCCCATTCCGGCGCGCTCGGCTCCCCTAAGGCTATTCCATGCTACTCGGCGCTGAACGAAGGGTCCGAATTCGGCAACGCCTGGAGCCCATCCTGAAGGAGTACAATCCCGAACTACAGTTTGCGGCAGTTTTTGTGGACTCTACCCGTGAATATCTGGGCGTGGTGCTCCAGCTCGGGGAACGGCCGTTGCTCTTGAAATTCCGGTGGGTGGATTTCATTAGCAATCCCGACACCTTCTTGCGCGACGAGGTTTTTGCCCAACTCCATCAAAAACTGGACCGGCAAGACTAAGTCCCCGCGCGGTTTCCGCTCCATCGCCTTCGCAAAGGCCGGAGGCGGGGTTTTCATTGTCTTCGGACTGGTGTTCGGACTACAATGATGTTGGTTTCCCACCTATCGGTATGGACGAGCAGAAGCCTAGCGCGATGTTAGACAGCCGGGGACTATTGATCCTGGAGGGGTCCTCCGATTGTGCGGTCTTGGTGGACCGCAACTGGGCGCTGGTCTATGCCAACCCAGCCTTCCAGCAACGATTCTGCACGGCCGGAACAGCGGAAGGAACCAACTTTCTCTCTTACCTGGATGCTCCCTCCGCGGCCCGCCTGGGCGACTTGCAGGCGCAATTGCTTCAGGAGAGCCGGCAGATTGAATTGAAGCACCTGACACCGGACTCCAAGGCGGTTTCGCTTCTGTACTCTTTTTTCCCCGTCGCGAGTTCCGGCCCGGATGTCCTCCTGGCCGGGCTCGGGAGAGATCGGTCCAGGGACCTGGCGACGCTGCTCGAAATTATCGACCTGAATCTCCAACTGGAAAAGAAACAGAAAGAACTCTCGGAAGCCAACGCGCGTCTGGAGCAGTTGGCCATCACCGACCAAATTACCGAACTCTACAACCGGCACTATTTCTTCAATTTCTCGCAGCACTTTTGGGAGGAAGCCAAGCGGTACCGGCTGCCGCTGGTCGTCATCATGATGGACATCGATAACTTCAAATCCGTCAACGATCACTACGGTCATCTGTTCGGCGATTACGTCCTGAAACAGGGATCGAATCGGCTGAAAGGCAATACGCGCAAATCGGACATATTGGCCCGCTACGGAGGCGAAGAACTCGTTTTGCTGGCTTCCAACACGGACATTCAGACCGGCCAGGTCCTGGCGGAACGCATGCGGGCGGCAGTGGCTTCCGCCCCCTTTGTGATGGGCAGTTGTTCCGCGACCGTTACGATCAGCGTGGGCATCTCCGGAACCGAGCTGGCCGAGTTTGCGAGCTTTGACGCGCTGCTCGATTCCAGTGACCAAGCCCTCTACGGGGCCAAGCGGGCCGGCAAGAATTGTGTCTATACGTATGCGGAAACGGCTTCTCGCTAACCTGTCCCCGGAAGGCAAACCGGGATATTCAAACCAATGGAAATGAAGAGAGAGGCCAAAACGGCAGCCCCCCCCCAGGAAACGGCGCCACCCCGCCAGCCGGAAATTGCCCTGCCCTCCGACGCCTCGGCACAGGAGGGCCTGCCCGTCCGGTCCGACGCGGTGGACCGCTATTTTGAGATTTCCCTGTTTTCCCTGCTGGCCATAGGATTTTTGACCCTCGCCGGCACCGGGAAGATGGATCTGTTCACGGTGTTGTTGATGGGCCTGGCGTTGGCGGGCCGCGCCGTCCTCCTCTGGCGAAAAAGCCGGTATCA
>Ga0156329_1038_pt5 | contig 10400 bp, 6 predicted proteins | sample RifCSPlowO2_12_FD_107977 | JGI IMG/M metagenome (GOLD analysis project Ga0156329, IMG submission 107977) | Acidobacteria bacterium RIFCSPLOWO2_12_FULL_60_22 | reverse complement strand
AATCAAGTGGAGAAGTATCCGCCTCCGAGACGCCAGGCGAAACCAACCTCGCTGCGCCTGATCGCCGCCGTCATACTGGACGGTGCCGGCCGGTGTTTGCTGGTCCGAAGACCGCCGTCGGCGAGGTGGCTGGGAGGTTTTTGGGAACTGCCGATGTGGAACAAACACGGTTCCAACCGGCGGTCCGAAAAGGGAATCGCATTGGGAACTCGCCTGGGATCGTTCCGGCACAGCATCACTTCCAACCAGCTCGAAGTAACCGTGTATGAAGGCCGGCTGGAACGCGCAGCCATTCCCCGGCGCGCGCAGTGGACTCCCTTGAACCGGATCGACCGCCTGCCGATTACAACGATCACCCGCAAGGCCCTTTCCCTCCGGCGATAGACCGGCATTGGGATGCCGGTCCGGGGTTCCTGCGGACCCTGGCCAAAAAGCGGCGGCTCGATCCGCACACAGCGCTTGACTCCTCTTGCGAAAATCCCCTATCCTAATTTCGAGCAGTGCTGGATGGCGGGATTATCCAACTGCCAATTTTATATGTGTGGAGGAACAGAATGAAGCTGTGGAGGCGGGCCAGTTATCTGGGAGCGATATTGGCGATTGCGTTTTTCGTAATCCAGGCCCCAGCGCAAGAGCAAAAGGGTAAGGAAGAAAAGAAGAATGGGGAAGCGGCCAGCAAGGGAGACGCTGCGAAAGGAAAGACCGTTTTCTTGACGAATTGCGAACTCTGTCACGAGGCCACCTCGGAGACCGCGAAAGTGGGGCCGGGATTGAAAGGACTTTTCAAGACGGCAACCCACAAAGACAACGCGGGAAAGGAACATTCCCACACCGTGGCCTTTGTCCGCGAGCAGATTGAAAAAGGCGGAGGCTCCATGCCACCCATGGGCAGCATGGTGAGCGGGAAGGATCTGGACGATCTTGTAGCCTACCTGCAAACCCTGTAAACAGCCGTTGGGAGTGGCGCAGACCAGGGCACTTGTAAGCGGGCTGAGTACAGGCAGGCACAGAGAGCAGCAGCCTACGCACCCCGGCAGTAATGAGAGGCGGCGGGCGCGGAGGAAAACCCGCGCCGAAGTCGCAGGGCAGTTACTGCTTACAGCCGGAGGAGGAACTTTTGTCCGAAGATAACGAGGCTCTCGGCAATCACCCCTACCGGGTGGAAGTCCCTGGCGTTCAATTCTGGAAAGACATGATCCCCTGCCAGGCGGCGTGCCCGACCCACACCGACGCCGGGAGATACGTTCAACTCATCGCCGAGGGGCAGTTCAAGCAATCGTACCTGACCGCCCGATCCTCCAATCCATTTACTTCGGTCTGCGCGAGGGTTTGCGCCGCCCCGTGTGAGAACCGCTGCCGGCGAGGCAAGATTGATTCGCCCGTGGCTATCCGCGCTCTCAAGCAATTTGTCTCGGAAAAGTACGGCGTAGAATCTCTGGACCCGAATTCGCAGGACCAACTCTTGGAAGGAGCGACCGAGGGCGGCAACAAGGACCTGTGGCACCTGCCGCTTTTGACGGCCAGCCGAAAGAAGGTCGCGCGAGGACAAAAAATAGCCGTGGTCGGAGCCGGTCCGGCCGGGCTTTCCTGCGCCCATGATCTGGCGCTGATGGGATACCGGGTCACGGTCTTCGAAGCCAACAATATCCCGGGGGGCGTGCTGGTCCAGGGCATCCCTGAATTCCGGCTGAACCGCACGCTCCTCGACAAGGAAATTGAAAAGATTCTGAGCCTGGGCGTGGAGCTGAAGTGCAGTACCCCGCTCCGCGAAGGCTTTGGACTGCGGGAGCTCAAGGAGCTTGGCTTCGAAGGGGTCTTCCTGAGCGTGGGGGCCTCGAGGGGCAGAGACCTCAACGTCGAAGGCGCGGAACTGGAGGGTGTGATCCGGGCCGTGGATTTCCTTCTGGACTCGAATCGCGGCAAGCGGGTGAAGCTCGGAGGAAAGGTCGTAGTGATCGGAGGCGGATTCACTGCGTTCGACGCGGTGCGATCGGCGCTTCGGATGCCAGGCGCAAAGGAGGAAGAGGCGGAAGAGATCATGGAGAGCGCCTTGGATGCGGCGGAGGTTGCCTTGCGCTTCGGGGTGCGGGACGTCCGCATGGTTTGCCTGGAGTCGTTCGCTGAGATGCCGGCGTGGAAGACGGCGCAGGGCAAGGAAGAGTTTGAGGAGGCCGAAAAGGAGGGGATTGTCTTCCGCACGCAGCGCGGCCCGAAGCGGTTCTTGGGCGACAACGGGCGGGTCCGCGCCGTCGAGCTGATCGGGGTAAAGCGCACGTATGATGAAAACGGCCGCTTCAGTCCCATCTACGATCCCAGCATCAGCGAAACCCTGGAGGCCGATACGGTCATCCTGGCGATCGGCCAGCGGTGTGATCTCTCGTTCCTGACTCCGGAAGACGGCGTAGAAGTAACGCCGCAGGGGACGGTCCGCATTAACCCCAAGACGCTCGCGAGTTCGGCCCCCTGGGTCTTTGCGGGCGGCGATGTCGCCTTCGGGCCGCGGAACTTGATTGACGCGATCGCCAACGGAAAGCGCGGGGCGCTCTCCATTGATGACTACCTGCGGGGGGGCCAGACAGTCCCGGACTTCTATCTTTCCGTCACCAAGATTCCCACGCGGACGTATCGGATGCCGGCCGAATACGAAAAGGAGCCCCGCCTAGCGCCTCCGACGGTCCCGCTGGATCGCCGCACGAGCATCGCGGAAGTGGAGGTCGCGTATGGAGAACCGGAGGCGAAACGCCAGGCGGAACGCTGCCTCTATTGCCACATCCAGACCATCTACGACCCGGAGAAATGCGTCCTCTGCAACCGCTGCGTGGATATCTGCCCGGAGGACTGCCTGAAGCTCGTGCCCCTGGAGCAATTGCAATTGGAACCGGGAATGGAGCACAAACTTTTGGAATCGGCCGGGCTGCAAGGGGCCAGCCCGGAATTGCTCTCGGCGATGATCAAGGACGACGAAAAGTGCATCCGCTGCGGCCTGTGTGCCATCCGCTGTCCTACGGACGCCATGACCATGGAGTTTTTTTCCTATGAAGACCACCAAGCCGTCGCCTAACGCCGCCCACCCAGCGGAAGCAAAGCATGGGGCGGGAGGGCAGACGCGACGGTCGTTTCTGGACCGGCTGGGATTGGGCGCTTTGCTGGCGGCCATCGTTGGCCAGGGGGCGATGATGCTGCGAGCGCTGGTGCCGGACGTGCTGTATGAGCCGCCCCGCCGTTTCAAAATCGGCCTCCCAGACCAGTTCCCCGAGGGCGTAACGTTCCTCGAGAACGAACGCCTCTTTATTTTCCGGAATCAGAAGACGTTTCACGCCATCTCCGCCATATGCACCCATCTGGGTTGTACCGTCAAGATGATCCAACTCAGCACGCCAAAGAAGGTGCAAGTCCGGGGCCACTGGGAGATGGAATGGGAAGCGAAGGAACGGGAGGAGGATAAACGGTGGCAGGAGGAACGGTGGGAGGAGGAGCGGCAGGAATTTCACTGCCCCTGTCATGGCTCCAAATTTTACGGCGATGGGACCCCCTACGCAGGACCGGCCCCCGCGCCTCTGGCCTGGTGCCGCCTGGAAATCGCGGCCGATGATGGGCAACTCGTAGTGAACCTGAAGGAACCGGTTAGCCAGCATTACCGGCTGAGGGTCTAATCTCTCGATTGATCCAATCCCATTGAACTATGCCTGCTGAGAAAACGATCTGGAAGCAGTTAACGTGGCCGTGGAAGCCGGAAAGTGAGCTGGAAGCCGGCGATTCGATTGTCCGGAACATCCTGCTGCACTGGTTCCCGTCCAAGATCACGCTCCCGAGCCTGAGCTACCGCTATTCCTTTTGGTTGGGAACTTCCTCCGCTGTTCTGTTCGCCATTCTTACCATCACCGGCGTCGTCCTGATGTTCCTCTACGTTCCCTCGGTGGAGCGGGCGTACGCCTCCATCAAGGACATTGAGTATACAGTTGCGTTTGGATGGTTTCTCCGGGGTCTGCACCGGATGGGCGCGCACCTGATGGTGGCCGTCGTTTTTATCCATGCGGTGCGGGTGTTTCTGACCGGCGGCTACAAGAACGGCATGGGCGCCCATCAAAATCGTCCGGTGAACTGGATCATCGGAGTGGTTCTCCTGCTGAGCACGCTGTTGTTTTCCTTTACCGGGTACCTGCTGCCTTGGGATCAACTGGCCTTTTGGGCCATTACGGTCGGGACGAACATCGCCTTGGCTGCTCCGCTGGTCGGGGAGAAGACTCGCTTCCTCCTGCTGGGCGGCAACCAAATCGCGCAGGGGGCGCTCTTGCGCTTTTACGTCCTGCATTGCTTTTTCCTCCCGACCTTCGTGTTGTTGCTGTTTGCCTGGCACATGTGGCGCATCCGGAAAGACGGCGGGCTGGCCTGCGTGGACCAGCTTGCGCTCGAACAGAAGCGCGAGAAGACCCCACCGGTGAAAAGCAAGACCTATTCCCTGCTGGGAATTGCCGGGACCCGGACGGTTCACGTCGAGACGGCGCTGGTGGATGAAGACCGCCACGCGGTAAACTCTTCCCCCTATCTGACGCGGCGGCTGCTGCTGGTGACTCTGGCGACTCTCGTGGTGTCGTCGCTGCTGACAATCGTGGTCCCGGCGCCGCTGGAAGAACCGGCCAATCCCAGCGTCACGTCCAATCCCGCCAAAGCTCCCTGGTACTTCCTGTGGCTCCAGGAATTGGTGGCGGATACGACGGTGCGGATCAGCGGCCTTACCCTCAACGGGGCCTTGATCGGCGGGATTATCATCCCGGGCGTCCTGGTTGGTTTGATGCTTCTTTGGCCTTATTTCGACAAGAGCTCCGTTCGCTCGGTGGGCGTTTGGTTTTCCTCCGAGCGCAAGAGGCAAAACCTGGTTTTTCTGATCATCGTGGTGCTGATCCTGGCTCTGACCTTCATCGGCACGTTCCTGCGCGGTCCCTACTGGGGAATCTACTGGCCCTGGGAGGCCTGGCCGGACTTGCCCAAGCATTTCTGAGAGGCGAAGAATGAAAGCAGGGAAGGGCGATGTCGCCCTGGTCTACGCGTTGGGCGGGATTCTCTTTCTGATTACCGCTTGGATTTATTGGGACTATTATCGCCCGGAGTGGAAAGGCTACCAGTCCGGGTTCCGCGCGCAGATCGCCAGCCGGTTCGGCGAGGACCGGGTGCGGCAAATTCCCACCGGCCTTCAGCAGGTCTGGGTGGAGGAACTCAATCGCGCCGACCGGTGCGTCACCTGCCATCTCGGCGTGGAGTGGGAGGGCATGGAGAATGCCCCGAATCCCTATCGGACCCATCCTCCGGAGATCCTCAAGACGCATCCGGTTTCCCGATACGGTTGCACGATTTGTCACGGCGGGGAAAAGTACGCCACGGGGGTGGCCTCGGCGCACGCTACGGCTTCCCCCCACTGGGAAGAACCGCTGCTGTACGGCGAACTCGGCAAGGCCTATCAGATCAACGAACGGCCGGCTCTTCTCCAGATCAATTGCAACATCTGTCATCGCGCGGACAAGCAAACGGACGGGGCGGACTATATCAACTACGCCAAGCAACTCGTCGAGGAAAAGCGCTGTGCGCTCTGCCACAAGATCAACGGGCAAGGCGGCGTGATTGGCCCGGATTTGACCTATGTCGGCGATCAAACCCCGGAGCACTTCGACTACTCGCGCTTGCCGGGGAAACCGTCGGTGTTCGCCTGGCACGTCGCGCATTTCAAGAATCCCAAGGCCTTGGCGCCGGAGAGCACCATGCTGAACTTCAGCTTCGGCGACCGCGAGGCCCAGGCCCTTACCATGCTCATGATGAGCTGGAAGCGGACGAAAGTGCCGACCGCATACATTCCCCGCGCGAAAATGGCGAATCTGCCGCCGGCTGAGCCGCAGAAGGAAAGCCCTGCGCCGGCTGGGAACAAATAGCCCGATAGCCGGAACGGTACTAGCGAACCTCCATCGTCACCGCGTTACTGGAAACCCCCTCCAGAGTTAGGACTACCTCGACCGTTCCCCGAATCCCTGCCGGAACCTGTAGATTCACCTGGTAAAGTCCCGCAAACCCCGGAGCAAGCCCGGCAAAGAGCACGGGCGCCGGAACCCCGTTCAGCGTCACCGTAACCGAGGAAACAATCCGAGAGAGAGGTTGGGAGGGAGCAGGCCGCCCACTCGGAACTGTGGGGCTAACGCTGCCCAACCCGGTCGCAAAAATCTGAACAACCTCTCCCGCCGAAGCAGGCGAGTCCACAGTCACGGGGAGCTGGCCGACAGAATGGGTAATCGCGCCCGGCCCTCGCCCCGAAGAGTCTTGACTGAATAGGCCGGGACTAGCGGCCCGTAACGCGAGGGGGATGGGCGCGGAAGAAGATACTCCGTTCCGGACGACCAAAGAAGCGGTAGACCCGCTTAGCTCAGCAGGGACTTGCGCATTGATCTGCAGGGGAGAAACAAAGAACAACGGGGCCGCAATGCCTCCAATTTCCACCGTCGTATTTGCGAGCCGGGTTGGCAGGGGCAAGGAGGAAGCAGCCGCCGTGGTCGCCGACAAATTCGTCCCAAAGATGGAAAGGATCGAGCCGGGAGATAGGGAGACAGGACCGGGAGCAAAACTGGCTCCATTGACAATGCCGGCCGGCGGCACTTGCACGGTTCCCAAGGAAAATAACGAAAATCTCGCGCTCAACGAAGCTCCCAAGACGGTGGCAATCACTGTTACGGGACCGGTGGCTGCCCCGAGCGTGACTCCTGTAGACGCATTTCCCTGTCCGTCGGTGAACGCCCCGGCAGGGCTGAGCACGGCATCGCTCTCCGTGATCGCAAACTCGATGCGGGCGCCTGCAAACGGAATCTGATTGCCGTCCCGGAGCGACACCTGCAAAGGTCGGGGCAATGCGCTCCGGGGGCTTCCTACTTGAAGATTTCCATCCGTTACGGATAGCGAAAGGCCGGCTGCTGAAGAACTAGGGAGAACCTCGATGACCGCCGCACTGCTCTCGAAGCCGGCGGCCTCGGCGCTCACCAGGGCTCTTCCCGGATTGAGCGCTGTAACGGCAAAAGTAGCGGACTTGCTCCCGCTGGGGATCATCACGCGGGAAGGAAGGGCCAACGCCGCAGGATTGGAATTCGTCAGCGAGACGGCCACATCGGTGGCCGCCGCAGCCAGCAACTCCAATCGCGCCTGCCCTTGGGCTCCGGCAAACAGTCCCAGGGGGCTGGGTGTGAATTGCAGCCCGCGAACCAGCGCGGTGTTTGCGGCGCCCCGGGACGAAGTGGCCTTCGCAAAAAAGGGTTCCCACTCCCGGCGAATCGTGTCGAGCTGCGCCACCCGCTCGGCGCTCGCCGAACTGCCGCGAGGAACCACCAGAACAAAGGCGAAGGTGAAACTTTTCGGCGCAATCACGGAATTGGGGAGCCGCGGCCCGTTGGCGTCGATGATCTGGCCGAGTGCGACGTCGGCTCGACGGCCGGAGAAATTTACGTTCAATTGCGGGGAGCGCGAAGCCGGGAACGGGATGCTGGGGTCCTTCACCAGGAACGATCCTCCTACTTCCGAGGGAGCGCGCAGGCCCATCAGGTATTGGTCCATTTCGTTGTAGTGCTCTACGACGCCGGTGGTGGTGAAGGTTCCGTCCCCATTCTCGCGAATCCGGTTTCCTTCCATCACCGAAGCGTCGGAATTAAAGAAAAAGTTCCAATGCTGCAAGTCGCGGCCGAGCAGAGCGGTGCTTTGCGAGTTGTCTTGTAGGTCATTGAAGGTCACGTAGGTGAGAAAGCGGTGGCCGGATTCTTGCCCCAGGATGCTGAGCGTGGAGTCTACTCCTCGCAGGAATACGGTCGCCGGGTTGGCCGGATAGCGCGACAGGTTCCCCATGTTGACCAAGCTCTGCAAGCGCGAACTGCCGAAAAAGCTGGAAAAATCAAAAACCGGGGGGTTGAAAACGGGACCGATCCCAGTTACCTGGTTCGCAATATTGACCTCGAACGCGAACGCCCCGCCCAGATCAAAATCAAAGTTGGTGAACAGGACCAGGAAATCGTAAGCGTCTTCGTGGGTCTTATAAAAACTCTGGGCGACCGCCGGCAAGTCCAGTTGAGTGGATGCCGTGAAGACCTCCCCCAGGGGTCCTGCCGGACCCGTGCTCCCTGTCGCTGCACTGAGGTCGATCAAATTCGGCGGCCCCGTGAAGCTGCCCGGCGAAACTCCGACGACCGCCTCCTTGCCGTTGATCCCGCTATAGGAAAACTGGATTCGGCCATCCGGCCGGAGCGCCACCTGAAAGGTCTCCCTGGGACCCACGCCGGCGTCGGAAAAGTCAGGAACCGCGCTCCAAGTCACGACCAACTGGCTGCTGGAGGAGAAATAGGTGAGCTGTCCCCCGGCGGAGGGATCCAGGTCCGCAAAATAAGGAGCGATTCGCGGCGCACCCGTGAGAAAGCGCGACTGGCTTCGAGGGCTCGTCGCGGTGTCTCCCTCCAGGAACGTCAGGTTTCCGTCGGAGTTGATGAAGACAGAAGTGTACGGTTTTCCGAAAAAGGGGAAGGCAAAACCGAGGGCTACCTGCCGGGTTCCATCGTCGCCGATATTGGCGGGATTGCTGGCGGGGAAGGGATTCAGGAGAACCCCAGAGGCGGCGGCCTCGTTGTCGAAGGCCAAGGAGCCGGCCTGGACCGAAAACCCGCCCGTTGCCGGTACGAAGGTCAGGGTTCGCGCATCGAGGTCGAACGAATTCGCCGGCATCACCAGGGTGCCGTCATCCGGAAGGACCGCGATGTTCCCCACGTCCACTGGAGCAACCGAGGAAACCGCCAGGGGCAAAAATCCCTGGCGCACCCGTTGGTTGACGAATTGTTGATGCAAGGCAAGCTCTGTCAGCACGCGGCCGGGATAGGTTCCGCAAATTCCGTCGCGGTTGGGAGAAGCGGGAAATCCGGGCGCGCTCCCGGCCGCAACCAAGACCAACAAAAGGAAACAGCGGCGAAGGAGAAAGGATGGGGTGCTTGCGTAGAACCGCGCAAAAAAAGTCCACATAATCAGAAAATCAATTATGATAATAGCATGGAAGGCGGCCGGCGCCGGGAAGCGTGGTGGTATCTTTCCGCTTAAAACGATTGGCGGGCCTGGGTTGGCCAAGTTGCCTTGCAACGCAACATTTGCATAGAATGAGAGTTTAGGAGTAGCGGGGTCAAAGTCAGGGTCCGATAACTAAAAGGACGGGCCGGAAACAATTGAGGGAATAGTAGAAGAGTGAAGAACTTCAGGAAAAGTCTGTTACAGGTTTCACTGGCGATTCTCCTGTCCCTGCTCCCGGGGGCGGAACTCTGGAGCCAGGGACCAGCCATTCCGCAAGATTTGAAGACGGGCCAGGCCGCGCGATTCGTCCTGGGCCAGGCCAACTTTTCCGACATCAGTTTCGGGACGACGCAGGAGCGCCTGGGAGCCATTTCCGGGATTGCCATTGCCGGCGACAAACTGATTGTAGCGGACAGCTCGTATCTTGCCCCGCCCAACAACAACCGCGTTCTGATCTATAACAACTTGAAGTCGGTGAAAAGCCAGCCGCCCGGCTACCTGGTCCCCGCCGATGTGGTGGTCGGCCAGCCGGATTTCTCCTCCTCCACCGCGGGAACCGCCGCCAACCGAACGAACCAGCCGGTGGGGGTGGCTAGCGACGGCGTCCGGCTCTTTGTGGCCGATTGGGGAAACAACCGCGTCCTGATCTTTAACCGGATTCCGGAAACCGCCGGGGCTGCCGCGGATGTTGTGGTAGGTCAGGAGAAGTTTGACACCTCCGATTTTGGCGCCGGGCCACAGAAACTGCGGCGTCCCAACAGCGTCTCCACCGACGGCGCCCGGTTGATCGTTACGGACACGCTCAACCATCGCGTCTTGATTTATAACCGGATTCCCACGCAAAACGGAGCCGCCGCCGACGTGGTTTTAGGGCAGCCCAATTTCGAAGGCAACCGGGGTCTTCCGGCTGCCGCCAACACTTTGTCCTCGCCGATGAGCGCTACGACCGACGGCCAGCGGCTGATTATTTCCGACCTGGGCAACAACCGCATCCTCATCTATAACGCCATTCCCACACAGAGCGGCGCAGCGGCGGATGTCGTCGTGGGCCAGCCCGATTTCAGCGGCAGCGCAGCCGGGAATACCGCGACCTCCCTCAATTTCCCGCGTTACGCCTACTTGGACGGCCAGCGCCTGCTGATTGTGGACTCGGGGAACAACCGGATCTTGATTTACAACCGGATTCCCACGGAAAACGGCGTCCAACCCGACATCGTTCTAGGACAGGCCGACTTCGTGGGTTTGTTAGAAAGCTGCGCGGCCTCCAATTTCGCGGTCCCCTACGCCGCGGTGAACGAAGGAGAAGTGCTGCTGGTCAGCGACAGCTTTAACCG
>Ga0156329_1361_pt1 | contig 10538 bp, 7 predicted proteins | sample RifCSPlowO2_12_FD_107977 | JGI IMG/M metagenome (GOLD analysis project Ga0156329, IMG submission 107977) | Acidobacteria bacterium RIFCSPLOWO2_12_FULL_60_22 | reverse complement strand
GCCAAAGATCACGCCGACCAGGAACGAGACCACAAACGCGATGACAATGGCCAGGGTCGGGATCGGGATGCGAATCCCTTCCATAAATTCCTGGGCCGTCGGCGGAATGCCGACGCCGACCAGATGCAGCGCTTCCACCAGCAGGGCTCGCACCTCATATTGCTGAGCCATCCACGGAATCCCGGCTCCGACCAGGATGCCGAGGAGACCCCCGAAGACGCTGATCATGGAGGCTTCCATCAGGAACTGCGTGCGCACCGCCCGGCGGCCCGCGCCGAGCGCCATCCGCACGCCGATCTCGCGGGTCCGCTCCGTCACCGTCACCAGCATGATGTTCATGATGCCGATGCCGCTGATGAGGAGCGCGATGGCCGAGATCAACAGCAGCACGACGGTCAGCGCCATGGCGATGTTCCCCGCCGCAGCGAGGATTTGCGTCAAGTTCTCGGCCCGGTAGACCGCGCCGGAGCGATGCCTCCTCTGGACCACTTCCAGGATCGCGGCCGTGGCGGCGGGCACGTTGCTGGCGCGGTCCGCCGAGGCGTAAATCTGGTCCACGGCTTGCGCGCCGGTCAGCAGCGTCATCATGGAGATCGGCATGATGACGGTCTCTCGGGTGATTTCGGACTGGCCGAACGTCTCGGCGCCTTCCTTGAAAATCCCGATGATCGTGAATTGCAGTCCCCGGACTTTGGTCTTCTCTGCTTCCACCCACCCGTTCGGGAAAAGGACTTTGGCCAGGGCCTCGGTAACCAGACACACCCGGTTGCGCTGCCCGTCGTCCGCCTCGTCAAAGAAGCGTCCTGCCAGAACCTTGAGATTGCGGATGACCCGGAAGCCGGGATTGACGCCGATGATCGTGACCTCGCGGTAGCGATGATCGAGCACCAGCCGGTCGCGCCCTAAGACGATGGCGGAGACGGCGGTCAGGTTCGGCACGCTGGAGCGAATGGCCTCCACGTCATCGAGCGTCAAGGCGTCGGAAATCGAACTGGTCCCGGTAACCGTAGGGCTGCTCTCGTTGACGGTGTAGATCATATTCGACCCGACCCCTTCGATCTGCCCCAGAACATAGTCGCGGCTGGTCAGCGCGATGGTCGAGACCAGGATGACCGAGCTGGTGCCGATCACCATCCCCAAGGTGGTCAGGCCGGTGCGGACTTTGTTGACGCGCAGAGCGTCATAAGCGAAAGCGACCGCTTCCTTCAGGCTGCGAAGCCAGGCCAGCACGGCCTCTCCCGCGCGGGGTCCTCGAGACAGCGGAACCCAGCCCGCTGGTCCCCGGGAATCAGCAAGATGTTCAGCACCAGCCATTCGCATTCCTTAAACGCAGTGATGAGTGATGGGAAAGAAGTCAGAAGTCAGGAGTCAGAAGTCAGAATAAAAGCCTCCCGTTTTCCCATTTTGCCTCCTGTCTCCTGACTTCTGTCTTCTAGTGTAATGTCCCATAAATACGTACACAAAAGGTCCCCCTGCTTGTCATGCTGAGCGAAGCGAAGCATCTGCTTTTGTTTGAGCTTTTGGCGACAAGCAGATTCTTCGTTGACACTCAGAATGACACCCTGAAGAGGGTACTTATTTTAGGGACACTACACTAGCTATTCACTGGTCACTCCTCACTGCATTGCTTCGCACGCGCATCCCTTCCTGTAACGGCTGCTCGCCGGCTAGGACGATTTCTTCTCCGTCCTGCAACCCGTTGCGGATCTCCACCCGTGTTGCGCTAATGAGGCCGGTTTCGACTGTGCGTCGGGCCAGCATTCCATCCCGCACCAGCCAGACGTAACGGGCCGAGTCGGTTCCGAGAACCGCTTCACGGGGAAGCGCCAGCACGGCAGTCTTGTTTTCCGTTACGATTTCGACGTCCAGGTTCATGTTGGGGAGCAGTTCGCGCTTCGGATTGTCCAACGCGCAGGAAACTTCTCCCACGCGGCGCGCTCCGAGTTCTGTGATCTCCGCGGGAAGGCGCTCGACCTCCCCTTTCCATTCCCGGCCGGGCAGTCCATCCCAGCGCAGGAGCACCGGCTGCGCCGGAGCCACGCGGCCCAGGTCCGGCTCATCCACAAAGACCTTCACCCGGATTCGTCGGAGGTCCCCGACGCGCGCCAGCAGGTCCCCGTTCCGGACATAATCGCCGGCGCGAACCGCCACGGAATAAACCAGACCGTCGAGCGGGGAGAGGGCGGCGGTGGAGCGCCAGCGCGATTCCGCCAGGTTCAAGCCGGCGCGAGCAGCCTCGACCTTGGCCTCCGTCCGGGCGATTTCTTCCGGCCCATATCGGCGATGGAGCTTTTGGTCGAGCACGCCCAGGTCCGTCTCGGCCCTGGCGACCCTTTGGCGGCTCTGCTCCAGTTCCATCCGAGGGATGGCGCCCTTCTCCACCAGCCGCTCGTTTTCGGCCACCTGCTTGGCGGCTTGATCCCGCTCGCGCTGGGCTATGTCCCGCTGGGCACGCAGCTCCTGAATCTCCAAAGGAGTGCCGCCCTGCCGCAGCAAGCGGAGTTCATTTTCCGCACCCGTCAAATCCGCGCGCGCCCGTTCCAAATCACTGGTGATTTGCTTCTGGCTCAACTCGGCCAGCTTCTGCCCCTGCCGGACAGACTCCCCCTCCTGGACCAGGACCCGCGACACTTCCCCTTCGATCTCGGCCCGAACGTCCTGGTATTGAATCGGCTCGGCCTTCCCGTTGGTCACCACAGCCGCATGGATGTCCTGGCGCTCGACTCGCACGGTGCGTACCTCCAGGACGGAGCCCTGGCGGTAGCGGAAAAAAGCGGCTCCGGCGAACAGGCCCAGGAAGGCCAACAGGAGCCATATCCAGCGGATTCTGCGAGTGGCCATCGGATTGGAGATTCCCGTTGGAAGTATAGCAAAGTTCCGGTTAGCCACGGTTTGCACGTTGATTTTCTCAGCGCCAACCTGCTTCAATAGAGGGCGCTCGACGGAATGGGGGCGCGCGGCACGGGATGCCCGCATAGGCTTCGGCCGGAAAGGAGTCCGCATTGTTTCAACGTCTGGCGGCCAAGGCGACCTCTCTCACGCAGCAATACCTGCCGGCGCCGTACTTGTTTTCTTTGCTGCTGACCTTCCTGGCGGCGATCCTGGCCATCTTCGTCACGCGGACGGCGCTCGCGGACGTGGTGAGCTACTGGTACGGCGGACTGTGGGAAATCCTGACGTTTACCACCCAGATGGTGCTGGTGCTGATGTGCGGGCACGCGCTGGTGGATGCTCCGGCGGTGCGGCGCGTCCTGGACTGGTTCAGCAGCCTCCCGCAGACCGAGCGCCAGGCCGGCGTGCTGGTCTTCCTGGTGAGTTGGGCGGCGGCGTTGTTTAATTGGGGGTTCTGCCTGGTGGTCGCCGGGGTTCTCGTGCGCGAGATTCCCAAGCGCCTCCCGACGGTCTCCAAAGGCTATCTGGCGGCCGCCGGGTACACGGGCTTTGGAGTATGGGCTTCGGGCCTGTCGAGCTCGATCGCGCTGGTCTCGGCCACGCCCGGCAGCCCGATGAACATCATCGAGCAGTTCGCCCATCGGACGGTGCCGCTGCACGAAACCCTGCTGGCGTCCTACAACATTGTCCCGGTCCTCGGCATGGGTGTCCTGATGCCGCTTCTGTTCTGGCGCATCCATCCTTCTCCTGGGCCGTCTTCTGCGCCCTCTTCTGCGCCCTCCCCGTCAGCCTCGGTTCCCTCGGCAGAAGCGGAAGCCCGGGAGACAACTCCGCCAGCGGCGCGCACCTTCGCGGAGAGGATCGAGCAGAGCCGATGGATTACAGTACTCCTAGTACTCATGAGTCTCGGTTATCTTTTCCATCGCATCCGCCAGGGCGCCTTCAGTCTCGACCTCAACCTGATGATCTTTCTTCTGCTGGTGATCGGATGGATTCTCCACGGCACGCCGATCCGCTACATGCAGGCGTTTCACGGCGGAGCGCGGGCCGCCGGGCCGCTGCTGCTCGCCTATCCGATGTATGGCGGCATCCTCGGCCTGATCCGCGACACCGGCTTGGCGGACTGGTTCGCCCAACTCTTCGTCTCGTTCTCGACCGCGCAGACGCTGCCCTTCTGGTCCTACATCAGCTCGAACGTCATCACGCTCTTTGTGCCGTCCGGCGGCGGGCATTGGGCCGTGCAAGGACCGGTGATGGTGAAGGCGGCGATCGCGCTCGATGCTTCCCTGGCCAAGACCGCCATGGCCGTGGCCTTCGGCGAGCAGACCGGCAACCTGGTGCAGCCTTTCTGGGCGCTCGCGATTGTCAGCATCGCCGGCCTGAGCATCCGGGAGATGATGGGCTACTGCCTGCTCGCTCTGGGGATCGCCTTCCCGCTGTTCGGCCTGGCGCTGCTGGTGCTTTAGTCCGAGCCGCGCGCGTAAGCAAGCGGGCAACGTTTCCATCCGAGCCGCGACCGTAAGCGAGCGGTGGTTGAATCCGAGAGCGGCCCCGAAAGGTGTAGAAGCTATTGCAAAACCCATTGTAAGTCTCGTCAGGGCACGACGTTAGTCGTGCCGAACGAGGTGCGTAATCGTTTGAATTCCTTGCGGCTTCAGCCGCTGAGGGACGGACCTCAGGGGCTAAAGCCCGGAGAACAGTGCGTTTTTTTCGGCATGGCTGAAGCCATGCCCTGACAAGGCCGCAAAAGAGGTTATGCAACAGCTTCTAAACAAACCCCGGCTGTCGAAGCCGGAATTTTTCCAAGGAGGAATACATGCGTCGAATCGTTTGGACCTTCTCTTTACTCAGCCTGGCCATTTCCGCTGCACTGGCGCAAGACCCCGTCAAAGTGGACCCCAAGCATTACAAGGTGGAGTTTGAAAACGCGCAAGTCCGGATCATGCGAGTGATCCGAGGCCCCCACGAAAAGAGTCCCCTGCACGAGCATCCCAATTATATTGCGATTTACCTGACAGACGGCCCCGGAGGGCGGAAAGCCAAGACGGCGCAGTGGAGGGATGCGATCAAACACGAAGAGGAAAATGCGACCGACAAGGCCACCGAAACCGTCGTCGTGGAGCTTAAGCCCACCCGCGCCCCAGGAAAGTAATCCGAGCCGCGACCACGAGGGAGCGGGGGTTTGAATCCGGGCCGCGACCCACGGCAAGCTGGGGCAGGCCGCGCGAGAATTAGGCCCCTGCGGCGGCACTTCCTAAGTAAAAACCCACTCCTTGACAGCCTGTTGTCAAATATGACAACATGCCGGTGTGAAATGAAGTAGCAACGGCAGATGACCAGAAGAACACGGCCCGTCTCATGGATTAGGGACCGATTGAAAAGACTGAAGGAGATGTTGCGATGAAAGGGGAGCGGCTGGAAGTGATGCGAGGAAGCGGGAATGTCTTCCGGGACCGGGGGCATAAGAACGCGGATGTCGAACAATGCAAGGCAATCCTGGCCGCGGAAATCATCAAGGCGCTCGACCGGGAAGGCTGGAGTGTCCGTGGGGCACAGGGCCGCACCGGGATTGCGGCTGCCGATTTCTCGCGCATCCGCAATGCGGACCTCGGGCGGTTCACTGTCGATCGGCTCATGTCGATCATTAACCGGCTGGGGTCACGGGTAGAAGTGAAAGTCAAAGTGCGGCGCGCTGCAACAGTCGAGCATGCGGCAATGCGGTGAGAATAGAATCCGAGCCACGACCGTAAAGGGAGTGGTCATGCCGAGGCCGGACCGCTTGCTGACGCGCGCGGCTCGGATTGGCCTTCACGCCAGCACTTCGATTTGCTTCAACGCGCGAATCTTATCGCGCAATGTGGCGGCGCGCTCGAACTCGAAATTCTTGGCGGCCTCGCGCATCTCGGCTTCGAGCTTGACAATATATTCATCGCGCTCGGCGAGGGTTGCGAACCGTTCCAGCTCGGCGTCGAACGGTGGCGGAGTCCAGTAGTCGGCCTCGGCCGCCTGCACCAGGCTCATGTCAATCGGCTTGACGATCGACTCCGGCGTGATGTGGTTTTCCTCGTTGTATCGCAACTGCAATAGCCGCCGCCGGTTGGTCTCCGAAATTGCCTTCTCCATGGACTTCGTCATGACGTCGGCGTAGAGGATCGCTTTGCCGCGGATGTTTCGCGCGGCCCGCCCGACGGTCTGGATGAGCGCTCCGGCGGAGCGCAGGAAGCCTTCTTTGTCGGCGTCGAGGATGGCGACCAGCGACACCTCCGGCAGGTCGAGTCCTTCGCGCAGCAGGTTAATCCCGATCAGCACGTCGAACTCGCCCCGGCGCAGGTCGCGCAGCAGCTTGACGCGATCCAGCGTTTCAATCTCGGAGTGTAAATACCGGCAGCGCACGCCGACTTCCGAATAGTATTCCGCCAAGTCCTCGGCCATGCGCTTGGTGAGCGTTGTCACCAGCACGCGCTCGCCGCTCGCGGCGCGCTCGCGGATTTCATGGAGCAGGTTGTCAATCTGCCCGCGCGTCTCCCGCACCTCCACCTCCGGGTCTACCAGGCCCGTGGGGCGGATGATCTGCTCGACGACCACCCCGGCGGATTTGGTCAACTCATAGGGGCCGGGCGTCGCCGAGACATAGATGGCCTGGTTGACGCGCTGCTCGAATTCCTCGAAGGAGAGCGGGCGGTTGTCCAGCGCGCTCGGCAGGCGGAAGCCGTACTCGACCAGAGTCTGTTTGCGCGACTGGTCGCCGCGATACATCCCGCGCAACTGCGGCACGGTCTGATGGCTCTCGTCAATGAAGAGCAGCGAATCACGCGGGAGATAGTCGAGCAGCGTCGGCGGCGCCTCGCCCGCCTTGCGTCCGGTCAGGTGCCGCGAGTAATTCTCGATGCCGTGGCAATAGCCGATCTGCCGCATCATCTCAATATCAAATCGCGTCCGCTGCTCCAGGCGCTTGGCTTCGAGCAGCTTCCCTTTCTTTTCGAGTTCCGGCAGCCACGCCTCCAATTCCGCCAGGATGCTCACGATGGCTTGCTCGCGCGTCTGCGGCGTCATCACGTAGTGCGTTTTGGGATAGATGGGCAGGCGCACGTAGGTCTGCTTGACCTGCCCGAGCAGCGGATCAATGCGCGACAGCCGCTCCACCTGATCGCCCCACAGCTCGATGCGGTAGGCGAAGTCGTCGTACGTCGGGAAGAGTTCAATCACGTCGCCGCGCACGCGAAACGTGCCGCGCTTGAACTCGCGGTCATTGCGCTCGTAGAGAATCTCGACCAGCCGCTTCAGAATCTCCTGGCGGGAAATGCGCTGTCCGCGTTCGAGCATCAGCAACATCCCGTAGTAGGCTTCGGGCGAGCCGAGGCCGTAGATGCAGGAAACGCTCGCCACAATGATGCAGTCGCGCCGCTCGAAGAGCGACCGCGTGGCCGAGAGCCGCAGCTTGTCCAACTCCTCGTTGATCGTCGCTTCCTTCTCGATATAAGTGTCGGTGGCGGGGAGGTAGGCTTCCGGCTGGTAGTAATCATAGTAGCTGACAAAAAACTCGGCGGCGTTCGAAGGGAAGAAACCCTGGAACTCTTGGTAGAGCTGCGCCGCGAGCGTCTTGTTATGCGCCAGCACCAGCGTCGGGCGGTTGAGCGCCTCGATGACCTTCGCCATCGTAAAGGTCTTGCCAGAGCCGGTCACGCCGAGCAAGACCTGGTGCTGTTCGCCGTTGAGCAACCCGCGCGTCAGCTCCGCGATGGCCTGCGCCTGGTCGCCTTGCGGCTGATAGCTGCTCGCCAGTTGGAATCCCATAGGTTGCGATGAAGCCGTAAATTGAAATTAGCCCCGTAGGGATTATAGCAGGGCGACTTCATCCGCAGATTCCGCAGAGGAAAGGACAAGTGCAGATTCCTCGCTGCGCTCGGGATGACAGCAGGTGGGGGGGCGCGTCCATTATATTTTTCGGTAGGCTTCGCCGCGCGTGCGAATGGCCACGATGTAGATCGTCTGGATGGAGCGATTGACCGTGTAGAGGACTCTCCAGTCTCCCACGCGCGAGCTGCGCATACCTTCCGATCCTTTGAGGGGCTTTGAAATCCGAGGATCGTAGGGGTTCGCCTTTAGCTCATACAATCGGCGCTCGATTCGCGCGTATGTCGCCTGGTCGAGTCGCTCCAGGCGCTTTACAGCTTCCCGTGAGAGCTTGGCTTGGTAGCTCACGCGCCGCGTTTTCGCCGGTACGCCTCAAGGGAGACAACTCGTCCATGACGAATATCGTCCAATCCTCGGCGGATCGCCTTCAGGTCGGCTGCGGAAAGCGGCTCTTCATCGAACACGGATTCTCTCGTGCGGCCTTTCAGGAACTCGTCCAAGTCAACTTTTCGGAGGCGCCATTGATCGCCGACCTTGGCTCCCGGGAGAGTTCCTGCGCGCAAACGCCGGTATACAGTCTGAGTATGCACGCGGAGATACCCGGCCGCTTCTTCCGGAGTTAAAATGTCCCTGCGTGTCATAGTCCCTCCCCTGCCGTTTCAATAAGTCAGTATAGCATAGTATTAGTCAGTAGAAGTCAATAGAGTATTGCTCCCAATGCCGGCGTCGGCCTCCGTGCCCTTGCTCGGGGATCGGCGCTATAATTGATTGTTTAGGCTAAGGCACTGGCGCGTCACTATGGCTACGGTCAATCGAGTTGAGGTTCCGGTGGAGGAGGCTCGGACCACGGAGTACATCCGTGTCCGGGGGGCGCGGGTCCATAATCTCAAGAACATTGATTGCGACATCCCGCACAATGCGCTGACGGTCGTGACGGGCGTCAGCGGGTCGGGCAAGTCGAGCCTGGCCTTCGATACGTTATACGCGGAGGGCCAGCGCCGCTATGTGGAGTCGCTCTCGGCCTACGCCCGGCAGTTCCTGGAGCGCATGGAGAAGCCCGACGCCGACGAGATCAGCGGCATCGCGCCCGCCGTCGCCATCCAGCAGCGCAACACCAGCCGCAATCCGCGCTCGACGGTCGCGACCGCCACGGAAATTTACGATTATCTGCGTCTGCTGTTTGCCCGCGCCGGGCAGACCTATTGCGCGCAGTGCGGCGCCGAGGTGAAGAAGGATTCCGTGGACGAAGTGGCCGACCGGCTTCTGGCGCTTCCGTCCGAGGTGGGCAAATCCGAAGGATTGCGCGCCTACGTTCTGTTTCCTCTGATTCGGCCGGACCAGCCGCACCAGAAAGAACAGCCCGGCGAGCCGGAGAGCGCGCAGGAGGGCCACCGCGCCACCAAGCCGCGCGTCGCCGCCGAGAAGCTGCCCAAGGCGAAGGACGACCGGCACGGGAGCGCGGAGCGCCTGAAGACGCGGCTCTTCGAGATGCGCAAGCTCGGCTTCAACCGGCTCTATCAGGACGGCCAGGTCTTCGAGTTCTCGACGCCCGAATCGCTGCTCGAAATCCATTTCAGCCGCCCGGTCTGGGTGCTGGCGGACCGGCTGGTGCTCGCGGCGGAGTCGCGCCAGCGGCTGATTGACAGCGTCGAGATGTGCTACCGCGAGGGCGGGGAAGCGGTGATTGAGATCCCGGATTTGACGGCTACGTCGGATAGCGGCGTCATCTTTCCCGGCCTCGAAGGAGTGTCTTCGGAAACTCATTTTCAAGACCCTCAGCGGTTAAAGCCGCAAGGAAGGGAGACTAATTCCACGCGCTTTACGGCACGGTTGAAACCGTGCCCTGACGATGAACCCGGCTCCTTACACAGATTCGAAAGCCGACTGGCAGCCGGCGCTACGGAGGAAACGAAGAGTGCAATCCTTCCGCCGGGCGCTGCGGGGGAGCCTTTTCGCCTCGCCTTCAATGAACGCTTTGAGTGCAAGGCCTGCCGCATCGCCTACGAACAGCCCGAGCCGCGCCTCTTCTCGTTCAACAGCCCTTACGGAGCGTGCCCGCGTTGCCAGGGGTTCGGGAACACCATTGGTTTTGACCCGCATCGGGTCATCCCCGACCCGACGCTCACGCTGGACCAAGGGGCCATCGCGCCGTGGACCAAGCCCCGCTACCGCCGCTTCTACAACGAATTCAAGCGAGAGGCGCAAGAGCGCGGGATTCGTCTGGACGTGCCTTTCTTCGCGTTGACGCCGGAAGAGAAGGAGTTCGTATGGGAAGGGACCGCCGGAGGGCGCTCCCGGCGCGGCATCGGCGTAGCAGGTTTTTTTGCCTATCTGGAGCGCAAGAAGTACAAGCTGCATGTGCGGGTCTTTGTGGCGCGCTATCGCGGCTATGCCTTGTGCCCGGAGTGCAAAGGAGGACGGCTGCGCAAGGAGGCGGATCAGGTCCTGGTCGGAGGAAAGGATATCCGCTCGGTGTGCCGGATGAGCATTGAACGGGCGCGGAACTTCATTGACACGATCCGGCTCACGCCCGCCCAGGAAGCGATTGCGGACCGCATACTCGAAGAGGTGCGCCAGCGGCTGCGCTTTCTCGAAAATGTGGGCTTGGAGTACCTGACGCTCGACCGCCTGGCCTCGACGCTCTCCGGGGGCGAGGCGCAGCGCATCCAGCTTGCCACGGCGCTCGGAGCCAGCTTGGTCGGCACGCTCTACGTGCTCGACGAGCCTTCCATTGGCCTCCACAGCCGCGACACCGCGCGGCTCATCCACATCCTGAAGGAGCTTCGCGACCA
>Ga0156329_1166_pt1 | contig 10679 bp, 9 predicted proteins | sample RifCSPlowO2_12_FD_107977 | JGI IMG/M metagenome (GOLD analysis project Ga0156329, IMG submission 107977) | Acidobacteria bacterium RIFCSPLOWO2_12_FULL_60_22 | reverse complement strand
CCACTTCCACTTGGTGATGGGGGTCGCCGCGATCTTCGGCATGTTCGCGGGGACCGTCTATTGGTTCCCGAAGATGTTCGGGCGGATGATGAATGAGACCCTCGGAAAACTCCATTTCTGGGTTACCTTCATCGGCGTCTATGCCATCTTCATGCCCATGCATTACCTTGGGATTGCAGGGCACCCGCGCCGCTATGCCGATACCACGGCGGTCGAGTATTTAGGGGCTCTGCAGCCGGTCCACCAATTCATCAGCATCGCGGCCATGATTACCATCGCGGTGCAGATCCTCTTTGTTTTCAACTTTTTCTGGAGCCTCTACCGCGGTCCCAAGGCCTCGGAGAATCCCTGGGAAGCCACCACGCTGGAGTGGACGGTCCCCTCTCCTCCCCCCCATGACAATTTCGGCGGACGCTCCCCGGTCGTCTATCGAGGGGCGTACGAGTACGCCGTGCCGGGCGCGCCGCAGGATTACGTCATGCAGACGACTCCGGACCAGGCGGTTCGCGGGGCGGGATAAAGCGCCGGCAAGGAGCGTTCGTTTATAACTATGGCGGAAGCAATCGTAGGAGGAAAGCCGCAAGTCGGCGGGGGCGGCGGGAGCGGGGGGCTCTACGAAGGCGGTCTGGGTGACTCCGACCGCGGAGGCTGGCTTCCACCGGGCACGACCCGGCGGACGTATCGCACCGGAATGGGGCTGGCGCTGCTGGCCATCTCGATGTTGTTTGTCGCCTTCACCAGCGCCTATATCGTCCGGGGCGGCCTCTCCAATGATTGGGTTCCGATCGAACTGCCCCCGCTGGTGTGGTTGAATACGGGCTTGCTGCTGGCCAGCAGCCTGACCCTGGAGCGGACTCGCCGGGCCTTGAACCAGGGGTTGCGGGCACACTGCAACCGATGGCTCTCGGTGACGACCGTTCTCGGTCTGGCCTTCCTGGTCGGGCAATGGGCGGCCTGGCGGCAGTTGGCCGACCGCGGAATTTACCTGGCCACCAACCCGAGCAGTTCCTTCTTTTACTTGCTGACCGGGGCCCATGGAGTGCACCTGTTCGGCGGAGTGGTGGCTCTGCTGTACATTGCCTGGGAAGCCTGGCACTATCGCCTGGGGCCGGCCAAGCGAACGCTGGTGGAAGTCACCGCGATCTATTGGCATTTCATGGACGGACTGTGGGTTTACATTCTGTTGCTGGTTTGGTTCTGGAGGTGAACAACGTGGATACGGCAGGAGCGGGAGAAGTTGGCGCTTCGTTGTGGGAAGGGGCAGCCCGTCCGTATGCGGTCCCCTCAAAAAAGCTGGGGATGTGGCTGTTTATCGTCTCGGATGCCATCACCTTCGCCGCCTTATTGATGGCGTATAGCTATGTGCGGGTGGCGAGCGTGGATTGGCCCAGACCCTTTCATTTCTGGCCCAGCATCACGGTGGCGTCGATCATGACGTTTTGCCTGCTCTCGAGCAGCATCACGATGGTGATGGCGGTCTCTTCCGCCAAGCAGGGCAAAGTAGGCTCCACGCTGAAGTGGATGGGCTGGACGATGGCGGGAGGTTTCGCGTTTATCGTTCTCCACGCCAATGAGTGGCGGGGGCTGATCGAAGAGGGTATGCGGCCGTTTACAAATCCGTGGGGGACCCCGGCGGGGAGCACGCCGCTGTTTGGGGCCACGTTCTTCGCGCTGACCGGCTTGCACATGACTCACGTCACGGTCGGCGTCATCGTGCTCGGGGTTCTCGCCGCAGGGTTCAAAAGCGGGCGCTATCCGGCAGACTACGTTGAGATCGGCGGGCTCTACTGGCACTTTGTGGACCTGGTATGGATGTTTATCTTTCCGTTGGTTTATTTGCTGTCGGCTTCGCCGCACTAAATGCAGAGGAGGAGAGAGACTATGAGCGCAAGCCATGCGCAGGGGCACTCTGAAGGAGGCACGCGGCTGTATCTGACCGTCTGGGCGGGTTTGCTGATCATGTCTCTGCTCGAAGTCTTCCTGGCCTACGAGCAGCTTCCGGTCAACCTGATGCTCGTTATTCTCATGGGGCTGTCGGTCATCAAAGCGGCCTTGATTATCGCGTATTTCATGCACCTGCGGTTTGAACGGCTGAGCCTGTTTTTGACCCTCGTGCCGATGTGGGTCCTGGTGATCTGTTTGATGTCTGTTTTTTTCCCGGACAGCTTGCGGCTGCTTGCATTGCGATTTCCGAGATAGCAGGAGAGCAGGAGCAGTGCGGACGGAACGGTTGCGAAAACGGCTTGGGGCAATGGGGCTGGCCGCGGCTTCGTTCGGCAGCGCGGCCACGCCGGCTATGGCCCAGTGCGTCATGTGCTACACCAGCGCCGCAGCGTCAGGATCCCGGGGGATCCGGGCGCTCCAGATCGGCATCCTCGTATTGCTGGTTCCCACGCTGACCCTTTTGGCCGGGATCCTCCTGTATACCTTTCGCCGTCGGAATTCCGATCTATGGGGAAGCGACCCTTCCTGGATGGACGCGAATGGGGAAAAGAGTTGGGTGGCCCAACCCGTCCCCGAAAGCGCCGATGGCGCTCCCTCCCGCCTTTAAGCTATTATTGATTCATCTTTGGTCGTAAGGGAGTGCTATGCCGGGGAAACGCCTCGTGGAGTGGCTCGGTTATCGGGATAAGAGGGGGATCAAATGGCCGGGCGCCGCGGCCATCCTGCTGGCCCTGTTCACCGCAGTGGTCGCGGCAGGGGCTGCGGGGACGGCCGTCCGCGGCGACCGCTGGCTCGCCGACGTAAAATACCTCGCCAGCGATTCCCTCAAAGGACGAGGCAATGGCTCCCCCGAGCTGAATCAGGCCGCGGCTTACATCGCGGAGCAGTTCAAGAAGGCGGGCCTGGAACCGGTGCGCGGCAGCTATTTCCAGCCCTTCGAGGCGGTGATCGGAGCCGAGCTTGGCCAGAACAATCATCTGGTCCTGTTGGGCCCACCCTCGCGCGCCTACCGCTCGCGCAACGACTTTATCCCTTTAAGCTTCTCCGGGAGCGGGGAGAAAAGCGCCGGCCTGGCCTTTGTGGGGTATGGAATCACCGCCCCGGAGTACAAATACGATGACTACACGGGCCTGGATGTCGGGGGCAAGATCGTGATCGTACTCCGCCACGAGCCCCAGGAAGAGGAGGAACGGAGCGTTTTCCGGGGCAAGGAAACGACTCGCCATGCGGCGCTGGTGAGCAAGGCGATCAATGCCCGCAACCACGGCGCCGCCGCCATGCTGCTGGTCAACGATCCGCTGCATCACTCCGACGACAAGCTGGTCCCGTTCGGCGGCATCAACGGCCCGAGCGACTTGGGGCTGCCGGTCGTGCAAGTCAAGCAATCGGTCGTGGCGGAGTGGATGAAACCGGCGGGCCATCCGCTGGAAGAACTCCAGAAGGCGATTGACGGCGATCTCAGCAATCACTCGTTTCTCCTGCCGCCCAACCTCCAATTGAAAGTCCAGACGGACGTGAGGCAGCGGCGGAGCGTCTTGAAGAACGTGGTGGGCTATCTGCCCGGCAGCGACCCGGCGCTGCGCGACCAGATCATCGTGATCGGTGCGCACTACGACCACCTGGGACTCGGCGAACAAGACAGCCTGGCGCCGGGCCAGGTCGGGCGGATCCATCACGGGGCGGATGACAACGCCTCCGGCGCGGCCGGGACGATGGAGCTGGCCCGCCTCTTCAGCGGGGAGCCGGGCCGTCTGCGCCGCTCGCTGCTGTTCATGGCGTATGCCGGAGAGGAAATAGGGTTGCTCGGTTCGGCCCATTACGCCGAGGAGCCGCTCCTGCCGCTCGACCGCACCATTGCCATGATGAACCTGGACATGATCGGACGGGTGAACAAGAACAAACTGTATGTGGGCGGCGTAGGCACTTCGCCGCAGTTCCGCCCGTGGGTCGAGGAGGAAAATAAAGACCTCGGCTTCCAGTTGGACTTCTCGGATTCCGGCTACGACGCCAGCGACCACATGTCGTTCACCCGCAAAGACATCCCCGTGCTGTTTTTCTTCTCCGGTCTGCATTCCGACTACCACAAGCCCTCCGATACCTGGGAGAAGCAGGAACCCGCGGAGACGGCGAACGTCTTGGAGTTGGTCAGCAGAATCGCGCGGCGGATTGACAGGGTGGAGGAGCGCCCGCAGTTTGTTCGCGTGCAACGGCGAGAGCGGCGAGGCCGAGGGGAACCGGCCGAAGAACCGGGGCAAGGCTATGGGCCGTACTTCGGCTCCATCCCCGATTTCGGCGAGAACGACCAGGGAGTAAAGTTTGCCGACGTTCGGGACGGCAGCCCCGCGGCTCAGGCGGGCCTGAAAGCCGGCGACGTCCTCGTGAAGTTCGACGGGAAAGAGATCCGCACCCTCTACGACTTCACCTATCTTCTGCGCGGGAAAAGCCCCGACGACGAGGTGCCCGTCGTCATCGTGCGGGGCGGGCAGGAAATCCCGGCCGTGGTTAAGCTCGGACGGCGAGAGTAACGTCTAATCCCAGAACAGCTTCCAGGCGATTAGCGCCCGTGACAATTGCGGGGGCGAGATCGTGGTTGATTCTGGAAGCGGACCCCTCAAATCAAGGAGGATGGATGGAAGAGAAAGCCAAGACCGATCAGTCAGCGCAAACGATTGACGCTCTGTATCTGGAAAACAGAAAATTCGAACCGCCTCCGGCGTTTCGCCATCGGGCCGTGGTTCCCGATGAATCCCTCTATGAGAAGGCCCGCACAGACCTCGAGGGCTTTTGGGCCGAGCAGGCCGAGTCCTTGCATTGGTACAAGAAATGGGAGCAGGTCCGGAAGTGGGACCCCCCGTGGTCCCAGTGGTTCATCGGGGGCAAACTGAATGTCTCCTACAACTGCCTGGACCGTCACGTGGAGACCTGGCGACGCAACAAGGCAGCCTTTATCTGGGAGGGAGAACCGGGAGACCAGCGCGTGCTCACCTATGGCGACTTGTATCGCGAGGTGAACAAATTCGCCAACGTCTTGAAGCAACTCGGCGTGCGCCGAGGAGACCGGGTAGCCATCTATCTGCCCATGATCCCCGAACTGCCGATTGCGATGCTGGCCTGCGCGCGCCTGGGGGCTATCCATACGGTCGTTTTCGGCGGGTTCAGCCCGGAATCGCTGCGGGGCCGCATCAACGACGCGGAAGCGCACGTTTTGATCACGGCCGACGGCGGCTACCGCCGCGGGACGATTGTGCCCCTGAAACAGAACGCCGATGAGGCCATCAAGGAGTGTCCGTCCATCCGGGACGTGGTCGTCGTGCGGCGCGTGGGCGACGCCGCCCACATTCATTTCCAGGAAGGGCGCGACCACTGGTGGCACCGGCTGATGCAAGACGCGCCGCTCTATTGCCCGCCGGAAGAGATGGACGCCGAAGATCCCCTTTATACCCTCTACACTTCCGGGACAACCGCCAAGCCCAAGGGGATTCTGCACACGACGGGCGGCTACCTGGTGGGCGTGGCGGCGACTCATCGCTGGGTCTTTGATATCCACGAAGAGGATGTCTACTGGTGCACCGCCGATATCGGATGGGTCACCGGCCACAGCTACATCGTCTACGGGCCGCTCGCCAACGGGACCACCGGCCTGATGTATGAAGGGTCACCGGATTGGCCCGCCAAAGACCGGTTCTGGCAGCTCATCGAGAAATACCGCGTCAATATCCTCTACACCGCCCCCACGGCCATCCGCTCGTTCATGGGATGGGGCGACCAATTTCCGGCCCAGCATGATCTGACCAGCCTGCGTCTGCTCGGGAGCGTGGGCGAGCCGATCAACCCCGAAGCCTGGATGTGGTATTACGAACACATCGGAGGCAAGCGGTGCCCCGTCGTGGATACCTGGTGGCAGACCGAGACGGGAATGATTCTGATTTCGCCCTTGCCCGCTGTTACGACCCTGAAGCCGGGTTCCGCCACGCGTCCCTTGCCGGGCATCGAAGCCGACGTCGTGGATGAAAACGGGCAGTCGGTCCCCCTGGGGGGAGGGGGCTACCTGGTGTTAACGGCGCCCTGGCCCGCCATGTTGCGGACCATCTACAAAGACCCGGAGCGCTACGTCAGCACCTACTTTGGCCGTTACGGACCCAAGGTTTACTTTACCGGCGACGGGGCCAAGCGGGACAGCGAGGGATACTTCTGGCTGATGGGCCGCGTGGACGATGTGATGAATGTTTCGGGACATCGCATCAGCACGACCGAGGTCGAAAGCGCCCTGGTGAGCCATCCCTCGGTCGCCGAGGCTGCCGTAATCGGCAAGGCCCACGCGATCAAAGGACAAGCCATTTCCGCCTTCGTGACCCTGCGGGCCGGCGTGGCTCCCTCCAAGGAGAAGATGGACGAACTGAAACGCCACGTCCAGGAGAAGATCGGGGCGCTGGCGCGGCCGGAGGATATTTTCTTCACCGCCGAGCTGCCCAAGACGCGCAGCGGGAAAATCATGCGGCGCCTGCTGCGCGATGTCGCGGAAGGGCGCGCCCTGGGCGATACCACCACCCTGGCGGACCCGGCCGTTGTTTCCAAACTGCGCGATCAATACGGGGAAGAGAGCGCGACCTAGGAAGTTCCTTACTTCTTTTCCAGCACTACAGGGAGAGCCGGGGAAGCCCGCCTCTGGGGGCCGCTTTCGGCCAGCAGGCGGTACAAAGTGCCGCGACTGACCCCGAGAATTTCAGCGGCGCGCGCTTTGTTGCCCTCCACACGCTTCAGCACCTGCAACGCATGGCGGCGCTCCAATTCATCGAGGCGGAGAAACGGTTCGGTCCCCATCGTTTCCGGGGAGGCAGACGCGCGCAGACCCGGCGGCAGGTCCTGCACGTCCACCGTGTTTCCTTCCACCATCATGCAGGCATTTCCGAGCACATTTTCGAGTTCCCTCACGTTGCCCGGCCAGCCATACCGGGCGAGCGCGGCCTGCGCCCGGCGCGTGAGGCCGCGAATCGGCTTCTGATACTGAGCCGCAAACCGCTCGACAAAATACCGTTCGAGCAGCGGGAGGTCCTCCTTCCGGTCGGCCAGAGGAGGCAGGGAGATCTCCACCATGGAGAGCCGATAATAGAGGTCGTCCCGAAACTGTTTTTCCGCCGCCATCGCGAGCAAGTCGCGGTTCGTAGCCGCAATCATTCGGACGTTTACTTTGTGGACGGCGGGGGACCCCACGCGCTGAATCTCCTGGCTTTGCAACACCCGCAAGAGCTTTGCCTGCATCGCCAGGGGCATCTCTCCGATTTCGTCCAGGAACAGCGTGCCCCCCTGCGCATATTCAAACAACCCGACCTTGTCTTGCGTGGCGCCGGTAAAGGATCCTTTCACGTGGCCGAACAACTCACTCTCGAAGAGGGTTTCCACAACGGCGGAGCAGTTGCAAACGGCGAAGGGTCCGGAAGCCACCGGGCTGCGCCGGTGCAAGGCGCGCGCCGCCAGCTCTTTGCCGGTGCCGGTTGCTCCGGTGAGGAGAACCGTCCGGAAATAGGGCGCCACCCGGCGGATGCGGGCAAAGATTTCCAGCATCAAGGGACTCCGCCCGATAATACCTTCAAACTGGAAGGCCTCGATCAGTTGGCGATCGAGCAGCAAGGCCCGTTGCCGCTCGCGAGCTTCGGCCATCAGTTTCCCGACCATCTGGCGCAAGCGCTCCAGCGAGAGCGGCTTGGTCAGATAATCGCACGCCCCTCTTTGAATAGCTGCCACGGCGGTTTCAATGGACTGATACGCCGTCATGAGGATCACATCGGTGGCGGGGTCCGCTGCGAGAACCCGCTCCAGCAATTCCAGACCGCTGATCTGAGGCATTTTCAGATCGAGGAGCACGATCTGCGGATGCACGCGGGCCACCAGCTCCAGACCGCGCAGCGGGTCGGTGGTCGTAAGGATCTCCAGACCTTCCTGAGACAAGGCGTCGTCCAGGAGGCGCAAGCTCTGCGGGTCGTCATCAATGGCCAGCAGGTGAACGGCCGATTCCTCGTTCGTGTGCGTCATGAACTCTCTCAAAGGGAAGCGCCGCGCCGGACCCTTTCTTTCGCCTCTCCGGGGCTCGACCGTCCTATGCCATCGTATACCCCGGGCTGACGCCCGGGGCTTGTCGCCCCCTCCGGGGCTCGAGACTGCCAGCAATGCCCGGATCGCCAAATCGTTCTGCGCCATCCCTCCTCAGGCCCTCCTCGGGGATGGTGAGAAATGCGGGCTAGTGAAGTTCTTGCGATAGGCTCCTCGGCAGAGCGTCGCTGACGGTTCCGCTTATCATTTGCCGGAATTTCAAAAACACGTCCGGGTCCCACCAACCCTTCTCCACCTCCTGTTCCATCGTTTCCAGCGCCTCGGGAGTGGACAAAGCCCGCTTGTAGGGCCGCTCGGTGGTGAGGGCATCGTAGACGTCCGCAATTTGCAGCACCCGGGCCGTCAGGGGGATTTCCTGGCCTCGGAGACCATCGGGGTAGCCCGATCCATCGAACTTCTCGTGGTGATGCCGGATAATGGGCAGCACCAGACGAAACGTCTTGAGCGGCGCGCAAATGCGCTCTCCGATGACAGGATGCTCCCGCATAATCTTCCATTCCTCCGCCGTCAGCGGGCCGCGCTTGAGAAGGATCGCATCCGGGACCGCTACCTTGCCGACATCGTGGACGATGCCCGCCCGCCGCAATGCCCGAATCTGGTCTTGGGGTAACCCCATCCGCTCCGCGAGCCGGGCCGAGTAGTCCGCGAGCCGCTCGCAGTGGTTTTCGGTAGAGGGGTCCTTGCCCTCGATGCTCCGCGCCAGGGCAAATACGACCGCTTCGGCGTTTTCGAGTTCATCCGTATAAGCCTTCAAGTTCAGCAGAGAACGCACGCGCGCCAGCAATTCACTGCGGTCAAATGGCTTGTTGAGAAAGTCGTCCGCGCCGGCTTCAATCCCTCGAATCCGATGCTCGGTGGCAGAGAGTCCCGTCACCAATACCACGGGAATCAGCCGGGTGGCCGGATCGCTTTTGAGACGCCGGCAGACCTCAAATCCGTTCATGTGCGGCATGAATACATCCAGCAGCACCAAGCTGGGCTGGACCCGCGCGAACTCTTCCAGGGCTTGCAGCCCGTCGCTCGCCGTGGCCACCTCATACCCGTGCGTCTCCAGCATCTCCACCAGTAGCGCGCGGTTGGCGGCTTCATCGTCCACGACCAAAATGGGTCCCACCATGGTCTGAATCCTGTCCTCCCCTCGCTGCTGCCCCGCAAGAAAATACTTCCCCAGCCCCTTCACGCCTGCCAAAAGGAAAAGACCGCTGACGGAATGCCGGGAATCCAGCAGGAGCACCGCCGTGCCTGGTCTTCTCCCCCCAGACTCCTTCAGTCTATCGGCCCTCTTTACTCCTTATCGGCTGATAGAAACCCTTTCAAGAGAGGCATCGAATCCGTCTTGGGTGGGCTTTGGGGGGGCTGTCCCCGCGCTTCCGCGCGACCGGGGCGACATCGCTGCCGGGATGTGAGGAAAAGGGAAATCGCGAACGAAAAAACATCCCCAGGTTTATTACACGGACTTCTGACTCAGGACACCCGGTCAGGAGGCAACGACGGATTTGATCACTTCATGGATTTCCAGGTTGGGACGCCCGGCGAAAATTTCCGAGCGGCCCCGCCCGCGGTGAGCCTCGCGGAAGGATTCGCTGTTGGTCCAGGCCTCGAAGTGTTCCAGGGAATCCCAATAGGTCAGCACGATGTAAGGTTCCTCCTTGGTCGGCCGCAGGATGTCATTGCGGATGAACCCCGGGAAGGCTCTCAAGGGATGCTGGCTCTGGGAGTCGTCCCGCTCCAGAAATAGCTTTTCAAACTCTGCTTCGTGACCTTTGGCCACCGGAATTCGGTTGCACACTACGAACATACGGTTTCTCCCTTTTCTCAGCTATGAGCAGCTCACCAGTATTGTTCCCGCCCGCTTTCGGTATACTAACGGTTTTGGTTTGAGAAAGATAGGGGGAAATCTTTCCCTGGGTTCCCCACCGGAATCGAAGAGTCGCCGTGCCGAGCCAGCGGCTTTGTTCAAACGTCCTATCCGGAGGTCCGGCCCTCGGAGGTCAAAAACAGATCGCGAGTAACGCCGTGAGGGGGCGTTCGCTGCGCCCCATCGGCGTCGGCCCTCGGAATAACACTTTATGATATTATCTACAGGAACTAGAAAACCGGTCTAGCGGTGAGGACTCCGCGTTCTTCCAAGGAGGGTCTATGCAGAAGCAACGAATTTTGCGGCGGGCGGTGCTCTGCCTGCTCGTTGGCTTAGGAGCGCTCGGGCAGAGGGCGGCAGCCCAAAGCGGCAATCGCCTGCTGGGAGGCCCCCGGGGCGTCGTGCGATCCGCCCGCGGCGAGCTGCTGGAAGGGATCATGGTCCAGTTGATCTCGCCGAAAAGCGCCATGCGGACCACCGTCTCGACGAACGTGCGCGGGCAGTATGAATTCCCCAAGCTGGAAGCGGGCCTGTATACGCTGCGGATTGCCCGGCCTCTCGAATATCAGCCGTATGTGAAGGAGTCGGTGCGGATTGACGCCGCCACGCCGTTGGAAGAAATTGTTTTGGACCGGGTGACGGATTCGGACTTGCTGCCGCCGACGCCGGAGATCGCGGCGCAACTGACGGGCGCGGAATGGATGATGAATCTGCCGGGCACCGGCGAGCAGAAGAAGCTCTTTGGCAATTCCTGCGGCTATGGATGCCA
>Ga0156329_1291_pt2 | contig 10698 bp, 8 predicted proteins | sample RifCSPlowO2_12_FD_107977 | JGI IMG/M metagenome (GOLD analysis project Ga0156329, IMG submission 107977) | Acidobacteria bacterium RIFCSPLOWO2_12_FULL_60_22 | reverse complement strand
TAAGCTCCTCTCTCTGAGAGATTTGGTTCTTGCTTGCCGCAAAAACCAACTTACACCCTCCTCCTTTTTACACAGAGAAAATTACATCACCCAGGAACTTCCTACTTTCGGAAGTTCTTCACAGCTTGTTCAAGCCCTCGGTCAGCTCGATGGTCGTTCCCCAAGGATCGGTGAGGAAGGCGATGAAATTGCCCGACGGTGCTTTGCTATAGGGCCTGTCGAATTTCACTCCGTTTGCTTCCAGCTTCTGGCAGAACGCTTGCAGGTTCTTGATCTCGAAGCCGATATGGTCGAGCACCCGCCCTTTGGTGGGCACGGTTGGGGTGGGAGATGGGGAGAAGGTCAGGCTCACGCCCGGAATATCGGCGCCTTCGTTGTTGCCCTTCTTGGCCGGTTTGGCGCCAAACATCTTCCCGTACCAGGCTTGCATTTCCAACACCGGGACTTCCGCCGCATAGAAGTGGACGTGGGGAGTCCCAATCGGGACGTCGAGTGACGGGTTTTCCAAAATCTCGATCCGCAGATCGTCCGGACCGATGATGTAAACCTGGTCCAGCCTTTGGCTGGTCTCCAACTGAAATCCGGCGGCCTTCCACTTTACGATGGAGGCCTGGACGTTCGGCACCCGGAATCCCATGTGATTCACGATACTTCCCATGCTGCCGCCGGATGGCTCCGCCTGCCGCAGTAAAATCAGGACATCGGGGAATTTCATGACGTCCGTCTCCCCCAGCTTCAAGGGCTTAGCCCCGAGCGCCATCCAGAACTTCTTGCTGGCGTCCAGGTCGCGCACATTCAAATGCAGATGGCCCATGGACACGCCCGCTTCATTCGGAGCGGACAGTTGCGCCCAGGAGGCGCAAAGAGGCCATAAAGCGGCAAGACCCAAAATGGAAATCAGTCTTCTCACAGGTCGCTCCTTGTCTGACAAAGATAGACGATCACGCCTTGGCGGATGGGGATGCTCAGAATACGCCTTTTGCGCCCGAAGGACAAACACTTTCGCGGGAGAACGCAGGTATTCGGATGCCCAATCGTTCTACAATGCCCTTCAATTCGAAGTGAAAAAGAACTTCAGCCATGGCTTTCAGTTCCAGAGTTCCTTCACAAGGAGGCCGTCTGGATTTTTGGGCGGAATTTTTCAACCTATTCAATCGGGCGAACTTCGCCGTGCCCACTTCTCTCCAGGTTTTGAACCCGGCCAACCGACAATATATCGCCGGCGCAGGAAGGATTAGCAAGACCGTAACATCGGCGCGGCAAATGCAGTTTGGTTTGAAGCTGATCTTTTAGGAGCAACGGCCGAACCATCGAAACGGCGGATGCAACGAAGGGCCTCTACCACGCCGCTTCCTGCAGCCGCCGGGAGTGAAATGACAGTAACTGCTTCGTTGGAGAAATTCATTTCCCCAACGACTCCGGCAACAATCCCCCCCCGAAGCCTCTTGTAATCCACTCTTAGGCCATCTATGATTGCGATGATGGCAACCGTTACAACACCTGCGATGCAGGCAGCGAAGACAACCCACGTTGTGCATCAAGGTGACGCGCGCCAACTCGACTGGATCCCAGACGAGTCCGTTCATCTGGTGGTCACCTCCCCGCCATACTGGACGTTGAAAGAGTACCCGCCAAACCGAGATCAACTGGGGGCCATCGCAGGATACGAGCGGTTCCACGATGAACTGGAGAAGGTCTGGCAACATTGCTACCGGGCTTTGGTGCCCGGAGGCCGGATGTGCTGCGTGGTAGGTGATGTTTGCTTGGCTCGCAGGAGAAACCATGGTCGCCACATGGTTTTGCCGCTCCATGCCGATATTGCGATTCGATGCCGGCGCATCGGGTTGGACTACCTGACGCCGATCTTTTGGTACAAAATTGCCAATGCTAGCTATGAGGTGGAGAACGGCTCTTCGTTTCTAGGAAAACCCTACGAGCCGAACGCCATTGTCAAGAACGACGTGGAGTACATTCTAATGCTCCGCAAGCCTGGCGGTTACCGGCAACCCACAGAGGAACAGCGGCAGCTTTCGCGCCTCGCGAAAGAAGAGCACGCCGTATGGTTCCGCTCGTTCTGGGCCGATCTGCCCGGGGAGTCCACACGGAACCATCCGGCCCCGTTCCCTGTTGAATTGGCGTATCGGCTGGTGCGCATGTTCTCTTTCGTGGGCGACACCGTTCTCGATCCGTTCCTGGGGGTGGGAAGTACCACTCTGGCAGCCGCGCGCTGCCATAGAAACAGCATCGGCGTGGAAATCGAGCCGAGCTATTTCCAGAAGGCAACGGCTAGGCTAGAGGTTTCCTTTTCCGATCTGTCTGTGGAGAATCGCCCCCTCCTCGTATTAAAGTGAAGGCTAAAATCTCCGCTGATACTCGCTGCTGATCCGGGTCAAGCCCGCCGCGTAATCCAGCCTCAAATCGTTATAGTTGACCCATTCAAATGGGTAGGGCGGCGCGTTGGTCGCACGGAACCGCAGGATCAAGAACTCGTCGTACAACGGAGCCGCAGCGGCAGTCAATCGGCGCTCCGCTTCCGGCGCTTCTTGAAAGGGATGCTTGAAAGGGATGCAGGAAGCCCTCTTTCCCAGTTGTAGGGAAAGCCCGCTCCCCTTCATAGCTAATGCAGCGTTCGGCTCGGTTGATTCCGACGATTGCGACGCAGATCGGATTGCCCCCACCGCGCTTGAACTGGGCAGCTTGGTTCCGAAGATCGTTGATCACTCGGTCAATCTGCTTGATCATCGCTTTTGCCAGAATCTTTACTTCAATTCCGATTTCAACGGTGGCGATGGGACCTCTTCCCACAACGAAGCCGGAATCGAAACTCGCTGTCTCTCCGGGTATAATCTCGCCGAAGGTAGCATCGCCGCGCCGGGCTCTTATCCCTCGTCGCCGATTCTGGAGGTTGACAACCCGGTCACGCTGTGTCACTGCGGCAATGAATTTTGAAGACCTGTTGATCGCTACCAGATCCTCGTAAAGATGCACGGCAACCAGGTCACCCTGATTGGAAGCCCTGTGCCGATAGGGGCGTCCCTCGAACAGCGCCCGAAATCGGTCGAGGAGCCGGAATCCAACTGGAGCCATGTCTGGCAAAGCGAGTGCATTGTAGCATTCAAATTTCCTCTTCGTTAGTCTCCCTTTCCCCGCTCCGCTTGTTTGACCCCTTCCCGACCGGCGCGCTATTCTACTCTGGGGTATTTTGTCCTAAGCCTCAGAGAGCGATCTTGGGATGGCGATTGAGAAAATCACGGTCCGCGGCGCCCGCCAGCATAATCTGAAGAACATTTCGGTGGAGATTCCCCGGCACACCCTCACGGTGATCACGGGACTCAGCGGGTCGGGGAAGTCCAGCCTGGCGTTTGACACGATCTACGCCGAAGGCCAGCGCCGCTACGTCGAGACGCTCTCGGCGTACGCGCGGCAGTTCCTGGATCAGATGGAGCGGCCGGATGTGGATACGGTGGAGGGTCTCAGCCCGGCCATCTCCATCGAGCAGAAGACCGCGTCGCGCAGCCCCCGCTCGACGGTGGGGACCATCACGGAAATTTACGACTACCTGCGCCTGCTCTATTCGACGATTGGCGTGCCCACTTGTCCGAACTGCGCGAAGCCGATCTCTCGCGCCAGTCGGCGCAACAGATCGTGGACCGGATCATGGAACTTTCGTCCCAACAGGGCAGCGACCGCATCATGATCCTGGCGCCCTGGGTGCGGGGACGCAAGGGCGAATTCAAGAAGGAACTGGAGAAGCTGGCGCGCGACGGCTTCCTCCGCGCCCGCATTGACGGCGCTTTGCACAATCTCGATGAGCCGATCCGTCTCGATAAACGCAAGAACCACACCATTGAAGTCGTCGTGGACCGGCTGCTGGTCCGGCCGGGGATAGCGAAGCGCATTGAAGGCTCGATTGCCACGGCCATGAAACTGGCCAATGGTTTGGTCCAGGTCGCCATCGTCGGCGGGGAGGAACATCTGTATTCGGAGAAGCTGGCCTGCACGGAATGCGGCACCAGCCTGCCCGCCTTCGAGCCTCGCTCCTTCTCCTTCAACAGCAAGTACGGCGCGTGCCCTGCCTGCGAGGGTCTGGGCAGCAAATGGGACTTTGATCCCGCCAAGCTGATCGTGGATTGGAGCAAGCCGCTGTTCGACGGAGGTCTGGGGCCTGCGCTCGGTTCGCATCATGGGATGCGCTCCCTGGAGGAGATCGCTGTGGAACAGGATTTCGATCTCCAAACTCCCTTTGGCGACTTGCCCCGGAGAACGCAGAACCTGATCCTCTACGGGACGCTCTCCGACGGGCATAGCCGGGCCAGCGGCTTTCCGGGGATCATCCCGCTGTTCCGGGAGAACTATGAGGCGACCCCTTCGGAGAGCTATCGCGAATGGCTGACCCAATATATGTCGGCGGCGCCGTGCAGCGCCTGCCGAGGCCAGCGGCTCCGTCCGGAGAGTCTGGCCGTCCGGGTGGGCGGCTCTTCGATTGCGGACCTGACTGCAGCTCCCGTGAGCCGGATGATCGAGATCGTCGAGAAGCTGCGGCTCAACGAGAGGGAAGAAAAGATCGCCGGGCGAGTCGTGGCCGAGATCCGGGAACGGCTGGAATTTTTGATGGCGGTGGGCTTGGGATACTTGAGCCTCGACCGGGCCGCCCCCACGCTCTCCGGCGGCGAAGGACAGCGCATCCGTCTCGCGGCCCAAATCGGCTCGCGGCTGCGCGGCGTTCTCTATGTGCTGGACGAGCCGTCCATCGGCTTGCATCATCGGGACAACACGCGGCTGCTCGAGACCCTGGAAGCGCTTCGGGACCTGGGCAACACCGTCCTGGTGGTCGAGCACGACGAGGCGACCATCCGGCGAGCCGACTATGTGGTGGACCTGGGACCGGGAGCCGGGCGCCAAGGCGGCTACGTGGTGGCCGTCGGCACACCGGAGCAAATCGCGGCGAACGACGCTTCGCTGACCGGCCAGTACATCTCCGGCAAGCTTGCAATTCCCCTTCCTCCCTCGCGCCGGAAACCGAACGGGAAATTCCTGACGGTCCATGAAGCGCAGGCGAATAATCTAAGGAATATAGACGTTCCGTTCCCGCTGGGGTTGCTGACGGTCATCACGGGGGTCTCCGGCTCGGGCAAGTCCACGTTGGTCAATGACATTCTCTACCGCGCCCTGGCCCGGAAGCTCTATGGCGCCAAAGAGGAGCCGGGCTTGCACAGCCGCATCGAAGGGGCCGACCTCGTTGATAAGGTCATCTGCATTGACCAGACACCCATCGGCCGCACGCCGCGGTCGAACCCGGCCACCTATACCGGGGTCTTTTCGCCGATCCGCCAGATCTTCGCCCTGTTGCCCGAATCCCGCGAGCGCGGCTACCGTCCGGGCCGCTTCAGCTTCAACGTCCGGGGAGGCCGGTGCGAAGCTTGCCAGGGGGACGGCCAGCGCCGGATCGAGATGAACTTCCTCCCGGATGTTTTCGTTACGTGCGATATTTGCCGCGGCCGGCGCTACAACTCCGAGACGCTCGCCGTAAAGTACAAGGGCTATTCGATCGCTGACCTATTGGAAAGCACCGTGCAGGATGCTCTGCCGATCCTCGAAAACATTCCTCCGATCATCCAGAAGCTGAAGACCATCGTGGACGTGGGCCTGGGGTACCTGCACCTGGGACAATCCTCGACCACGCTTTCCGGCGGCGAGGCGCAGCGCGTCAAGCTGTCGAAAGAGTTGAGCCGGCGCCAGACCGGCCGCACGCTCTACATTCTGGACGAGCCGACTACGGGCCTCCATTTCCACGATGTGCGGAAGCTGCTGGAGGTGCTCAATCGTTTGACAGACCTGGGCAACACCGTCATCATCATCGAGCACAACCTGGACGTAATCAAAACGGCGGATTGGGTGATTGACCTCGGCCCTGAAGGGGGCGAGGCGGGCGGCAAAATCGTCGCCCAGGGGACCCCGGAGCAGGTCGCTCGCGTGGCGCGCTCTTACACGGGGCAGGCGCTGGCCAAGGTTCTTCGGAGGCATCAGTAATCCGCAGATTGCGCCGATTTCACAGATTTTGAAGACATTTGCGGTATCTTCGGCATCTGCGGGATCTGCGGGATTTCTGTCTTTTCAGAAACCGTCCAAAGTGGTAAACTATCGCCAAACTCTTTAAGGAAAGCGGGCTACCCATGCTTCTCGCGGCGGGTGCACCGAAACCGTGGAACGTGCCCGCCGATCTCAGCAACCGCTGGTTCACCGGGCGCGAAGAGGTTCTGCGGAAACTGCGCAAGGCTTTGACCAGCAAGGGGACAGCCGCAATATCTCAGACGCAGGCGATTTCCGGACTCGGTGGGGTCGGAAAAACGCAGACGGCGGTCGAGTATGCCTACCGGCACCGCGATTCCTACAAGGCCGTTTTCTGGACGCAGGCCGATACGGAAGTGGCGTTGAGCGCAGGGTTCCTCGAAATTGCCCGGCTGCTCGATCTGCCGGAAAAGAACGCCAAGGACCTGACCGAAGCCCGCGAAGCGGTCAAGCGGTGGTTGAAAAACAACGATGGCTGGCTGCTCATCTTTGACAACGCCGACACGCCGGAGCTGGTGAAGCCATTTCTTCCTCTACACTCGCCCCGCGACTCAAAAGGCCATATCCTGGTGACCTCCCGCGCCCGCGTCTTTCAGACCCTTGGCATCAACAAGGCCCTGGAACTCGAAAAGATGGAGCCGAAGGAGGCAAGGACATTTCTCTTGGACCGCACCGGGAAAAGCGACACGGAACCGGCGGAGAAACAAGCCGCCGAAGAGCTTGCCAAAGAACTGGACTACTTGCCGCTGGCCCTGGAGCAGGCGGCGGCTTACATCGTTGAAACTCCGGCAGACTTTCAAAATTACCTGGCGAGCTTCCGCAAACTCCGCCTAGAGGTGCTGGAACGGCACAAGCCCGTGGCCGGGGAATATCGAGGATCAGTTGCTACTACCTGGGCAATGAACTTTGCGGAAGTAGAGAAGAAACCGGCTTCCGCGGAATTGCTTCGATTCAGCGCATTCCTGGCTCCGGATGACATTCCGCTGGAACTGATTATAAAAGGCGGCTCCCAATTGGGTCCGCCGTTCTCCAATGCTCTGGCGAAGGTCGAAGAAGACTCGCTTGCTCTGGATGAAGTGCTGGAACCGTTGACGCGGTATTCACTCATCCGCAGGAATATTCCCACCCGGACCTACAGCATCCACCGCCTGGTCCAGGCGGTGGTCCGAGATGGGATGGATAAGTATAAGGAGATTCACGGGCGTTATGCAGAACGCGCAGTGCGGGCGGTAGAGGAAGCCTTTCCGGAGGTGGAGTTTGAGAACTGGGCAGAGTGCGAACGGCTTCTGCCCCACGCGCTGGCCTGCGCGCGTCTCATTGCTGAAGACGGTATGTCTTTCCCGGAGGCAACTCGCTTACTGAGTGGGGCAGGCCACTATCTATATGAACGTGCAAATTACGGCGAGGCGGAGCCGCTGTACGGGCGGGCGCTGGCGATCTGTGAGAAGGCGCTGGGGTCGGAGCATCCCGATGTGGCGACGAGCCTGAACAATCTGGCGGCGCTCTACTACTCGCAAGGGCGGTACGGGGAGGCGGAGCCGTTGTATGGGCAGGCGCTGGCGATCTGGGCGAAGGTGCTGGGACCGGAGCACCCCGATGTGGCGGCGAGCCTGAACAATCTGGCAGAACTATATCGCTCGCAAGGGCGGTACGGGGAGGCGGAGCCTTTATGCCGACGGGCGCTAGAAATCTTCGAGAAGTTGTTAGGACCGGACCATCCGAATGTGGCAATCAGCCTTAGTAGTTTAGCGTTGCTCTACGACATGCAAAGTCGCTACACGGAAGCGGAGCCGCTGTTCCGTCGGGCGCTGGCGATTGATGAAAAGGCCCTGGGCCTAGACCATCCTGGCGTTGCTACCGACCTGAACAATCTGGCGGAGCTGTATAAATCGCAAGGCCGGTACGGGGAGGCGGAGCCGTTGTATGGGCAGGCGCTGGTGATCCGGGAGAAGGCGCTGGGACCGGAGCATCCCCATGTGGCCCAAAGCCTGGACAATCTGGCGGCGCTCTACAGATCGCAAGGGCGATACGGGGAGGCGGAACCGTTGTGCGGGCGGGCGCTGGCGATCCAGGAGAAGGCGCTGGGGCCGGAGCATCCCCATGTGGCGACGAACCTGAACAATCTGGCGATGCTGTACCACTCGCAAGGGCGGTACGGGGAGGCGGAGCCTTTGTATCAGCGGGCGCTGGCGATTGGTGAAAAGGCCCTGGGTCCAGACCATCCTGGCGTGGCTACCGACCTGAACAATCTGGCGGCGCTCTACGACTACCAAGGGCGGTACGGGGAGGCGGAGCCTTTGTATCGGCGGGCATTGGCAATCCGGGAGAAGGCGCTGGGGCCGGAGCATCCCGAGGTGGCCCAAAGCCTGAACAATCTGGCGGGACTCTACGCCTCGCAAGGTCGGTACGGGGAGGCGGAGCCGTTGTACCGGCGGGCGCTGGCGATTTGGGAGAAGGCGCTGGGGCCGGAGCATCCCAATGTGGCGACCAGCCTGAACAATCTGGCGGGGCTCTACTACTCACAAGGCCGGTACGGGGAGGCGGAGCCGTTGTTGCGGCGGGCGCTGGCGATTGATGAAAAGGCCCTTGGTCCAGACCATCTTGGCGTCGCTACCGACCTGCACAATCTGGCGTTGCTCTACGCCTCGCAAGGGCGATACGGGGAGACGGAGCCGTTGTACCAGCGGGCGCTGGCAATTCGAGAAAAGGCGCTGGGGCCGGAGCATCCCGATGTGGCCACTGTCCTAAGGAACTACGCTGGCCTGCTGCGGGCTACGGGCCGAGAGGTCGAGGCGGAAGCGATGGAAGCGCGGGCCAAGGCGATCCGAAAGCAGTGACGAGGGAGGACAAGCCAAAGCATGTCCTTCGCGGAGTTTACCCTGAGCGCTCTCAAAAGCAGATTCTTCGCTTCGCTCAGAATGACAAGCGAAGGGCTCAGGATGACAGCCTTTATCCGAGCCGCGCGCGCCTGCCCTGAGCGAAGCCGAAGGGTCAGCAAGCGGCCACGATGCCTCCACTCGCCCCGAACCGGGTGGCCGCTCCCTTACGGTTCCCTCGACTGCGCTCGGGACAGGCGCGGCTCGGATTCACTCGTCACTTGTCACTTCTCACTGTCATTATGCTCCGGGGCTGTTATACTGAGGCTGCGGGCGCGTAGCTCAGGGGATAGAGCATCTGCCTTCAAGTTAGGAGCGCATCCGGGGAAAATGAACCCGGATGCTGGACGCTGCGGTATGCTGGAAACCCGACGGAGCCTCCACCCTAGCGCGCTGAAAGCGGCGCGCCGGGGACCCCGGGGGCGACGGGGCAATCAGCAGGCAACCCCGTTCGGGAACGTTCCCGGAAGGGGAGTCCTCAGAGACTATGAGCAGCGCGGCTGCGATGCCGAAGATATAGTCCAGCCCCCGCAGGAATGCGGGATCGGCCGCTAAGCAGAGGGTCGCAGGTTCGAATCCTGCCGCGCCTACCAGTTTGTTGAAAAACCCCGAAAGGTGTCATTCTGAAGCCCGGCGGTGTTTGCCGGGCTGAAGAATCTGCTTTTGTTTTCACCGTCGGGAATGAAAAGCAGATTCTTCGCGGAGTTTACCCTGAGCGCTCTCAAAAGCAGATTCTTCGCTTCGCTCAGAATGACAAGCGAAGGGCTCAGGATGACAGCCTTTATCCGAGCCGCGCGCGCCTGCCCTGAGCGAAGCCGAAGGGTCAGCAAGCGGCCACGATGCCTCCACTCGCCCCGAACCGGGTGGCCGCTCCCTTACGGTTCCCTCGACTGCGCTCGGGACAGGCGCGGCTCGGATTCACTCGTCACTTGTCACTTCTCACTGTCATTATGCTCCGGGGCTGTTATACTGAGGCTGCGGGCGCGTAGCTCAGGGGATAGAGCATCTGCCTTCAAGTTAGGAGCGCATCCGGGGAAAATGAACCCGGATGCTGGACGCTGCGGTATGCTGGAAACCCGACGGAGCCTCCACCCTAGCGCGCTGAAAGCGGCGCGCCGGGGACCCCGGGGGCGACGGGGCAATCAGCAGGCAACCCCGTTCGGGAACGTTCCCGGAAGGGGAGTCCTCAGAGACTATGAGCAGCGCGGCTGCGATGCCGAAGATATAGTCCAGCCCCCGCAGGAATGCGGGATCGGCCGCTAAGCAGAGGGTCGCAGGTTCGAATCCTGCCGCGCCTACCAGTTTGTTGAAAAACCCCGAAAGGTGTCATTCTGAAGCCCGGCGGTGTTTGCCGGGCTGAAGAATCTGCTTTTGTTTTCACCGTCGGGAATGAAAAGCAGATTCTTCGCGGAGTTTACCCTGAGCGCACTAAAAGCAGATTCTTCGCTTCGCTCAGAATGACAAGCGAAGGGATCAGGATGACAAGCGAAGGGCTCGGGATGACAGCGTAAAACGGTTTTTCAATAAACTACTCGAGGGATCAGGAGGCTTCTTACCATGCTGCCGGAGAATACGTTGAAGGATCAGGTGGCCATTATCACCGGAGGGGGAACGGGCCTGGGCCGGGCCATGGCGCTCGAATTTTCCCGGCTGGGCGCCAAGCTGGTCCTGGCCAGCCGCAGCCCGGAGCATCTCGACCCCACGGTGGCGGAGATCCAGCAACGGGGCGGAGAGGCCCTGGCTGTCCCCACCG
>Ga0156329_1056_pt1 | contig 10864 bp, 9 predicted proteins | sample RifCSPlowO2_12_FD_107977 | JGI IMG/M metagenome (GOLD analysis project Ga0156329, IMG submission 107977) | Acidobacteria bacterium RIFCSPLOWO2_12_FULL_60_22 | reverse complement strand
GCCGCTTTGCTCTGCCCTTCGCCACCCTTTTCTTGTCCCTGGTGGGGATTCCCTTGGGGCTTTCTTCCCACAAAGGGGGAAGGTCCATGGGAATCATTTTGACGCTGCTCATGGTGGTGGCCTATTACTCTCTCTTTATCGCCGGAATCAGTCTGGCCCGCCAGGGATGGGTTCCACCCTGGCTGGGCGTATGGGCAGCCAACCTCTTATTCGGGATCGGGGGAATCCTTCTGTTAAGGCGCGTAGATCGGGTGACTCCCCCGTTTTCCTGGCTCGCCCGATTGGCCGAGCTGCCCGGCGATCTCAAACAATGGGTTTCTTCCTGGCGCTCGCGGGAGAGCCTGGAAAGCCCCCGCGCGGGTTCCCTAGCTCTCTGGGGCGCCAGCTTCCCCCGGATTCTCGACCGTTACGTCATCAAGAGCTTCCTCTTTTATCTGACGGTAATTGTGGCGGCGCTGGTCCTGCTCACCATCGTGGTCACGTTTTTCCTGGACCTGCTCAATGACGTGATTCGCAACCAGGTCCCCGCCGGCATGGTTCTGGACTACTTTGTGCATCTCACGCCGCAACTGATCTACATCACGGCTCCGCTCGGCGTTTTAGTTGCGGTCCTGGTCAGCTTCGGCATCCTGACGCAGAGCAACGAAATCACGGCGATGAAGGCGTCCGGCGTCAGCCTCTATCGGCTCACGTTGCCCGTCTTCCTTCTGGCGGCCTTGCTCAGCGCCGGCTTGTTCCTCTTCGAGCATTTCTATATTCCGACGGCGAACCGGCATCAGGATGCCGTGCGGAATCGCATCAAAGGGCGCCCGGCGCAAACCTACCTTCGCCCCGACCGCCGGTGGATCATGGGCGAAGGAGGGCGCATTTACTATTACAATTTTTTCGCGCCGGCCGAACGAGTGCTCGGCGGGGTGACGGTCTTCGAGTTTGACCCGCAAACCTTCCAATTGACCCGGCGCATCTCCGCTTCCCGCGCCCACTGGGAGTCCTCCCTGTCGGGATGGGTTTTCGAGGACGGTTGGGTGCGAGAGCTTCGGAGGGATTCCGTCCGCGGTTTCGAAAACTTTCCGGTGCGCTTCTTTCCGGAACTCCGCGAGCCGCCATCCTATTTTCTCAAGGAAGTGAAACAATCCTCCCAGATGAATTTCCTCGAACTGCACCGCTACCTTCAGGACCTCCAGCAAAGCGGGTTTGACGTGGTGCCGCTCACCGTCCAGTTCCATAAGAAATTTTCGTTTCCGCTCTTCGCGCTCATCATGGCGCTCATCGGGGTCCCCTTTGCTTTCTCGATTGGCCGCAAAGGAGCGCTTACCGGAATCGCGGTCAGCTTCGGGATCGCCATCGTCTATTGGGCCGTCAGCAGCCTGTTCGAGGCGCTCGGCAATTTGAATGAGCTGCCTCCCGTCGCCGCCGCCTGGTCGCCCAACTTGCTGTTTGGTTTGGGAGGGCTTTACCTGCTTTTGAGAATTGACACCTGAACCGTTCGCCTTCGGATGCCGCCATGAAGTGCCCTTCCAACTATCTATGTGAAACTCCACCTATCCTAAGTGACACCCGGATGGCGGATAGAAGGAGCTTCCGAGCTTCGTCAGGGCACGGTTTCAACCGTGCCGAAGGCGAGTCGGGGAGAACGGCTTTAGCCGCTGAGGTCATTGCGGCAGGCATGTATCGTAGCGAAGGAAAAACCACCCCAGGGGCTAAAGCCCAAGTCAATGGGGCTATGCTACGGCACGACCGAAGTCGTGCCCTGACGGCGTGGAGGTAGTAATGAAACAGGTTCCAGAGCATTTCTCTAGTTCCTGTAGGCAATTGAGGACGTGGCCTGCCCGCTTGTCATGCTGAGCGAAGCGAAGCATCTGCTTTTGTTTGCGTATGTTGGCGACAAGCAGATTCTTCGCTTCGCTCAGAATGACAATCTGTGTGTATATACCATCAGGAGAAATGTTCTAGGCGGTCTGGTGGGTGAACCTTGCCAGGCGTTCCAGAACGCGGAGCGCTTGTCCCGAATCAATGGCTTGTTCCGCCACGCGGACCCCTTCGGATAAGTCGCGCGCCTTCCCCGCGCAGACAATCCCCGGCGCGGCATTGAGCAAAACCACCTGTCGGCGCGGCCCCGGCTCCCCTTGCAAAATCGAACGAATGATCTCCGCGCACACCTGGGCATCGCCTCCGGCCAGCTCTTCCGGGCGAACGACCGGAAAGCCGAAATCGCCCGGCTCGATCCGGTCCAGGCGCGGCGCTCCGTCGCGCACTTCCACCAAAACGGTCGGACCCGTGTTCGTAATCTCGTCCAAACCGTCCGATCCGTGGAAAACGAAAGCGCGGCGGACTCCCAGGCGCGCGACCACGTTCGCCACGGTCTCGGTCATGCGGGCGGAAGGAACGCCCACCACCAACGCCGGCGCGCCGCCCGGATTCAGCAGCGGCAGGAGCAGGTTGAAGGCGGTCGGCAGCGGAATTTCCCGAAACGCAAACACCAAGCGCTCCATGGCTTCGCTGATGACAGGCTCAAATACGAATCCCAGCCCCACTTCCGCAACGCCGCGGGCGATCTTCCCGGAGTGGATTTGCGTGTTGATCCCCAGCGCCTCCAGAACTCCTGCGCTCTCGAGGTCGCTGTCTGCCGAGCGATGACCTTGCTGGAGCACGTGGACACCCGCTCCCGCCATCACAAAAGCGACGGCGGAGGAAATATTGAAGGTGGCCGCCGGCTCCCCGCTTCCCGAGGAAAGCCCGACCAAGGGCGGCTCCGGATGGAGCAACCTTCGCTCGCTGTTGCAAAGCCCCACTTCCACAGGGCCGTACTGGCTGAAGAGATAGGTCTTGCCCCGGAGAATCCGCGCCATCCCCCAAAGCTCGCCCTCCGTCTCTCCCTTCATGGCCAGAGCGACGAGCAGAGCAGCCGTTTGCGTAGGAGTGGCCTGGCCGGAAAGAATTTCCTCCATGGCCGCCGATGCTTCCTCCCCGGTGAGGTCGCTCGGCATCAAAACCTTTTCCAGGCAGTCCAGAATCATGCGCTCCCCCGATCCGCCAACTTCCCTTTTTAGATTCTACTCTCGGATCGAAGCAAACGCATCAATCCGTCCTTTCGTCATCCCGGGCCATGTCCCGAGCCTGCCCTTGTTTCCGTTTCGGGGGAATGGCCTCGACGAAATCGAGCACTTGTGGCACAATCGGCGCTGCATGAAGCACAAGTCGCGGAAGGAAAAATGGCACTCGATGCCGGGCAAGCCGCGCCTGCTTGCAGGGCTGTTGTGGATGGCGTTGGCTACAGCACCGTGGCCTGGATTCTCCTTCCAGCATGATGCTCAACACCATGCCATGCCCTCTTCCGCGCAGCAGCCCTCCTCTTCCGATCTCGCCAAACTGGAAGCGGACAAGAGGTTTTCGGAGTTCAATCACCGTTTCGCGGGGATTTTTGTGCTCCTCATCGGAATCCTGGCGTTGCTGGAATCCCGTCTGGCCGAGCGCTTCGGCGTTGTCCGCTACCTGTGGTTCTTCTTTTTCTTTATTCCGGGGATCTACCTTCTTTTCTTCAGCGATCCGGAATCGTGGCCGCTCGGTGAGCAGACTCTCTACTACGTGGTGACCCAAAACATGCAGGTCTTGCAGCACAAGATTTTTTCCCTGCTGTTGCTGGGCTTGAGTGTCGTGGAGTACCTCCGGATACGGAAGAGGCTCCGGGGTTGGTGGACCGCTTTTCTCTTCCCGGCCTTGGCAGGGGCAGGCGCGGCTTTGTTGCTCTTCCATTCGTCGGCGGCCCACGCGGCCGGCATGGACCCTTCCGCACACCTGTCCATGCAGAAAATCGAGCACCAGCATATCTACTTTGCCGTGGTGGGTTTTGGCATCGCCCTTTCCAAAGCCATCGCCGATACGGGACGATTCCATACCCGTCTGATGCGAGTTCTTTTTGCGCTGCTGATGGTGACCCTGGGGCTGCTCCTGATCACTTATACCGAATGAGGGTCGCATCCAGGGTTCTCCTTTTTCCCCGGAATCGGTTCCCGGACTGGTTTCCGATGACGATCTTTTGCTAGAATTAGCTTGCGGGCGGGTGAGAAGTGCCGCGCTTCAGCTTGCGTCTGAGGCCGGTCGCCGATACGGAGAGGTGCTGGAGTGGTCTAACAGGGCTGCCTGCTAAGCAGTTGCACGGCCAAAAGCTGTGCCGTGGGTTCGAATCCCACCCTCTCCGCCAGTTTTTTGTACTTTCTTTTCTGCCCGATATCTCCCCCAATATTCCTGAATTGGACTTTCCACCGATCGTCTTGACTTCTCCCAGCGCCTGGCGGATTATGTCTACGTTTGCGGGGAACCGATCTACCGAAAGGAGAATTTCCATGAAAAAACGTTGCCGGATTGCTTGCCGGGCCGCTTGCTATGGGCTTGCAGCTCTCTTGCTAGGATGCAGCCAGCCGCAGCCCGCTCCCGATACTCGCGCCGCAGACGAGGCGGCGATTCGCGAGGCGGATATCGCTTGGTCCAAGGCCACCGCGACCAAGCAGGCGGACGCGATGGTCTCCTATTACGACGAAGGCGGTTCGTTACTCGGGCCCAACGTACCCATCGCCACCGGCAAGGAAGCGATTCGCAAGGTGTGGGCGCAGCTCTTCGAAATACCGGGCTTTTCCGTCAGTTGGCAGCCGGTGAAGGTGGAAGCAGCCCGCTCCGGCGACTTCGCGTACTCCCAGGGAACCTACGAGATAACCGTCAACGATCCCAAAGGCAATCCTGTCACAGATCGCGGCAAGTACGTTGTCGTGTGGAAGAGGCAGGCGGATAAGAGCTGGAAAGCCATGGCCGACATGTTCAACTCGGATCTGCCTCCCGCGCCGCCAGCGAAATAGGCGCCAGGGCACGAACGGCGTCTTCCCTCCAGGAAGCTCCCAGAAATCATTTCGAGGTCACCCTGCACCCATGAAAGTAAACGGAATGGTTCGGCTCAAAGTCGCGCGAGACCAGGTCTGGGAAGCCCTCAACAACCCCGCAGTTCTCCGGCGGTGCACCCCCGGCTGCAAGGAAATGATCCCGGACGGAGAGGATTCCTACCAGGTCCGCATGGAAGTGGGTGTCGGGTCCGTCAAGGGCCGCTATAAAGGCACCATCAAAATCAGTGATCGAGTTCCGGGACAACAGTACAAACTGACGGTGACGGGGACCGGCAGCGCGGGTTTTGTAAACGCGGAGGGCTTGGTCCAGTTGACCGACCAGGAAGAGGAAACGAGGATCGAGTACTCCGGCCAGGCTCAGGTGGGCGGCCCGGTGGCCGGAGTGGGCCAGCGCGTTATCGAAGGCGTCGCCAAATTTCTGGTGGAGCAGTTTTTCAAGTGCGTTGAGAGTGCCATACTTCAGTCTCAGGCGGGCGAGCGCGACGGTTCTGAACAAAGTTAAGCCTCTTCGGCCGGCGGTTATCCGGGGAACATCCGGAACCCCATTTTCTTCGGAACTCTTTTCTATCTAGCGGGAAGGATTATTCCTCCGTTGCCTCGCCAAGGCTTTGAGGGCATACTTTTCCATGTCAAACGAGCAGGGAGGCAGAGTGCGAATGAAACCAGACATACCGGCGAATGCGGGGCATGATTACCTGAATCCTCATTCCGTCGAAGCGCTCGATGAAGTGGAAGTGCACGAATGGGTGGAGTCTTTGGAGGAACTCCTCGAACGAGAAGGGCCGAAGAAGACCAAGTATCTGTTCCGGCGACTCCTCGGCGCGCTCCACCGCCAGGGCCTCTCGCTGCAACTCACTCCTACAACCCGCTACATCAATAGCATCCCGAAAGAAGATCAGGTTCCCTATCCCGGGGATGGGAGAATCGAATGGCGCATCCGAAGCTTGATTCGCTGGAATGCCCTGGCGATGGTCGTCCGGGCGAACCGGGAAGACGCCGGCATCGGCGGCCACATTTCGACCTACGCTTCGCTGGCGACGCTGCTGGAAGTCGGGTTCAATCACTTCTTCCACGGCAAGACGGAGGAGGGGTGCGGGGACCTCGTCTATTTCCAGGGGCACGCGTCTCCGGGAGTCTATGCGCGCGCCTTTATGGAAGGCCGCCTCGACGCCGGACACTTGGAGCGATTTCGCCGGGAGTTGCGCGACCGGCCGGGCTTGAGTTCCTATCCTCACCCCTGGCTGATGCCGAACTTCTGGGAATTTCCGACCGTCTCCATGGGGTTGTCGCCGATCTCGGCCATCTATCAGGCCCGTTTCAATCGCTATCTCGAAAACCGGGGCCTGCACACGTGCGGGCAAAGAAAGGTATGGGCCTTTCTGGGCGACGGAGAATGCGACGAACCGGAGGCGCTGGGCGCGCTAACTCTGGCCTCTCGCGAGAAGTTGGACAACCTGATCTTCGTGGTCAACTGCAATCTCCAGCGGCTCGACGGTCCCGTGCGGGGCAACGGCAAAATCATCCAGGAACTGGAAGCCGCCTTCCGAGGCGCGGGTTGGCATGTGATCAAAGTGATCTGGGGGAGTGATTGGGACCCGCTGCTGGCTCAGGACACCGAGGGATGGCTCCTCCGGCGAATGGAAGAAGCGGTGGACGGCGATTATCAGAACTACGCCGTCCGGCCGGGCGCCTGGACCCGGCAGCACTTCTTCGGAAAATATCCGGAGCTTTTGAAGATGGTGGAGAACTTGAGCGATGACCAACTGAAGAAGCTCCGGCGCGGAGGCCACGACCCCGACAAAGTCTATGCCGCTTACAAGGAAGCCGTGGAACACCGGGACTCCCCCACGGTCATCCTCGCCAAGACCGTCAAGGGTTACGGGCTGGGAGAATCGGGGGAAGGCCGCAACGTCACCCACCAGCAAAAGAAGCTCAACGAGGAAGAATTGCAAGCATTCCGGCGCCGCTTCGAGATTCCGATTCCGGAGGAGAACATTGAAGAAACGCCGTTCTATCGGCCTCCGGAGGAGAGTGAGGAGATCCGGTACCTGCGGGAGCGGCGGCGCGAACTCGGCGGATTCCTGCCGCAGCGAAGCATCCGAGCCCAGCCGCTCCCAGCGCCCCAACTCGAGGCTTTCGCTGAGTTTTTCCAAGGCTCCGGCAACCGGGAAGTTTCCACCACCATGGCGTTTGCCCGGCTCCTTACTTTGCTGATGAAAAGCCCGGAGATCGGCAAACTCATCGTGCCCATTGTCCCGGATGAGGCGCGAACCTTTGGAATGGAATCGCTGTTCCGGCAGTTCGGCATCTATGCCAGCCAGGGTCAACTCTACGAGCCGGTGGACTCGGACGTATTTCTCTATTACCGGGAGGCCCAGAACGGACAGATTCTCGAAGAGGGCATCACCGAGGCGGGGTCCATGGCGTCGTTCATCGCCGCCGGCACCGCCTATGCCTCCCACGGCATCAATATGATTCCCTTCTTCTGCTTCTACTCCATGTTCGGGTTGCAGCGCATCGGGGACCTGATCTGGTCCTGCGCCGACTCCCGTGGAAAAGGGTTCCTGATGGGGGGTACTGCGGGCCGCACGACGCTGGCGGGAGAAGGGCTCCAGCATCAGGACGGGCACAGCCACGTTCTGGCCAGCGCAGTTCCTACCCTGGCGGCCTACGATCCGGCCTTTGCCTACGAGACCGCCGTCATCGTCCTGGACGGCATCCGCCGCATGTATGAGAACCAGGAGGACCTCTTCTACTACATCACCATGTACAACGAAAACTACGTCATGCCGCCGATGCCGGAAGGAGTTCGAGAGGGCATCCTGAAAGGGATCTACCGGCTGCGGCTGGCCGAGCCGGCGGACGGGCGTCCCAGTGTACAACTGTTCGGCAGCGGCGCTATCCTGCGCGAGGCGTTGCGCGCCCAAGAAATCCTCGCCGCGAAGTTCAACGTGGCTGCCGGCGTTTGGAGTGCGACCAGCTATAGCCAGCTTCGCCGGGAGGCCTTGGCCGCGGATCGGTGGAACCGGTTGCACCCCCTGGATAACCCGCGCCGCCCTTATATCCAAACCGTGCTCGACCAGACGCAAGGCCCCATCGTCGCCGTCAGCGATTACATGAAGATCGTTCCGGACCAAATCGCGCCCTGGCTGCCCGGACGGTTGCTCTCGCTCGGGACCGATGGATTCGGCCGCAGCGACAACCGGACCCACCTGCGGCGCTTCTTTGAGATTGACGCGGAGTTCATCGTGGTGGCGGCGCTCCATCAGCTCAGCCAGCGAGGAGAGATCCCTGCCACCCAAGTTGCGAAAGCCATCCAGGAGTTGGGCGTCAACCCGGAGAAAGCAGACCCCATGGTATCTTGACCGTTCCGGAATGTCTTCCCGGGGAAGATTGGAGTTACAGCAGCGTCCACGAACTATTTGCCGAAACGCATCTATCGCAGGAGGCTGGGAGAGCGCCGCATTTCCAGACTCGGGGTGGCAGAAGAGCACTTCCCGACCGCCTCTTTCAAAAAGCGGATCAGCGGCATTCCCTTCTCAAAACAGTCGAGGAGAGCCGGCAGCAAGCGGGGACTGGTTGCGAGCTTTGGCGGGCATGTTTTGCCGAATAAGAATTGCTTGTAACGAAGATACTCCGCGGCGTCCTGATCTGCCGAAAACCCTTTCGGCATCGTCTTCAACCGTTCTCCCTCCAGCTCCCCGAAGGCTTTCCGGAAGGCCGTCCCCTCGACAATGGAAAGGAATTCGCGGGGGTGCGCCGCGATGCGCTCCCTTACCGCCCGCAGCACCGGGGGATCCGGCATATAAATCCCCCCGCCCATCAACACTTCGTCGGGCGAGACGTGGAAATAAAGGCCGGGGCCGGCATTCTTGAGCAATCCCCGCACCGGGAAGACGGCGGCCGCGTGAGTCTTGTAGGGAGACTTATCTGCGCTGAAGCGAGTATCCCGATAGATCCGATACGGCGAGATTTTCGGGTCAGCCACCATCTCCGGAGCGAAGCGGCGGAAAGCCTCCCCGATGGACACAATGATCTCCGCCATCGGCGCTTTGAGAAGCTGCTCGTATATCTCCTTCCGCGCCTGAAACCACCGGCGGTTATTGTGTTTTCGGAGATCGCCAAGAAATGGAAGCGCTTCCGGCGGAAATCCTTTGCACTGTCTCGGACTGAACCCGCTCCTGTCCATCCGATATGCCTATGACAACCGCTGCCGTTTGCTAAAGAAACTTGGTGAGTCGAATCGTAGCCCTCCTCCATCCTATCGGAGGGTAGATGAACTTCACCCTTTGGCGGAAAGAAATCACTCCGCAGCCATGTTAGAGCGTTTTCCCCAATGGTGTAGACCAGCAAGTGCAACCGTCAGGGCACGACTTTAGTCGTGCCGATCGAGGACCGGTTGCGGGGCGCTTCAGCGCCTGAGGGGAGTCTTCCGTTCTGTGCCGGTAAGGTTTGCAAGACGAACCTCAGCGGCTAAAGCCGAATTGCAGAGCGCCGGCTTGCGGCATGGCTGAAGCCATGCCCTGACGGAAATCGAGTCTACACTAAGAGTGAAACCGCTCTACTAGTTGCCAGTGATCGTTTCGACTCGCTTCCGGAGTCCTGACTCCCGAACACTCGCACTGGATGCGAGAGCGAGAGTCACCGAGTCCTTTTTCCGCCACGGAAGGCGGAAAAAACAGCGGCTTGGCAATGCGCCAAGCCAGCTATGACCTGTCTGACTTACCGGCTTACTTCTTCGCTGCCCGCAATGCCGCCCAACGTTTCTTGGCGGCTTCCGAAATACGGCGCCTCGCCTGTGGAGAAAGCCGTCTTCGTCCGCGCTTAACGGCGGCGCCACGAACGCTATGTTGCCCGTGAATCCTTTTCAGGCTCGAAATCACTTCTTGAATCCTTTTTACCTCTCGTTCCAGTTCGTGAATAGCAGCTTCTACACCAGAAGGTTCCATAGTCTCCCCCGTTTCTTTATATTATTTCACTGCAAACTTTTCCAAGATGGTAATTGTAACAACTTATTCCCAGCTCAGTCGGGAAATATACCATGAAAAGATACAAACGGCAAAACTTTAATTTGTAAGAAAGTCATCCAAAAGGAGTCCTTCATTTTTATAGGGAAGTTACGAACCGAGCTATACCTCGACCGGGATTTCCTCACCAGCGAATTTCCTTCGTTTGGAAGACAATGTCCGGGCCCGGCGTCATAACATCACCCCGCGGCTCCGCAGTAATAAAAAGAACGAAATGGCGAAGCGGAGTTAATGTCCTGATCTCCGCCTTTTTGGCCTCATCTACCCGAAGCTGGCCTACGTTCACAACAGATTGGCGATCCGGGCTCGCTACCCAAAGGACGTAGCGGGTATATTGGTCGTTGAGAATGGAAGGTTCCGGCACATTGGAAAGCTCGATCTGAAGGGTGTTGTTGCGGTCATAGGTCAGCTCGAGGCGGGCAGTGGCTTTCCCTGCGCGGGCCAGGGGCAAAGGGGCAAACCGGATTCGCTTCGCGCAGCCGGCTCCCCCCAGGACCGCGACCAGCAATCCGAGCCGGACGATGGTTTGGAGCCTCAACGTCTTCATGAGAACTTCTATGGCCGGAGTAGCAGTATAGCGCAGGGAAGAGTCTCCCTGCTAACCGAATGTCTTGTCTTGCTGCTCGATCCCCCCAGGCACAGAGCGCGCTTCCGAAAGCAGCCTAACCAGTGTAATATGGAAATCTGCTGAATGTCAGGCTGCGAAGCCGCTCCCGGAATTGAAGGGAACCGGCTTCCTTATCAATAAATTATTGGGGAGAACAGACATGCAATTCATACGGGAAAGCCTCTTGAAGCTGATCACGGAAACTTCCACGAACCTGCCGCCGGATGTGCGACAGGCCATGGGCAGGGCGCTGGCGCAGGAGACTCCGCAGTCGCAATCGTCGCTGGCGCTGAACATCATCGCCGCCAATATTGACATGGCGCAGGACGATGAGGCTC
>Ga0156329_1305_pt1 | contig 10893 bp, 15 predicted proteins | sample RifCSPlowO2_12_FD_107977 | JGI IMG/M metagenome (GOLD analysis project Ga0156329, IMG submission 107977) | Acidobacteria bacterium RIFCSPLOWO2_12_FULL_60_22 | reverse complement strand
CATGCGTGTCCCGCAAACACTTCCTCCCACGCGCTCCCGTCCCCACCACCGTGGACGGGTCTTTCGACACAAAGCTGTTCCGGCTGGCCCAGGCTTCCAGGATCGTCCCGTCCACCGTGAAATGCTCCTCGCTCAACAAGTCCTGGCTCCGCGCCTGCTCCATCACCGCTCCCAGCAACCGCTGCGCCACCGCGCCCTCCCTCAACCGGTCGCGATTCTTCGTGAAGACCGTGGCGTCCCATTCCTGCTCATCGATCCCTAACCCCACGAACCAGCGGAACAGCAGGTCATACTGGATCCGCTCCATCCGTTGCCGCTCGCTGCGGATCGCGTACAGCACTTGCAGCAGCAGCGCCCGGATCAAATGCTCCGGTGGGATCGACGGTCGTCCCCGCCGGGCGTAGAGCGCGTCGAAATGCGCCGACAGCTCCGCCAGAGCTTGGTCGGCCATCTTGCGGATCGCCCGCAACGGGTGGTGGATCGGTACTCGTTGATCCAAGTTAACGTAACTGAACATCGCTTCTTGTTGGTTTTCATCTCCGCGCATACTACTTACCTATCCCACTTGCCCCGCCAATGCACCATCTTTAGTCCATGTATTGTTTCAGCAACCTGTTCAGCCGCTGAGGGAACGTCTTCCCCCCACGAGGAAACCCGGAAACCCGTCCGTCATAAATTGCCCGATACGCGAAAAGCTATCACTCACAAGTTCTCCATCGGCGGCCACGAAGGCTATTTCACGGTCGGCATGTACGCGGACGGGCAGCCGGGCGAGATTTTTATCGTCATGGCCAAGGAAGGCTCGACCGTCAGCGGCCTGATGGATAGCTTCGCCACGGCCATCTCGCTCGCGCTGCAATACGAAGTGCCGCTGAAAGTGCTCGTAGACAAATTCTCCCACACCCGCTTTGAACCCTCCGGCTGGACCGGCAATAAAGAAATCCCCTACGCCAAGTCCGTCATGGACTACATCTTCCACTGGCTCGGCCGGCAATTCATCCCCGGCTACAAAGTGACCGAAGGCGAAGCCAAGGCCGAGACGCCCCGAAGCGAACCGCTCGCCGCCGGAAGCCCCCCGCCACTCCTACCGCCTCCTTCACAGTGAAGCTGACCGCAGCAGCCCTCGACGCCCCTTCCTGCCCCGACTGCGGCTCCATCATGACCCGCAACGGCAGTTGCTATAAGTGCGAGAACTGCGGGGCCACCAGCGGGTGCTCGTAGGGAGTATAATCAACAGGAGAGAAATTAAAATTCTTTCCGGAGGGATCGTTGGGCAAGAGTAATGCAATAAGAGTCCGGCGCCTATCCATCGCGGAAGCCCGAGCCAACCTGAGCAAGATTGCCAAGCATGCCCACGTCAACGGCGTGTACTTTCTCGTAGGGAAGAACGGCGCTCCCGTCATTGGGATCATGGACGCAGAGGAACTGGAAGACTATCTCGAACTCCGCGACCCGAAGGTGCAACGCGAAATTCAAAAGAGCAACGAAGAGTACTTGGCCGGGAAGAGTCGTCCGTTCGAGGAATTTTTGGCAGAATTGGATGGCGGCAAAGGCAAGCGCGCCAAGAGCCGTCGCCGTCAGCGAGCATGACGCCCTCTTTCCCGATTCGCAGTACGCCGCGCTTTGAACGGATGTCGGAGAAACTTCTCAAACACCACCCGGAATTGCGCGCCCTGTTACGTCGAGTCCGTGAGATTCTCAGCCGCGACCCGTACAATCGGACCTTTACGCATCCCATCAAGAAACTGGTGGGAACAGCGCAAGGCGAGGGTCAGTATCGGCTCAGGCTCGGCCGTTGGCGATTCCGCTACGATGTCCGTGGCGGCGAAGTTGTGCTCCAGTATTGCGGCCTGCGACGGGAAGAGACGTACCGCTGAGCGGAACCCTGCTCCGACTGCGGCTCCATCATGACCCGCAACGGGAGTTGCTATAAATGCGAGAACTGCGGGGCAACCAGCGGGTGCTCGTAGGTAAATCGAAATTGAGTCGCAGAGAGAAAGGAAGAGGACATGGCTATCGAATGGGCCGCTGTTGGCACGGCGCTTGGAGCCTTAAAGACCATCAGCGAGATTGCAAAGAATGTAAACAGTATCGAACTGACGCAGAAGATAATTGAGTTACAGAAATCCATTTTTGAAATGCACCAGCAGATGACGGAGCTTTCGGACGACAATCGCAACCTAAAGAATCAGGTGGAAGAACAGAAGAAGCTGCAAGAGATTGACGAGGACATGGAGTTCGTTGAAGACGGCGGGTTTTTCATCAGGAAGTCCGAACGCGAAGCTGGTACGAACATTGCTTATTGCCCTGTCTGTTGGGGTGATAGTCGTAAAAGCGTGCCTCTTAATCCGGTCAGCGGTAACGGCTTCTTTCGGTGTGAAATACATAAGTCCGCATATCAGACGGAGGCCTACCGAAATCAGCCGAAACGTCCCATTAGAATTGCCCGCATCACGCCTTGGAGCTGAAGCGGGTGGCCGGCAGCCACGGCAAATTGAGACTGCCAATTTGCCGTGGCTACCGATGCTCTCGATTTGTGCCTTCTCCATCCGGACGCGGTTCAACCGTCCCATAACGTGACACCATCTGCGCTATAATCATCCCAATGAGGCGACGAGATGACGAAACTGCTGGAAAAAGCGTTTCAAGAAGCGGCAAAGCTTTCCGAACAAGACCAGGACACAGTGGCGTGCGTGTTGCTTGATGAGATAGCCTCCGAGCGGCGTTGGGATGAGCTGTTCGCTGCCTCCCAGGACCGTCTGGCGGAACTTGCCAAAGAGGCGCGCGAAGAGCATCGCGCCGGGCGCAGCGAAAAACTCGACCCGGACCGGCTGTGACCTCGCGCACTACTGCGAACTCCCGGAAAGTTCTCCTGCACCGGAAACCAAACCAAAAGGCCCACGGCGAAATGTAACCTTCGGAGTGGCTACCCCTGCACCCATAACCGCTCCATTCCTGTCGCGGCTCGGATTCAGGCAGGGGTCTATCCCTCGGGGCGAGAAGGGGCTTATAATCGCAAGGGGCGGGATTGCAAAGCCTGCTTTGGGTCGGACGATATAAATTGAACCGTCTTTTCACTTGGATCACTACGATGCAGCGAAGTCGAACTTTTCGTATTGGGGCGTTGGGCGTATTGGCTTATCTTACCTTCGTCCTGGGAACTCTGGAAGCACAGACGCCGGCGCAGGGCGCACGGGGCCGCGTCCTGAACGGCACCACCCAGAAGCCGGTCCCGAACGTCGAAGTGCAATATGTAAAAATGATGCAGGGAATGACGCCGGTGGCCAAGGCGACTACCGACCGCGAGGGGCGTTTCCAGTTCCAGGAGATTCCGGGAGGGAGCGCTGCCCCGGCCTTGCTGCGCGTGGAATACCAGGGCGCTACGTACTCCCATCCGATGATGCCGGGACAGAGCCAGCCGGGAGGGATCGAGATTCAGGTGTTCGAAGCGGGCAGCGATCCGAAGCTCATTACCGTGAAAGAGCACGCGATCTTACTCCACCCGAACGGAGAGACGTTGGTGGTGCTCGAACAGATCATCCTGGAAAACCGTTCCAGCCCGCCCCGGACCTATGTGAATCCGCAAGGGACCTACCCGTTCACGCTGCCGAAATCGGCGAGCCAGGGCGTCAAGGTGACAGTGCAAGGTCCGGAGGGGATGCCCATCAATCAGACGCCGGTCTCCCGCGAGAAGGCCAATAGCTACGCCGTCACCTATCCGATCCGTCCCGGGGAAACCCAGTTTCGTGTGGAGTATTCCCTCGATTACCAGCCGCCGTTTGAGTTTTCCAAGCCGATTGATCTTCCGGCGGAGCAAATGCACCTCATCACGCCCGGGAAGGAAGTCGAGCTGAAGGGAGAGTCGCTGGAGGCGATCCCGCCGGACCCCTCCACAGGATTTGTGGGTTATCGAGTGACGTCGGTGGGGAAGGCGGTTCGCGTGCAGGTTTCCGGGCAGGCTCCGGTTCAGAGCGGGGCGCAAAGCGCGGCGGAGAGCGAGGAAGGCGGCGGCAGTCTGACGCCGATCCCCCCTCCGATCCACCAGCAGCGCTGGCTGGTCCTGGCCGTGGCGGGATTGGTGATGCTCGGCGGCTTCGTGTACCTCTACACTCGATAGCGCGGGCGCAACGAGTCTTACGGTTGATGGGATGATTCAGGCGCGAAATCTTTCTAAGCTCTACGGGGATTTTCCCGCGGTCCAGAACGTCAACCTGGACGTGGCGCAGGGCGAGTTCCTGGCTCTTCTGGGCCGGAACGGAGCGGGCAAGTCGACGCTCTTGAAGCTGCTGGCGTTGCTGACCCGGCCGAGCTTCGGGAAGCTGACAATCGCCGGCGTGACCGAAGACGGCGACTGGAGCGCGGCGCGACGGCGCATGGGCTTGTTGGGGCACAACACCTTTCTTTACGACGACCTCACGGCGGAAGAAAATCTGCTGTTTTATGCGAATCTCTATGGAGTGTCCGACGCGCGCCGGGTCTGCGGGGAGATGCTGGAGACGGTGGGCTTGTCCTCGTTTGCCAGGGAACTGTCGCGCAACTTCTCCCGCGGGATGCGCCAGCGCCTGACCATCGGGCGGGTGTTTCTCCACGGGCCGGACCTGCTCCTGCTCGATGAGCCTTTTACCGGGTTGGACGATCGCGCCACAGCGCTGCTCGAACAGTTGCTGCAAGAGGCTCACCGGCGCGGGAAAACGATTGTGCTTTGCACGCATCAACTGGACCTGGCTTCCAAACTCGCGGACCGGTTGCTCGTCCTGGAGCGCGGCAAGATGGCCCATGTAGGCCCGAACCAGCCGGACCGCCTCGCCGAAATGCAGGAGCTTTACCGGCGCGTTGCGGGGTGAGAAGCAGAAGCCAGAAGCCAGAAGGAAGAGCATCCACAGATTTCGCAGATTACGAAGATGCAAACGCCACAGAGACACGGAGATAAAGCCGTTTTCAGAACTATCGTTCTCTGTGATCTTTGTGTCTCAGTGGTCCCGCGAGGCGGGATGAAATCTGCGGACAATGTTTTTCTTCTGACTTCTGGCTTCTGACTCCTGACTTCTGGTCCTCGAAAGGAGTAACGTGGAAACACGGCGATTGGAAGGAGGGTTGGCGGCGGGAAGCGCTGTGGCCCTCGTCGCAACCATGTACGGAGCCCTTCTCTGGGCGCCCAGGGAGAGCACCATGGGCGACATCCAGCGAATCTTTTACGTCCACGTCCCCTCGGCCTGGACCGCCTTCTTGGCCTTCTTCTTCGTCTTTCTGGGCGGGGTCGCCTACCTGTTCACCAAGAACCTCAAGTGGGACCGGATCGCGCTGGCCTGCGCGGAGATCGGGACCATCTTCTGCACCATCGTCCTGATTACCGGCCCGATCTGGGCCAAGCCGGTCTGGGGCATCTGGTGGACCTGGGACGCGCGGCTGACCTCGACGCTGCTCTTGTGGCTGATGTACGTGAGCTACCTGCTGCTGCGGGATTTTCTGGATGAACCGGCGCGGCGGGCCACGCTGTCGGCCGTGTTCGGGATTTTTGCGTTTGTGGATGTGCCGATCGTTTATTTCTCGATCCGGCTGTGGCGGACGCAGCACCCGCAACCCGTGCTGGGGGGCGGGGAGGGTTCGGGCCTCGATCCCGCGATGCTGAAAGTGCTCCTGCTCTCCTGGGGCGCCTTCTCGATCCTGTTTGTCTTCCTGGCGATCCTGCGCGTCCGCCTGGAGAAAAGCCGCGACGAGGTGCAGCAACTCCGCCGGGCATTGATGATGCAAGGATGAATTCAATCCGAGCCGCGCGCGTCAGCAAGCGGTCATGCCTCATGCCGCCGGATGGTGACCGCTCCCTGACGGTCGCGGCTCGGATGGTTTGCACACACCCTCTTCAGCCGCTTCGGTAGCGGCTATCGGGAGAAAGAAAATTGAGGAGCAGGGAATGAACAACCTATTTTGGGGCTTTGCCGTTGTTTGGGTATTACATATTGGATACCTGTTTAGTCTGGCTGTCCGGCAGAACAGCTTGCGGCGAGAAATCGCCACGCTGAAAGCATTGATCGAGCAGAAGGGCCAAACCCCGGTCGGGCGGTAGCGGGTGGCCTTCCGGTCGTAATTAGTCAGAGCCGCGACCGTGAGGGAGCAGTCCTTCGCGGAAATTTTTTCGCAGCCTCTTAGACTTGAAGAATTGGATAGCAATGCCGAGAGCGGAGAAATGCGGTGAGTGCGGAGGAACCCTGGAAAGGAAAGCGATTACCCACATCCAGCCCTGGGGCGCCGAACTGTTCCGTTTTGAAGAGGTCCCGGCTTCCGTGTGTATTCAGTGCGGCCACGTTTGGCTGTCCGCCGAGATTTCACAATTGATGGACAAGATTATCCAGAAGCATATCAAGCCGAAGAAATACCAAAAGGTGCCGGTTTTCTCCCTCGCCGAATTGATTGGGGCATAGCAAGAGGACAGCGCCCTCGCCGCGGAGTGAAGAATGGGCCTTGAAAAAGAGATAGAAGCACTTACAGCGGCGGACCTTCAAGAACTCATAGAGAAAGCGGTTTCTGAGCGGAAAACAGTTGAATACAAGCAACTCTTGTCTGTTCACAACGACGAAGAAAAGAGAGAATTTCTTGCGGACGTTTCATCCTTTGCCAACGCTGCGGGCGGGCACCTGATTTATGGTATTCGGGAGGAATCCGGCGTGCCTGTGGAATGCCTTGGGTTCGAACTGACCGACCCGGACGCCGAACGGCTACGACTTGAAGAGATTATTCGAACTGGCGTAGCTCCCAGGATTCCTGGAATCCAAACCAAACCGATACTGCTAGAGGGTTCAAAGTGGGCAATGGTGATTCGGATTCCGAGCAGCCTCCTCTCCCCCCACATGGTGACTTTCAGAAATCTATCGCGATTCTTCTCACGGAATTCTGCGGGGAAATTCCAGTTTGACGTGGGGCAGATACGATCTGCCTTTCTGCTCTCGGAAACGATTGCCGAACGGATTCGAAGCTTCCGCACCGAACGGCTTTCGATGATGAACTCTGGATACGGTGCCCTTCCTTTGGTGGGTGCCCCGAAGATCGTTCTCCATGTTGTTCCGCATAGTTCGTTCAGTACCGCAACGCAACTTGATACGGCTTCACTTGAGCGATATGGACGATTCCTTACACCTCCTTACCTCACGGGGACCTCGTACAACAGGCACACATTCGATGGCTACATGAAATATGATCTTAAAAACAACACCCGAGATGCATATACGTATGTTCTTTTATTTCGAAATGGCATCATAGAGACAGTGGATGCTTTTCTTTTGGACCGTGAACGACTATCTGACAGACTCGCGAACTCGATTCCAAGTCTCACTTTCGAGGAGAAACTAATCAATCGGTTGCCAGAGTACCTTGAGGCTCTTAAAGCCCTGGGAATGGAGCCACCCATTTTTGTCATGTTAAGTTTCCTTGGAGTGAAGGGCTTCAAGATGGGAGTCTCCCGTTGGGACTCCGGAGAAGCCATTGACCGCGATTTGCTGATTCTGCCCGAGGTAGTCATTGATAGCTACGAATCGGATATTGCCAAAGCAATGAAGCCCGCTTTTGATAGCGTCTGGAATGCAGCCGGTTGGCCGGGCTCAAGGAATTATCAAGGCGATAAATGGACAGGCAGCAGATAGAGAGATTATGCACTTTCGACGCAGTTCCGGATTATCCGCGTCGTGGAAAAGCGGTGAGCGCATCTGCGAACACCCGCGAAAGGAGTCTCAGACCATGAAAACAAACAGGAACTGGATGGTTGCCTGGGCTGTCTCGGGCGCAGTCCTGGCATCCGTTGTTGGCGCAACAGCGGAGACGCATGAGCTAAAGCTCAGCCCCGCCACCGTCCACTGGGACTATTACGACGCGCGCATCAAGCCGGTTTTGCGGATCGCTTCCGGCGACACCGTGCGGGTCGAGACCATGTTGTATGGACTGCAACAGATGAAACTGGCGGGGCTTCCCGAGGAGGAGATTCCGAAATCTCTTAAGGAAGTGGCGGCCGCCGCGCCCGACCCCAATGCTCTCGGCGCTCCTCTCACCGGTCCGGTCTATGTCGAGGGGGCGGAACCGGGGGATATGCTGGAAATCCGCATTCTGGCCTACGAATTTCTCCACCCCTATGCCTGGACAGGATTCCGCCCGGGCCGGGGCACTCTCCCGGATGACTTTCCGTACTCTCAATTCAAACTGCTCCGGCTGAATCCCCCAGCGGGAACGGCGCAATTCCTTCCGGGGATTACCCTGAAGCTGGCTCCGTTTTGGGGAAAGATCGGCGTGGCGTCTCCGGCGCTGCTGGGACGGATTGCGAGCGGCGCGCCCGGCCCGCACGGCGGAAATTTTGACAACAAGGAACTGGTGGCCGGCTCGACACTGTATTTGCCGGTCTATGTTCCCGGCGCCTTGGTTTCCTTCGCCGACGGGCACGCCATGCAGGGAGACGGCGAAGTGAGCGTCACGGCGGCGGAGACTTCGCTGCGGGGCACGGCCCAGATTTTCCTGCGCAAGGGAAAGCATCTCCGGTGGCCGCGCGCCGAGACCCCGACTCATTTCATTACCATGGGCCTTCATCCCGATCTGGATGAAGCCGCTCGCCTGGCCGTGCGGGAGATGATCGACTTCTTGGTTTCCGAAAAAGGGTTGCCGCGTGAGGAAGCTTACATGCTCTGCTCGGTTGCCGCTGATCTTCGGGTAACCCAAAACGTGGACGGCACCAAAGGAATCCACGCCATGCTGCTGAAGTCCATTTTCCAGTAGTGCCGTGTCCCGGAAGTAAGTGAGATATGCTCACCTTGTCATTCTGAGCGAAGCGAAGAATCTGCTTGTCGCCAAGACGCTCAAACAAAAGCAGATTCTTCGCTTCGCTCAGAATGACAAGCGAAGGGCTCCTCAGGATGACAGCGAAGGGCTCAGCATGACAGCGGGAGGGGCGTATGGGGTACGTATTTATGGGACACTACACTAGAATTCGATATCGTTTCACCCATTCCCGTATTGTTGCAGGAGGTCTGCGATGCGATCCATCCGTCTTGCAATCGCCTTGCTGTGTGTGATTGCAGCCAGTGTGTTGATTGGAACCACCCCGAGTTTCCTGGCGGCCCAGGGAGCTTCCGGCCAGCGCGGCAAAGCGGCGGACGAATACGCCGCCACGATTCCCAAAGATGTTTATCCGGATTCCGGCAACCGCCTTCCCATGATCAAGCGGGAAGACATGGACGAGGCTGGGAAAAAGCTCTACGACAAGGTTGCTTCCGAGATCAACCCGGTACCAGGGTTCCGCGCTCCGCCGGGGATACTGTTGTATAGCCAGCGCCTGGACGAGCACGTGCGCGGGGAAACCCAGTATCTGCGACGCGAAGCCGCTCTCGGCCCCCGGCTCTTCGAGTTGGCCGTCCTGGTCACGGCGAGGCAGTTCGACCAGCAATTCGCCTGGACTGCCCATGAAATTGCCGGTCTGAAGGCAGGCCTGGAGCCTGCCATTATCGATATCGTCAAGTACCGCAAGCCTGTCACCGGCCTCGGGGAAAAAGAGGCCACCATCATCCAGTTGGGGCGCGAGGCGGTCGGAAAACAGAAAGTGAGCTCGGACACCTTCGCTCGCGCCCGGAAAGTGTTTGGAGAGAAGGGACTCGTCGATCTGGTTGCCGTGATGGGTCGGTACGCTTCCTATGCCGTTTTGCTGAACACGTTCGACCAGCAATTGTATCCGGGCTGGAAGCCGCTCCTGCCAATCCCCTGAGAGGGCGGGAAAGAGCTGTTGCTGTTGCTGCCGCAGACCGAGCGACAACAGCGGATGGGAAAGGGTTTCGGGCGGCGGAATATTGTTTTCTCGGATGATGATCTGCCGGCGGCTGTGCGCCCGGAGCGCAGCGAGAATCGGCAGAGAGTGAACATCGGCAGTGCAGGGAGGACGAATATGCGACTGAATCTGGCGATGACCATCGCGGTGGCGCTCGGCTTGGGGGGCGCGACCCTGCAGGCCCAATCGTGGCAAATGCCCCCCGACAATCGGCGGTGCCCGTCCAAGTGGGGGGCCGGCGACCAGCGCGGTTCCGGCAACTGGATGAAGCCCGCCACGGTCTTGCGGGCGGCCCAATTGATCCGCACCGGCGAGGTGTTCGAGCTGGCGCAGGTGCTTTCGCCCGATCCGAAAGAAACGGTTTTTTACCCTGGCCGCGACTACCACATTTTGACCAAGCATTCCATTCCGGCGCCGAACACCCGCACCTCGAACGAGGAGCTGGTCCTCACGGAGCTGGGGCAGATCGGCACGCAGTTCGACGGTTTCGCCCACCAGATGTACGGCGACAGCTTTTACAATTGCTTCAAGTTCGGCGACATCGCCACTCGGACCGGTTATAAGAAGCTCGGGATCGAGAACGTCGGCACGCTCATGACACGGGGCGTGTTAATTGACGTCGCTGCATTCAAGGGCGTGGAGATACTGCCCGAGAGCTACGCCATCACGCCGGAGGACCTGCAACAAGCCCTGGCGCGGGAAAAGCTGACGCTCCAGCCCGGCGATGCGGTCGTCATTCACACCGGCTGGGGCAGGCTGATCGGCAAGGATAACGAGCGCTATGGGAGGACCGCCCCCGGCCTGGGCGTGGCGGCGGGAGAGTGGTTAGTGCGGCAGGACCCGATGCTCATTGGCGCGGATAATTGTTGCATCGAGCCCAGGACCTCCGAGCCGTCCTTGAACCACATTCATTCCATGATGCTGATCCAGTATGGTATCCATCTCCTGGAAAACCTGACGCTGGAAGGGCTGGCGGCGGCGCGCGCCTACGAGTTCGCCTTCCTCGTCCAGCCCCTGAAACTCAAAGGCGCCACCGGCTCGACGGTCGTGCCGGTCGCCATTCGCTGACGGAGGACAAATCAGAGCTGTCAACGCAAAAT
>Ga0156329_1095_pt1 | contig 10910 bp, 5 predicted proteins | sample RifCSPlowO2_12_FD_107977 | JGI IMG/M metagenome (GOLD analysis project Ga0156329, IMG submission 107977) | Acidobacteria bacterium RIFCSPLOWO2_12_FULL_60_22 | reverse complement strand
CTCTACTGGACGCGCGTGGTGCAGTACTTCGGCGCTCGGCGCCTCCAGCGCCGGACGGACTTCCCCCTGCTTGCCCCGCTGCTCGACATTACGGTCGCGCTCGACCCGCAGTTGCTGGTGGCCTACAAATTCGGAGCCATCTTTCTGTCTGCGCCTTCTTCGTACGGGGCCGCCGAACCGCAAAAGGCAATCGCTCTGCTTCGGCGCGGAATCCAGGCCAACCCCGAAGAATGGCGCTTGTGGCATGACCTGGGCTTCATCTACTACTGGGACCTCAAGGACTACAGGGCGGCTTCCGAGGCTTATCGGGAAGGCAGCCGACACCCGGACGCGGCTCCCTGGATGCAGGTGATGGCGGCGGTCATCGAAGAAAAAGGAGGGAACCGGGAGACTTCGCGCTTCCTCTGGACGGAAATCCATAACTCCGCCGAGGACGAGACGATCCGAAAGAACGCCTCAATGCACCTCGAAACGCTGCGGGCGCTCGACGACATCGAGGAACTCGAGCGACTCGCCGGGCGGTTCCGCGAGCGCGCCGGCCGCTGGCCCCAATCCTTACAGGAGATGATCGCGGCAGGCCTGCTCCAGGGCATTCCCGCGGACCCGCAGAAGTATCCCTACCAGCTCCAGTCTGACGGCAGAATCACCCTCCACCCCAACAGTGAAGTGAAACTCGATTACGGACCGTCACCGGAGGCGCGGTAGAGACACAGTCACCGGAACAGATCTCTCCCGGCTGGAAGCCGGCGCTACATCGCTTCCGGCACTTCGATGCCGAGCAGATCGAGCGTGGTGGTGAGACGGTCCTCGACTCTCTTGACGAGCCAGAGCAGGAACATCTTGCGAGCTTCGTCCTGCTCGGTGAGGATGCGAAAGCGGTGATAGAAGTTGTTGAAACCTTGCGCGAGTTGGAACGCGTACTTGGCGACTGCGGCAGGCTCGGTGGTGGCGATTGCGAGTTCCGCGACCGCGTCCCACTGGCTGGCCTGGTAGAGCAATTCCCAGAACGCATCGCCTTCCGGCGCGGCCAGGAACCGCTCGAGCACGGCGGGCGTGACCGCGTTTTCGTCGAAGCGTCCACCCTCTTCTTCGAGCTTGCGGAAGATGTTGCGCGCGCGCACGACGGCGTACTGCACATACGGGCCAGTCTCGCCTTCAAAGCTCAAGGCTTCGTGGAAGTCAAAGGCGATGATTGTATTGCAGGTGTAGCGGAGCAGGAAGTAGCGGAGCGCGCCGATGGCGATCTGCTGCGCGATGCGCCGTCGGAAGTCGTCCGGTTGGTCCGAGTGGCGGGAGAGCACTTCCTTGTAGGCTTCTTCGAGCAACCGGTCCAGCAGGTCGTCGGCTTTGATGCCTAGCCCCTTTCGCCCTGACACCTCGATGAACGGACGCTGGCGTTCTTCCGCGCTCAACTCGATGCCCATTTCATCGCAGCAGCGCGGCGAGAGCGCGACCATCTCGTAGGAGAAATGGATCGAGCGGTCCGCCTGCTCCGTGTAGCCCAGCGCGCGCAGGCCCGCCGCCACAATGTTCTGCAAGTAGGACTGGCGAACGTCTATGACGTTGTAAACCTTCTGCCCCTGGCCAAACGCGGGTGGGGACCCGCTGCCCGGTTCGGAGCTGCTCACCCAAACCGTGCGTCCGTCCGGATACGTCTCAAACGGCCGGTAAAAAAAATTCTTCCCGAGCAGGCCGAACTTCCAAAGCTGGTACGCAATGTCTTTCCCGACGTAAGTGACGGTCCCGTTCGAACGGACGATCACTTTGGTGTCCTGCCCGCCGTCTTCCTCTTCCGCGCTATTCCCTATTCCCTGTTCCCTATTCTCTTCCGTCTGTCGCATCACCCAGCAGCCTTTGTTCTTTCCCTCCGTTTCGAGATAGATGGCGCGTTTTTCTTTGAGCAGCTCGAACGCCTGGTCCCAAAATCGGAGGTGCAAGATTTCGCTCTCGCGCGGCAGGAGGTCGTACCGAACGTTGAGGCGGAGCATGGTGGCCAGATGCCGGCGGACGATCGCGGTCGAGACGATCTCGGCGACGCGCGCCGCAAGCGTGTGGCCCTCTTCGATTTCCTGGAGCGTGCGGTTGCGCAATTCCAGCCGCGCACTGTCCTCTGCCAGGAACCGCGTGACGCGGGCATAGAGGTCCCAACAGTAGTAGTCGAACCGGGCGGCGGGGTCCTGCGCCAGCCGCGCCACGTCCTCTTCTTTTTTCTGCTCCAGATATAAGAAGCCCACGACCACGTCGGCGACTTGCACGCCGGTGTTGTCAATATAGTTCTGCACCTCGACCGTGTGTCCGCGGGCGCGCAGCAGGCGGACGAACGTGTCGCCGAGCGCGGCGTTGCGCAGGTGCCCGATGTGCGCGGCCTTGTTCGGATTGATGTTGGTGTGCTCGACGATCAGTTTTCCCCCGGCGGCAGTCGTAGCAGACGCTCCCGCTTCGAGTGGCGCTCCCAGTTGTGCGGCGTAAGCAGCCCGGTCGAGAAACAGGTTCACGTAGCCCGCGCCGGCCACGTCCGCCTTGGCGACGCCCGCCACCGAGCGCAGCGCCGCGGCGACTTCCTCGGCGATCTGGCGAGGCGGGCGGCGTAGCTTGCGCGCCAGTTCCATCGCGAGCGGCAGCGCCAGGTCTCCCATCTCCACGCGCGGCGGCCGATTCACCACCACGCTCGCCTCGACGCCGTACTGGCGGAGCACAAACTCCCGCGCAGCCTGCTGAATTCGGCTTTGCATGAAGAGGTACACGATACTTATTCCGATTCTTTTGAAATATCTAACACTATTGGGATAGCTGTGCCTTGCACTCAGCGATAAGGGGAGGTATTTCCTCACTTGCAGGGGGCCCTAGAGGCGAGGGAGCCTTTTCAAGTGCTTGCTCTAGCGCAAGTAATGCTTCAGGATACCTCTTCAAGTGACAAAGTGCAGTACCCCGGCCCTCGTGGTTCCGAAAATGATCCGGATTTTCCAGAATTGCTAAATCAAATGATGCTGGTGCTTCCTCGTAATGCTTTTGATCGAGATAAAACCAACTGAGGCTTGCGTAAATTTTTGCTACTGGTTGCTGCTGCACCTTTGCCCAATGGATCGCGGATTTGAAGTCTCGTTCTGCCTCCTTGAGGAACGAGGCAGCGATTTCTGTCTCCCCCCTTGCATTGGCCAGCCCAGCCAATCCGTGGAAGGCTGGGGCCAGTCCCTCATGTGCCCTTTGATGTCCCCGGTGTAGACCTAGCGTCAACTCAAATTGTTTCCTAGCCTTTTCGTAATTCCCTGAGTGGAGCCAGTGCCGTCCAAAGGCATGATACGCATCATAATATTTAGGGTGCTTCCTGATCAACTCATCAAACTTAACGCTAGCCTGCGCATCCTCCTTTTCACTTAACCATTTGGCATGTCTCAATGCTATTACGGAATCTCTCGGAAAGCGAACAAGCAACTCAGCAAACATCTTGGAAATGTTTTCCGCACTATCTGTAGAGGCGAATAAGTCAAGATAATGTTCGGCAAGGTTTCGATCGTTGGGGTGGTGGAAAATGGCAGCAGATGTTACTTCCACAGATAAGGGCGACTGGTGCTGGCGGATAAGCATAGCGATCAGGGCTGTCCAGACTTCGCGCGCTTCAGGGTGTCCCTCCAGCCAATCTCTCGTGCCTGAGATTAGCTCGGCAAGTTGCTCAGCACTCCCCCTTTTTTCCAAAAGACTCATGTAAGCTACGCGGACATTGCTTTCTTCATCATGTTCCGGTTCCCTGAGCCATTTCTCCGTCAACGCAATTGTATACTCAGCCTGTGTTTCGTCCTCCAAGTGTGCCGCCAAGCCTACGTAAGCTTCCCGCACAGCTGCATCATTGGCGTGTTCCGGCTTGCGGAGCCATTGCTCCGTTTGCTTCATTGCGTGTTCGAGTTGGTCGCCGCCTCTTTCCCGCCCAACGACGCCAAGATATACTATGCGAACATTTGTATCCGAATCGTGGTCCCCGAGCCATCTCTGAGTTTCTTCAATTGCCTGTTTAAATTCCGGATCACTGCCCGCCAATTCGACCAAGCCTAAGTATATCCCCCGAACGTAAGTATCCTCGTCATGCTCCAGCTTGCTAAGCCATTGCTGCGTCTTCCCAATTGCCAGATGGACTTGCTCGTCGCTGCCCCTTTGCCCTAGCAAGCTTAGGTATGCCCCGCGAACAAAGGTGACGTGAGGATGTGATTCACACCAGGACTCCGCAACTCGGCAGGCTTCATCAAACCTTCCGATGGTAGCCAGAAGGTTAATCACCATCGACGCTCTTCTTGGAGATGTAGGATTGGCGGAGGTGAGGCATTTTTCCGCAAGGTCTTTTTCTCCCAGCCGCCATAAGGCCAAAGCCCAGTCTGCCTGCGCTTCCGGGGAGAGGAACGCCAAGTTTTGGACCTTCTCCTTCCATTTCGCCGCTTTGAGTAAGCGGTTTCCTAGCTCCCAATCACCAGTCTTAATCGAGCTAAGACAATGGAACATCCGACCGATGAATAGAGCATGTTCTGAATCAGTAGGGTCCGCGGATTGTAGAGCTGCTTGGCAGTTGCTCTGTAGAGAACCTGCAAATTCGACCCTAACCGCTGTTTCAGCAATGACTTGATGACCTGAAGTCCAACCCTGGGCAAAGGGATAATCCGAAGGAAATACCAAGCCCTCGCTCCCTATCGTAGCGGGGCCGTGTCGAAGCTTCTGGCCGAACCCTGGCTTCGAAAGAATCTTTTCTAGGAGAGATTCTGGAACCGGGAAGTTCCACCGTCCAAAAGTGCAAATTACGTCCCAAACTGCGTAGGTCTCAGGAAAATTCTCCCTGAGGCGGTGCGCTACATCCAATAGGATCTGGTCCAGGGGCTTCCCATTACTTAGCTGAAGCATCACAACCAGCATTCTTCCGGACTTCGTAAGGGATTTGAATTTCCTTTCACTAAGTTTGGCTACCTCGGGAATTCGACGGAATCGTTCCAGTTCAGACTGGCTGAGCTTATCAGGCGTTACAGGTGGTAAGATATCCAGATAATTATTCTCTCGAATCTCTCTGGTGCGGTCTTCATGGCTAGGGGTTGTTGCAATTATCGTCACTGGCAACATGTGCCCGGGGTCCGATAATATCTCAACCAGGATACTGCGATCCTCATCTCTATAAATGTCGTCTATCAGAATGAACAACCGCGCTTTAGCTGCATTGGTCAATTTCTCTACGCTATCTTGAAACTCGTTAAATTTGGCACCTTGACGGGCTTCCAAAACCCAACATCCTTTTTCAACAAGCTTTGCCCCAATTTGCCGCAGGAGTGTCGTTTTACCAGAACCAGGTTCGCCACGGATTATTTGAAAGGCTGCCCTAGTCCGAGGTGCGAGAATCCTTCCGGTGACTTCCTCTGTGAGATCCCTTTCAATACCTTGGCTCTGCACGACAAACGGCCAATCTCCAACGGAGATAGTAAGGAAAGGCCTCAAGGATTCCTTTTCCTGGTTTTTGAGGAAAGAGTCGTCGATGACCTGAAAATGCTTTTTGAATTTAGCCTCAACAAGATTCTTCAGCTCCCGGAGCTCCGACTCGACTTTCTTGATCCACTCCGTCGCGGTTCGTAATCCACTGACGAGGCCTTTCACGTCGATATTGATACTTGCCAGAATTTCGTTGGTCAGAATTGCCTGAACTCTTTGGTCGCTCTTGACGGCCTCTGCGAAGAATGCAATCTGGGTTTCTAACAACGCATTTCGAGCAATGGTCTTAACTTCATCGCTCACGTCTGCATACCAAGGCGATCGCTCCACCATGTGTGCGACCAAAAGTACGCTGTTTTCTTCGAGAGATGGCCTTTTTCTCGCTGAAGATGTGAGAAGGGTTAACACCTCCGTATCGGGCTGAACGGGCAACTTTTGTTCAAGCTGTGGCTGCGACAAACTCCGATAGTCTCTTAGCTCAGTGGCAATCTCCTTGCGCTTGCGAACTAGATAGTCTTTTTCATTTTCCGTCAGCGACAAGTTTGTCAAGGAAGCACTGCGAAGCCCCTCAAGGATGTGGTTCCGCAACCCAACTAGGCAGGGAACCTCCCTTATTCCGACGCCCAGTTGCGAGAGGCGAACCTGATAGATCATGTCCGTCGCACACAAAAAACTCCCGTAGAAAGCTTTTTGCAGGTCGTGATTTTCCGGTGCCTTTGTCGGATTCTGAGCATAGGCGCGCAGGCGTGCGCTAAGTTCTTTAATTGTCTCCTTTCCTAAACCAGCGGCGGCATGAGCAGCAGACAGTTCCAGAAGTTCATCGACAAAACCAGAAAATGTGCGCAAAAGCTCTGGAGACAGGGCCCGGGTGATAAACGGGATGGTATTCAGGAGTAGCAGGCCAATAGTAGCAGGGTCGGCCATTTTCTTTCCCCCGAAACGTTAAGACGACTGGGAACAACGGCGCTTAGTATAGCATTTACAAAGCAGAGAGCGAGCCGCTAAAATCACGTTGAGGCTCCGGTAAAGGTCAGGTTGATTTCGGAAGTCTCGTCAGGGCACGGTTTTAACCTGTCCCGGCTTGCCGTGGACCGTGCCGAACGCGCTGTGATGGATGATTTCTTCCTTACTGCCGTAGGCTCAAGCGAAGCCAGAGGCGAAGCGTTTTTGAAATGACTGCTTTGCTGGCCAGGTAGTTAAATTCAACACGCCCAGGCAGGCGGATACACAACGCAACAAGAAGTCGCTCCGCTGAAGCTGCACGACGGCCCTCCGCCGCTAAAGCTCTGGAGGACGTTCCTTCGGCAGAGTGGTAGGGTCTGGTCAGCCGTGCTCTTTCAGCATCCCGGCTTGCCGGGATGCCCTGACGTTTCGTCGCTGCATTGCTCCCCGACGAGCATCAGTGGCGTTATAATGAGCACCGCAATCGTGCGGTGACCGTAATCAGAGCCGCGATCCCGCATAGCAGGAGAGCGGGTTTGCAGCCGCCGCCCGCCAGGGCGGTTTACGCAGGTCGGCCTGTTGAGATTGGCACAATATTTTGAAGGGAAATCGTCAGGGCACGGTTTTAACCGTGCCGAAAATCACGCGCAAGATGATCCCTTCCATACTGCCGTAGGCCAACGCGCAGGCAACACCGTAGCGCATTTTGAATTCCGCGTAAATGAGCACGGCATTCAGGAACAACGGGAAAAGGAAATTGGATTCTTGTCGCTCCGCGACAGCCGGAGCCTGTCCCGAGCGCAGTCGAAGGGGCAGCGCGGTACGAATCATTCCATTCCGCCTCTTTCGGCGTCCCGGCTTGCCGGGATGCCCTTACGATTCGTCGCTGCATTGCTCCGCGACGAGCAGTAGCGGCGTTATAATAAGCACCGCCATCGTGGGGGCCCGTAATCAGAGCCGCGATCCCGCATGGCGGGAGAGCGGTTGCGTACCGCCGCCCGCCAGGACGGTTGAGAAGGGTCGGGCTAAACAAGAGTTATTACTCCGGGCACTAAATAGATGACAGCTCTCCACGTGCCTGGGACCGAAAGGCGCTTCGGATGCCCGTCAGAGGCGCGTACTGAACCTCCGACGGTCCAACAGGGGTTTCGGATTGTCATCTATAAACTGCTCCCATTAGTAGATTGCCGAGGCACCGGTGGACTGAACGGTGCTAGGACTTTACTCGACCAACGATCCGTAGGAGGTCTTCGTAATGCCGCAAACAGCTGAAGCTCCCAATGTTCACCCTGGCGGTCTCGTGACCGTTGCATTCTTGAAGGCACAACTCGATGGAGGCAGTGATCACTTGGGAATTTTCATGCCCCTGGTTCTTGACGTTCTCGCTCGGCTGCCAGCCCAGAGCTTCACGACCGGGGACATCCAGGAAGCGCTTGCCGCGAGCCACGGGGTGGCGATGCCGCAGCAGATCGTGGCAACCCTGTTGAAGCGAGCGACGGCCAAGAAGTACCTCTCGCGAGAGTTGGGGCGTTATAAGCGTAATCCCACGCGCGATCTCCCTTCCTCCAATGTCGCTGCGGAGAAGGCACAAATCGAGGAAGGCCAGCGGCGCAAGCTTACGGTTGAATCGACAGACGCCGCACTGGACATGCTGTTCAGATTTCTGGAAGCGGAGCAAGTTCTGCTGCTACTTGGGAGCCGGCCAGGACTTGGCGACGCGGCCGACGCAAGCCACCGGGAGCGCTCCGTCGTTGCCGAGTTCGTCCATGATTCGGTGCGGGATGACCCGGCACTGTTAGCTGTCCTCCGTGGGATGCTCGAAGGACTGGTCCTTTATCACGCAGCTTTCTTGCCAGACCTTAGTGCGGCAAGCCGCCGATTCAAGGATCTTCGAGTCGTCTTTGACAGCAACCTGATCCGCCAAGCGCTCGGCTACGAGGGCACTGCGACGAGAACACTCATGTGCGAAACTGTTGACGTCCTGAAGGCTAGCGGCGTCCAGCGTCTCGTCTTCGACAAGACAGTACACGAAATCCAAAGGATCCTGGCCATGTACGAGGCTCGACTGGCCACGGCACAAGGACGCAACTCGTTAGAACCTAGGCCGATGACCCGGCATTTCCTGACTCAACGGTATTCGCCGAGCGATGTCCGCGAGATGTCCGCGTTGCTGGAACGCGAAATCATCGCGGCAGGCTTCCAGATTATGCGAGCGCCAAGCCATGTTCGAGAGTACACGGCAGGAGAGCCAGCCCTAGCCGCGAGATTGGCGGGCCGCGATAAGAAGGACGAGCTTGCACATCGCGTCGTTCATGACGTCGACTGCGTTGCCGGCATCTTGACGCTTCGAAAGGGCCATCGGTCCGCGAGTCTCGATGACGCGCGAGCCGTCTTTGCGACTGCCTCTCCCCTGGTAATCCGCAACACGCGGCTCTGGTGGGAGGAGGACGAACATGAAACTGGGATCGAGCCCGTCGTGCACATTCGGGCACTGACGAATCTCGCGTGGTTGAAAAAGCCCTCTCTTTGCTCGGATTTCAAGGTGCGTGAACTGGTAGCACTGTGTACGGCCGCCCTACGCCCAGAGCAAGCAACTTGGGACCGGTTTTTGCGGCATTTGGACTCGCTGGAGAAGTCGAAGAAGCTCAGCACTAATGAAAGGGTAGCGGTCCTGGTGTCAGCGATGTCCGACCGGCTGTTGAGAAGGGCGAATTTGCGGACGACGATCCGAGCGATATCGATGCGGTCACGCTCGACGAAATTGTGGATCGAGTTACCGCCTCCTACGCAACTAATGCGACGGAACGAGTCCAGGCGATCAAGGGTGAGTACGAGGTCAAGCTGGCCGAGCTGGAAGCACAGAAGCTCGCAGCAACTGAGCGTGCTGATGCGGCGGAAGGTACGGCAGCGAAGGAGGCGAGGCGGCGTGCGCTGGTGATTGAAGGCCGAGCGCGAACTTGGGCGCGGCGCATGGCCCAAAGCGTCCGATGGATAGTGATTATCTTTCTGGTAGCTGGTGCGCTCGCGCTAATCACGGGACATCCGTTTCATAGCGGCTGGGTTGGCATCGTGATAGGCCTTGCGGTGGCGGTTTTCGTCACCCTTGAGCTTGTGGGCATTCTGAGGCATGTATCCGAATGGGGCGCGTTGATGGAAGCGCGCTTGACGAGGCGTTTCCGCGATTGGCTGGGTGATGGCGCGCAGGTCGGCCAAGGGACACCTAGGGCACAGAGGTGAACCGGTGCGGAACACAGAAACCGGAGGCGGCAATCTAACAAAGGCATGCAGCCGACGGCGGCTGGCGTGACAATCGGCCGCCGCGGCTGAAACGCGGGCGTTAGGCGTAGCGTGTCCCACACCGCCCCGCTGGAGTCCTGGTAGCGTCTAGCCAGCCCCGAACGGGGCGAAGGAGAATGGCCCACGGCTTGAGAGCGGGGTCCCCAACGCGCCGCTGTCAGCGCGTTGGGGTGCTGAGTCGTGGGAAAGCGACGGTCCATGATTCGTACCTCTCTGCCGAAGGCTTTCGCGCAGCGGCCGGCGGAGCGATCAATAGAATCCCTCCCTCTTTGAAAATTGAATCCAGCGCTCCGGCGCGGCCTCCGCCCTTCGACTACGCTCCCTTCGTCTGCGCTCAGGGCAGGCAGGACAAGCTTGGGCCTACGGCAGTGCGGAAAATGAATCACCAGCGAGTGTGTTTGGCACGACTAACGAGCGGGGTAGCCACGGTGAGCGCTTTTCTCGCCAGCCTGCGGCCCAGAGGGCCTACGGTCCGGCTCGCCGTGGGCTTTTCGGTGGAGTTTACAAACCCACGGCTCGATTTGGGCAACCGCTCCCTTGCGGTCGCGGCTCGGATTGGAACTGCGAATTTCACGGCAAGCCCCACGGCTAGCCGGGGCGTCGCGGGACAAGTTGCCGTGGCGACCCGCTACCCGCTTTCAACAACTGGTGAGTTATGATGCGGAGTCAGTGGCAAGCAGGACCATTCCTTGCGTGGGAAGGACTTGCGTTGGAAGGAGAAGATATGGCTTTCGGAGTTGACGTCGTACATCCCGCTGTGGTCGCTATTGATTTACACCGGGGGCACCTGGACCCGTCCGTGGCAACCATGCCTGTGCTTCCTGGAAGCGAACACCGCATCATCGAAGCCAACCGGCTTTTCTTGGAACAGTGTCGCGCTGCTCACATCCCGATCATTCACCTGGTGACGACCTACCGGAACGTGGCCGAAATTCGCTCCAATCCGTTCTGGCGCACGCGCGCGGCGGACCCATCCTCCGCGCGCAAGAATGCCGAACGCCATAATCTCGAAGGCTCACCGGGCTGTGAAATTATTCCCGGGCTATATGAGAGTAACTATGATTGGGTCGTGAATACCAAGAAACGCTACGACTGCTTCGTGGCGACCGATCTGGAGTTCCTTTTGGGGAAGCATAGGATCAATACGCTCCTGCTAACCGGAGTGAACACCAATAGTTGCGTGCTGGCTACGGCTGCATCGGCCTGCAGTCGTGACT
>Ga0156329_1414_pt1 | contig 11131 bp, 9 predicted proteins | sample RifCSPlowO2_12_FD_107977 | JGI IMG/M metagenome (GOLD analysis project Ga0156329, IMG submission 107977) | Acidobacteria bacterium RIFCSPLOWO2_12_FULL_60_22 | reverse complement strand
AGGGCATGGCTTCAGCCATGCCGCAACTGGCGTTGAATCAGTCCATTCCTTGCGGCTTCAGCCGCTGAGGTCGAAGCTAAAAGGCTGGCAAATGCTAGCGAGAAAAACTCACCTCAGGCGCTGAAGCGCCGGTCCACCACGCCGCTACCGGCACGCCTGAAGGCGTGCCCTGACAAGATGTTCTAAGAGGTTATGAAATGACTTGTAGGTAACTTGCGGAGGGTTCGGGAAATAACGGGGAGGAACAGGGCGGTTAGGTAGATATGCGCATCAACGAACTAGCCAGGGATCTGGAGGTCAAAGCAAGAGCGATTCTGGAATACCTGGCGGAACTTGGGATTGAAGACAAGAAATCGCATTCGAGCTCCATTGATGAGGAGCTGACCGAGAAGGTCAAAGCACACTTCCGCGAGGCCCCGGCAAAGAAGGCGCCCGAAGCCGTCTCTGCCCCGCCGGAAGAAGCTCCCGCGACACTGCCGGAGCCTGCCCCGTCCGGGAAGCCGCGGCCCCCGGTCGAAGCGGAGGTCAAGGGTCCTCTCGCGAGAGCCGAGATGGCCAGAACCGCGGAGCCCCCGGCTGCTCCTTTGGAAGCGAAGGCTGCTTCCGCCGTCCGAAAGGCGGCGCCCGGAGAGGCGCCGGCTCCGCGACGCGCTATTCTGCGGCCTCCGGTTCGGTCGCACGGAGAGCCCCAGCCCGAACTGATCCCGCCCGGCCGCCCGATCTTGGAACCCAAGGCTCCGCCGGTTATCCCTCCTCCCGCTCCACCGCCGGTGCCGCCGAGCGTCCTGCATCCGGGTGCAGCAGCAGCCGGGAGGGGAGCCACGCCCGCGCAGCGGCTGGCAGCGAAAGCTCCGGGAAGGCCCGCACCTCCTCTGGGCCCTGCCAAACCCGGCGAACCGATCTACCCCCGCAGACCTCCGGCCCACCCCGCGGGCCGAGTGTCCCGATTCCCGGGAGGTCCGAGACCTCCCGCCGCGCCCCAGCCCGTCGAGCCAAGCCGCCGGGGACCGCATCCGGTACGCGGCCGGCCCCACGCTCCCGGAGCGCGCCCGGATCGCCAGCGTGAAGATGCGCGGGAGCGCGCCTTGCGGGTGGTTGCGCCGCCCCGGCCGGCTCCACGGCCCATCCTCGTGGATCGGGAGGTAACCATTACCGAAGGCATCACGGTCAAGGATTTATCGGAAAAGCTGGGGGTGAAGGCGCGCGACCTGATCCGGCGGTTGCTGGACACAGGCGTGCTGGCCACCATCAATCAGAACCTCGATCCCGCTCTGGCCGAGCAAGTGGCCCAGAGTTTTGGCGCCCGGACCCGCGTGGTCAGCTTCGAGGAAGAAACCATCGAGCACGACGAAGCGGCGGAGAGTCCGGAAAAACTAGTCCCGCGGGGACCCGTTGTCACCGTGATGGGGCACGTGGACCACGGCAAAACATCTCTGCTCGACGCCATCCGCGAAACCAACGTCACCGCCCAGGAAGCGGGGGGGATCACGCAACACATCGGCGCCTACGCCGCTTCGGTCAACGCTCGGAAGATCGTGTTTCTGGACACCCCCGGCCACGAAGCCTTCACCCGGATGCGGGCGCGAGGCGCGAAGGTGACCGACGTGGTCGTGTTGGTCGTCGCCGCCGATGACGGCGTCATGCCACAGACCCTGGAGGCGATCAACCACGCCCGCGCGGCCAAAGTGCCGATTCTGGTGGCGATCAATAAGATCGACAAGCCCGGCGCTCTGCCGGAACGCGTCAAAAAGCAGCTCTCCGAGCAGGGGCTGGTCTCCGAGGATTGGGGCGGCGACATCGTCATGGTGGAAGTCTCCGCCAAGCAGCGAACCAACCTCAAACTCCTGATGGAAATGATTCTCTTGGTGGCCGACCTGCAAGACCTGAAAGCCAACCCGGAGCGCCCCGCCAGCGGGGCGGTTCTAGAAGCCAAGCTGGATAAGGGACGGGGCCCCGTCTGCACGGTCCTGGTGCAGAACGGCACCCTTCGAGTCGGAGATTCTTTTCTGGTGGGCGCCGTGTTTGGCAAGGTGCGAGCGATGCTGAACCACCTCGGCCAGCCCATCGATGAGGCGCCTCCCTCCACCCCCGTGGAAGTATTGGGCCTCCAGTCGCTCCCGCAGGCAGGCGATCAATTCCAGGTAGTCCCGGACCCGACCAAGGCCAAGCAGATCGCGCTCTATCGCGAAGGCAAGTTGCGGGAGCAGAGCTTGGCCAAGTCTTCCCGCCTCAGTCTGGAGCAGCTCCACGATCAAATGAGGGCGGGAGCGATCAAGGAACTGGCGATCATTCTCAAGGCCGATGTGCAAGGCTCGGCGGAGGTGTTGTCGGAATCCTTGACCAAGTTGGGTGACGAACGGGTCAAGACCAAGGTGATCCACGCCGGAGTGGGCGCGATCACCGTCTCGGACGTGCTGCTCGCCTCCGCTTCCAATTCCATCATTATCGGTTTCAACGTGCGGCCGGAAAGAAAAGCATCCGAGTTGGCAATGCAAGAAAGCGTGGAAATCCGCCTGCACACCATCATCTACGAAGTAGTGGACGAAATCAAAAAGGCCATGATGGGCCTGCTGGAACCCACCTATCGAGAAACCGTGGTCGGGAAGGCCGAGGTGCGCCAGGCCTTCCGCGTGGCCAAGGTCGGGGTGATCGCCGGAAGCATAGTCGCGGAAGGCCGTCTCACCAAAGGTTGCGCCGTCCGCCTGCTGCGAGACAATGTGGTCGTCCACGAAGGGCGCATCGGTTCGCTCCGGCGTTTCAAGGACGACGTACAAGAGGTCCGGTCCGGCCTGGAATGTGGCGTCGGGCTGGAAAACTATAACGACATCAAGGCGGGCGATATCCTGGAAGCCTTTGTCTCGGAAAAAATCGCTACCGTGGCTCTCGCGTAGCTCCGAGCCCGGAGGCGAATCCGCCCCCTTCCCCATTGTCCCATGCCCATCGGCGTGCTGACTCTCGAACTCCACCTGCCCGAGGCTCACTCCCTGAAGGAAAAACGGTTTGTGGTGCGAAAGATCAAGGACCGCCTCCGCTCGCGGTTCAACGTGGCGGTGGCGGAACTGGACCACCAGGACCTTTGGCAGCGCGCTTTGCTCGGCGTGGTTTCGATTTCCAGCGACCGGAAGGCCCTGCAGAATCTCCTGGAGGCGGTCGAGCGGGAATCGGAAGAGGTCCTGGGCCGCGATCTGGTAGGCACAGAGCTGGATTTCTTTTGAGCCGTCGCCCCCCAAAGCCGGTCTTGCCCCGGGTGCGGCTCCTGATCGCAGAATCCCGCTTCCCACTGCCGCGGCTTTTCCGGACCCCTGGAGGAGACCTGCTGTCCGCAGCTTCAGCGGAAGAGGGACCCGAAACCGAAATCGGCCATGAGGAACCGCACTCGCAGGGCAGAACGGTTGGCAGACCTCCTCCGCCAGGAATTGGGAGAGTTGCTGCAATATGAGGTGAAAGACCCGCGCGTGGGATTTTCCACCGTCACCGCCGTCGAAGTCTCCGAAGACCTGCGGGTCGCTCGAGTTTTCGTCAGCGCGCCGGGCAACGAAGAACAGAAGCTGCAAAGTCTGGAAGGACTCACGGCGGCCCAGGGTTTCTTGCGACGCCAGTTGGCACAGCGGCTGCGTTTGCGGCACACACCCGCGTTGTCATTCCAGTTGGACCGGGCGCAAGAATATGAGCAACATATCGAAGAGTTGCTGCGGAGCGTCCGGTCCAAACCGTAAGCGCGGAGAGGGCCTGTCCTCCGACGCCTTGGCTCCGGAGGGCCTGCCGCCGGAAGTTTTAGAGTAGGAGGGGTTGTTCGATGGACGGCGCTATTGTTTTGGACAAGCCGGCCGGAATCACTTCCCACTCCGCCGTATTGGCCGCGCGACGCCTGCTTTCCGAATCCCGCATCGGCCATCTGGGAACGCTCGATCCCATGGCCAGCGGAGTCCTGGTTCTTCTGGTTGGCCGCGCCACGCGCCTGGCGCGCTTCTACCGGGACCGGGAGAAGACCTACGAAGGAACCATCCGGTTCGGCTTCTCGACCACGACCTACGACGGCGACGGAACCCCCACTTCGCTCGAACAACTCTTCCACCCCGAAGAATCCGCCATTCGCTCGCTGTTTCAGGAGTTTCTGGGAACCCATCTCCAGGAGCCTCCGCCGTTTTCGGCCAAGAAGGTCTCCGGCGTGCCCTCCTACCGCCTGGCGCGAAAAGGAAAGGCTGTCAGGTTGGCGGCCGTCCCGGTGGTGATTCGAGAGCTCGAACTCCTTGCGGTGGAGGGTCCCCTGGTCCGGTTCCGGGCGCGCGTCTCCGCCGGAACGTACATCCGATCCCTGGCTCACGAATTCGGACAACGGATGGGATCGGGCGCACACCTCGCCCAGCTTCGGCGGACGGCGGCAGGGGAATTCGCGGAGTCAAGCGCTGTCAGTTTGGACCAACTGGAGGACCAGATTCGGCAAGGGGCGCCTCCGTTGATTCCGCTCGAAAGCCTGCTGGCCGAATTCCCAGCAATCCCATTGGCGCCAGCCGCCGCCGCACGAGCCACTCACGGGCACGATGTAGAGGTCGAGTGCAACGCCGAGCGCGTGCGACTGCTCGATGAATCGGGTCATCTGGCGGCGATTGCCGAGCGGGTGGCCGGCTATCGTTTCCATCCCGTGGTAGTCGTCAACTCCGGGAGCGGGGCGGACTGACCGCTTTGCCGCCGCGCTCCCTTTTTTACGCTCGACGGAGGAAACAGGAAAATCGCCACAGAGACACGGAGAAATAGAATTCGGGAGTCAGGAGTCAGAATTACAAACGGAAGAAGTGATTCATCTGGCTACTGAATTCTGACTCCTGACTTCTGTTTGGTTGCGGCCAACGGCCGCGGCGTGCCTCTGTGGCTCCTGACCAATTCAGCAACTCCTGGAGCTGTCAATTGACATTAGCTATTTCGCTCGTTACGATTACTGTATGTTTCGTTCGATGCCCCACTCTGGGAGAAGCGTGGTAAGTCCATGACGGAAAATGAGTTTTCTCTGTTACACGAGATGCATTCCGCGATCGTGGCGAAGGAACTAGGGCACTCTCTACCTCTACCAAAGTGCGTCGAAGAGGCCTTGGGCAGGAAAGAATCCGCTGCCTCGGACCAAGCCGCGCCGGAGCCCTTGGAGCAATGGCTGGCGGTACTCGACCTGGCAGTCAATCCGCACAAGTTGCGGAGCTATGTGAAGGAGCAGGATTGCGAGGAGCCCGCGCTGGTGGCTCTCATTCGATTTCTGGTCAGCAAGAAAACGCATTCCGAAGCCGATCGGGACAAGCTGGATTGGGTGACCACGCACCTGTTCAAGAGACGCGAGGAACGCCGGAAAAGCCTCACCGGTTGGCCCCGGATAGAATTGCAGGAAATGCTGCAGGGCTTTGAATTTCCACCGTTGACTCAGCTCGCGCAAGACGCGCTGATGGAAATCCCTTCCCTGCTCGATGAAGTCAAGTATTACGAAAGCTTCCACCAATTCACCGACAGCCGAACCATCGAGCGCGGCCGGGACTTGAAGAATCAATTCGGGAAAGAATTCTTCCACCCGGATGCGTTGGCCGCCATCGTGAATTACAATCTTTTGTTTGGGAAGAAGTTCTACGAACTCCTCCAAAAAAGCGAACAAAAGGTGCGCGAATTCGCTCAGGCCCAGACGGAACAGAGCCCTCCCGACACGAAGGAATTGCTGCAGAGCGATTATCGCTCGACCGCCAATGCCTTCCGGAATCTAGGGGAACTCGGCCGCAAGGGAACCGTTCGAACTGCCGCAGGGGCGCCGCCGATGAGCGGCCCCCACGCATCCGTGGAAGAGCAACTGAAACAATTGGGCGTGGATCCAGCCCAGGAAGCGTTGAACCTACGGAACCGCATCCAGGAACTGGGCCTGCGACTCCGCTCCAATCCGGCCATGACGGTCATCCCCAATGCCTTGGAACCGCTTCCTCTCCACGACTGGGAAGCGAACGCGTTTCGAACGAAATACCCGGAGAACGAGCAGACGTTCCGGGCCGAATTTACGCGGGGTGTCTGCCGGGCGATTGCCATCCTCTCGCGTATTTATGAGGAAATCCCTTTGTACCTGGAGAAGAAGGGCACCGAATATCTCTGGAAGAAACACTACGACTCCCTTGTTTCTTTGCTCTACGAAGGCCGCAAGCACAAGGAGGTTTTGTTGGAACTCTCCACCGTCAGCCAGCAAAGGGGGCTGCCGGAAAAGGCGAAGCAATTGCACGTGACGGAAGAAAAACTGGAGGCCGGCCTCTCCAAAGTGGCGGCGCTCTTTTGAGCAAATTGGTTTACCCGAGAACGATTCCAAACGGGGGCGTCGCGCCCAGAGATTCTTTTCCCTCGCTGGAAAAGATTCGGTTGCGTATTCTTAAATTTCGAAGAGAGGTTGTGACGCCGTGGTGACAGTCGCGGAATTTCGTGAGATTCATTCGCTCTTCCTGGCCATCCTGCAACCGCAACTCGAGCATCCCTTGTTTCTTCCGGACGGGGCGATGAAAGCAGAAACCGAGGAGGATTCCTCGGTTACCCCGTTTCTTCCAGAAGGGGTGATGACAGCAGGAAGCGAGGAGGTTTCTTCGGCTTCCCCGCAAGGTGTCCCGGAGAACGCGCTGGCGTGGCTGGAGATCGTGGGCGCGGCGATCAGCCCGTACCGGCTCCGCCTTTATGCGCGAGAGCACGGGATCGCGGAGCCGGCCAGCCTCTCCTTGCTCCGGTTTTGGGCCGCTAAGAAGACCCATTTCCCCGAAGACCGCGAAAAAGTGGACTGGCTCGCCACCTATCTCTTCAAAGCCCGCGAGCAGGAAAGTAAGGAGCCGACCGGGTGGGTCAAGTCCAAACTCCAACAGATGCTCAAAGGAATTCCCTTCCCGTCACTCGGCACCGATGCCCAACTTTTTTTGGAAGAGATGCCTGCCCTGCTGGATGATACGCGATACATGGGAGCGTTCAGCCAGATCACCGACTCGAACCTCCTCGAACGCGGACGGGAAATGAAAGCCCGGGTGGGTAATGATCTTTTTAACCCGGTGGCGCTGGCTGCCGTGGTCAATTACAACCTGGTTGTAGGAAGAAAGTTCGACGAATTGCTGGACCGGGCGATCCTGGAGGCGCGCGACGCAGCCCCTAGCACGAATGTTCACCAACTCACCGAAGCACTTCGCAATGACTACCGTTCCAATGCGGGGGTCATCCAGCAATTGGCCGACCTCACCCGCAAGCAACTGCCGGAGAAGGCGGAGGTCCACGCCGGATCTGGCCCGGAGCCTTTGCTCGAAGAGCAATTGAAACGTTGGGGCATTGACAGCGCGCGCGAAGCTTCCAAGCTCCGAGCCCGCATCCGGGATCTAGCGACCAAGGTGGGGACCGACCCCAAAATCCGCTCCATCCGGATTTGCGGAAGCCCCTTGTCTCTCGCCGAATGGGAAGCCCAGGCTCTCCGGGATCTGACCGCTAAACGGGAAGAGAACCTGCAAGGAGCTTTTGCCCGGAATGTCTCCCGGACGATTGCCATCCTCGTGCGCATTATCGAGGAACTCTACGCCTACGAAACCAAGAAGGGCACCGGAGACGCCTCCTGGAAGAAACATCAGAACGCTCTTTTTTACTTGCTCTACGAAGGCCGCGGGCACAGGGCGTCCTTGCTGCAATTGGCAAGTTTCCACCGCAAAAGTGATCTGCCGGAGATAGCCCAGCAACTCGTATCGACAGCGGACAAGCTCGAAGCCGACCTGGCCAAGCTCGACAAAATGTTCTGACGCACGGATGTGAGGCGTTTTCCCTGGGAGGGTTCTCCGCTCCGTGCACGCCGGCGGGTTGACCGTTGTGCGGCGAGCCGTTAGAATAGCGTTAGGAAGGGAATTGCCAACTGCATGACGGTCCCGACGTTCACTGAAGGTCTCACCTTCGACGATGTTCTTCTGCTTCCGGGCCGCTCGGACGTGCTGCCGACCGCCGTGGACACGGCCACTTCACTGACCCGCAACATCCGGTTGAACATTCCCATTGTCAGCGCGGCAATGGATACGGTCACCGAGTCCCGGCTGGCCATTGCCATCGCCCAGCAGGGCGGGATGGGCTTCGTCCACCGCAACATGCCGATGGAGCGGCAGGTGCTGGAAGTGGACAAGGTCAAGCGGAGTGAAAGCGGGATGATCATGGACCCGGTCACCATGTCGCCCGAGAACAAGATTTCCGAAGCGCTCGAAGTCATGCGCCGCTACCGGATCTCGGGCCTTCCCGTTACGCGGAGCGGGAAGCTCGTGGGAATCCTGACCAACCGCGACCTCCGCTTCGAGACCCGCCTGGACTTGCCCATCGGCGAAGTGATGACCCGGGAGAATTTGATCACCGTCCCGGTGGGGACCACCTTGGACGAAGCCGAGAAGCTGTTGCAGACGCATCGCGTGGAAAAGCTTCCGGTCGTGGACGAGCACAACAACCTGCGCGGGTTGATTACCGTCAAGGACATCAAGAAGAAACGCCAGTACCCCCTGGCCACCAAGGACCAGAAGGGGCGCTTGCGGGTCGGAGCGGCGGTGGGCGCCACCGGGGATTTCCTGGAACGGGCGCAGGAATTGGCCCGCGTCAGCGTGGATGTTTTGGTGGTGGACACGGCGCACGGCCACACGACGCGGGTCATGGATGCGGTCCGGACCCTCCGGCGCGCCTTACCGAACATTGATTTGGTGGCCGGGAACGTCGCGACCTTCGAAGGCGCCTGCGAGCTCGCCCAGTTGGATGTGGACGCGATCAAGGTGGGCATCGGGCCGGGTTCGATCTGCACCACCCGGGTCGTAACCGGAGCCGGCGTTCCTCAGATCACGGCGGTTTTGGAATGCAATCGCGCGGCCCGCGACGCCCGGATTCCGTTGATCGCCGATGGCGGGATCAAGTTTTCGGGAGACATTACCAAGGCGCTGGCTGCCGGCGCCAGCGCGGTTATGGTGGGCAACTTGCTCGCCGGCTGCGACGAGAGCCCGGGGGAATTTGTTCTCTTCCAGGGCCGGACGTTCAAGACCTACCGCGGCATGGGATCGCTCGGGGTCATGGAGTCGGGCGCCGCCGACCGCTATAGCCAGGAGTCCGTGACTCAGCCCGACAAACTCATCCCCGAAGGAATCGAAGGCCGCGTCCCGTACAAAGGGCCTCTGGAAGCGATGGTGTTACAGCTCGTCGGGGGAGTCAAATCCGGCATGGGATATTGCGGGTGCGACACCCTGGAAGAGCTGCGGAAGAGAGCCCGCTTTATCCGGGTCACGTCGGCCGGTCTGCGGGAAAGCCACGTCCATGACGTAATCATCACGAAGGAAGCGCCGAACTATCGCCTGGAATAATACATCTCCCGCCCGGCGCGTTCCTCCGGGAACCCATTTCAAATTGCAAAGGGAAAGCCAGTCACCTTGTTTTCGAAGCGATTACATTTTATAGACCTGTTTCGGGGAGCCTTCGCGCTGGTGATGCTGGAGGGGCATACGTTCCGCGCCTTGCTGGATGCCTCCCTCAAGCTCAACCCGGTCTATCATTACCATGAACTGATTCACAACCTCCCGGGTCCGGCCTTCTTATTTGCTTCCGGAGCCGCCTTCAGCCTGGCGACCCTCCCGCACTGGGACCAGTACCGGAGATGGAGCGGGAAGTTGGGCCAGCGTCTTCTCCGCTTCCTGGCGTTGTTGGCTGTGGGCTACATGCTGCATCTGACCTACTTCTCCTTCCGCAGGACCCTGGCGGAAGGCACGGCGGACCAATGGACCTACCTGTTCAGCATGGACATCCTCCAGTGCATCGCCGCCGTGTCCCTGTTCCTGCAACTCCTGGTGATCGTCCTGCCCGGCCGGGAATGGTATTTCCGGACCGCCGTGCTGCTCAGCGCCGCGATTGGGCTGGCCACTCCCGTCGTGTGGCTGGTCTCGAAAAATTTTCCTTGGTGGCTGGGTACCCACTGGAGCGGGCACTGGGCCTCCGCCTTCCCTCTGTTCCCCTACGCCGGATTTCACCTGGCCGGGGCTGCCTGGGGGTATCTCCATTTCCAGTCGCGCCAGCAAGAAGCGGAGGACCATTTCCTCCGCCGGAGTCAGAAGTGGAGCGCCAGGCTGATCTTCGCGAGCCTCGCCGCCACTCCCGCCATTTTCCTGCTGCCGGAGGCTTATACCGACTTTTGGACGACCGGCCCCACTTTCTTTTTCCTGCGGGTGGGCGTGCTGGGATGGTTGCTCGTCGGTTTCCGCCGGGCGGAGCATCGCCTTGTACCGGCGCTCCGAACGGTGGTGCTGCTCGGCAGAGGATCCCTGTTGGTCTATGTGAGCCACCTGATCCTGCTGCACGGGTCGGCGCTCAATCCCGACCGGAACCTTCTGAAGCTGTTGGGAAATTCGCGGCCCGCCCTGGATGCCGCCCTGGTCTTGCTCCTGCTGACCGGAGCGATGGCTTTGCTTTGCTGGGGTTGGAACCGGCTCCAGGAAAACTACCGCTGGCCCGCCGTCGGAGCCCGATGGAGCCTGGCCGGTTACCTCGTTTATGTCTTTCTGAGTGGTTAGAGGACGGAAGGGAAGCGCCCGGAAGTTGTTCCTGGCCTCACGCTTTCTTCTTCTTTTTCTCGGGGGCTTTTTCTTTGAGTTCGCTGCCGACCAGCTCCACCAACGCCATGTCCGCTCCGTCGCCGGCTCGCCAGCCGAGATGCGTGATCCGGACATAGCCGCCCTTGCGGTCCATAAACCGGGCCGAGAGCGTGTCAAACAGCTTCTGGACGGAGGCGGGAGTCTTCAGAAAGGCAGCGGCCTGGCGGCGGGCGTGGAGCGATTCGGCTTTCCCCAGAGTAATCATCTTCTCCGCCAGAGGCCGCAGCGTCTTGGCTTTCGCCACCGTGGTAACCATCCGCTCGCTCTCGATCAGCGAAGTCACCAGATTGCGGAGCAAGGCGGCGCGATGGCTGGTGTTTCTGCCAAGCTTCCGTCCGGCATTCAAATGTCGCATGACAAATTCCTTCTCCTGCGCCGGCGGCGCTCACCCGCCGCTAGAGTTCCCGGGTCGGGGCGGCCGGAAGGAGGTTTCCTCTCTCATCGAACCTCATCCCTAACGAGAGGCCCATGGAGCCCAGAATCTCCTTGATCTCGTTCAGGGA
>Ga0156329_1193_pt1 | contig 11131 bp, 10 predicted proteins | sample RifCSPlowO2_12_FD_107977 | JGI IMG/M metagenome (GOLD analysis project Ga0156329, IMG submission 107977) | Acidobacteria bacterium RIFCSPLOWO2_12_FULL_60_22 | reverse complement strand
AGTTCCCGGTGGAAAACCTCAACGATCTGCCCGATATCGCCCGCAAGATCGGCCGGGAGTTGCGCAGCGTGTACGTGCTGGGGTATAAGCCGAACAATGAAACCCGCGACGGAAAGTGGCGGAAGATCCAGGTCAAGCTGGTCCCCCCGCGCGGGCTGCCGCCCCTGCAATTATTCAATAAATCTGGGTACTATGCGCCCCAGCCCTAACCTCTACCACCTGCCTCCGCGGGGCCGATTCCTCCTTTTTCCAGCGAAAATCCTTGGACTCGGTTGCCTGCTGGGAGTCTTGGCGTGGGTTCCTCGGACTGTGGCTCAGCAGCCGTCGGAAGGGAATGCGGCCCTCAACCCCAAAGACGGGACCACTGCCCCGCCGACCCGTTCGCCCATCCCTCCCCTCGTCGCGCAGAAAGAGACGCCGAAATCCGATGACTTCCGTCTGAGCGTCGAGACCGACCTGGTGGTGCTCCATGCAACCGTCACCGACAAAGACAGCCGCCCGGTGACGGACCTCAAGCAGGATTACTTCCGGGTCTGGGAGGACAACGTCGAACAAAAGCTCAAAGTCTTCAAGCGGGAAGACGTTCCAGTCTCGGTGGGGATTGTGGTGGACAACAGCGGCAGCATGCGCGACAAGCGCAAAGGCGTCAACGCGGCCGCCGTGAAGTTCGTGCAGAGCAGCAATTCGAAGGACGAAGTGTTTATCGTGAATTTCAACGACGAAGCCTTCCTGGATACCGACTTCACCGACAGCGTCCCGCTGCTGGAAGAAGGCTTGGAAAAAATTGACGCGCGCGGAGGGACGGCCCTGTACGACGCTCTGGCCCTCGCCCTGAAACATCTGACCGAAAAGGCAACGTGGGATAAAAAGGTTCTGCTGGTGATCTCGGACGGGGAAGACAATGCCAGCCGTGTCCCCTTGGAACAAGTCATCAAATCCGTGCAGCGCTCCAACATCATGATCTACACAGTGGGCCTGTTGGGAGCGGAGAGTCCCCGTTCGACGCGGAGAGCCAAGAGGGCCTTGGAAGCCATCTCCAAAGCGAGCGGCGGGTCCACCTTTTTTCCGAAGAACCTGAGTGAAGTCCAGGGAGTTGCCACCGACATCGCCAACGACATCCGGAATCAGTATGTGCTGGCCTACACCCCGGCCAATACGGTTCTCGACGGGAAGTTTCGAAAGGTGGAAGTCAAGGTGTCCGTCCCGAAGCGCGGCAAGCTCTCGGTCCGCACCCGCACCGGTTACTACGCGAAAACCCAGCCCAAAGAGCAAACCAAGACCAGCGGCTTGTAAAAAGAAGATAGAAGTCAGGAGCCAGAAGCCAGAATGGACTGATGTTTTTCTCCCGACTCCTGCTCTTCAGCCCTCTGTGTCTCTGTGGCCTATTTTCTGATGCATGGCGCCCCGACGGGGCATGGCCCATCGCTAGAGTTCCTTGGGCCTTGCATGGCTTTGGCGTCCGGGCTCAATGAGCCAAGGCAATATCCTCCAGGATAACCTTTCGAAACACTTCGGGGTCGCCAAAACGCTTGCGGGCGTCTAAGATTTCGATCGCCGCAATGCGACCATCGGCAGCATAGTCCACGGCCACACCTTCGGCAACGTGTTCCGTGGTCACGGGTCCTTCCAGGAAGCGGATGAACAGCGCATCCACTTCGCTGTCGTAGGTGATCCTCATGTTTCGCGCCTCTTCTTCAAAATCCCGCTAGATTTCCTGGCGGCCTTCCATGGCTTTGGCGACGGTGGCGGAATCGGTGTATTCGAGCTCTCCGCCGACGGGAATCCCCATGGCGATCCGGGTGACCTTTACGTTCAACGGCCTCAACAGCTTGGAAAGATAAACCGCCGTGGCCTCGCCTTCCACGGTCGGATTCGTAGCCACAATCACCTCACTCACCGAGCCGCCTTTGACCCGATCCAGCAAGCTGGCAATCCGGAGTTGTTCCGGACCAATCCCATGCAGCGGCGAGAGGGCGCCATGCAACACGTGGTAGCACCCGCGATACTTGCCGGTCCTTTCAATCGGGACAATGTTTCCCGGCTCTTCGATGACGCAGAGGAGGCGCGAGTCGCGCGAGGTGTCCGAGCAATACGCGCAGGGACTGGTGTCGGTGAAATTGTGGCAGATCTCGCAAAGCCGGATGCCTTGCTTCAGACCCCGGAGGGAATCGGCCAATTGCTCCGCTTCCGCCGGATCGGCTTTGAGAAGATAGAAAGCGATCCGCTGCGCAGACTTGTGGCCGATGCCCGGCAAGCGCCTCAGCTCCTCAATCAACCGGGCCATGGGTTCGGGATATTCAGGCATGAAGGCCCCGTGAGAAAACTTCAGTTGTTCGTCAGGGCACGACTTCAGTCGTGCCGGAAGCGGGGCAAAATCAATAAAAGTACCTTGCGGCTTCAGCCGCTGAGGGACAAACCTCAGGGGCTAAAGCCCATTCATGAGGAACCCTCTTTTCGGCATGGACGGCACGACTGAAGTCGTGCCCTGACGATCCTTCAAGGGAGGTTCTACAACAGATCCTAGAACAGCCCCGGAATCTTCAGGCCGCCGGTCAATCCGCCCAGCTTTTCCGCCAGCGCATCGTCCACCCGGCGCATCGCTTCATTAAACGCCGCCAGCACGAGATCTTCGATCATCTCCACGTCCTTGTTCTGGAGGGCTTCGGGATCAATCTTGACCGACAACAGACGCTTGGCCCCATTCATGCTCACGGTCACCATCCCGCCGCCGGAGGAACCTTCCACGCGTACCGACTCCATCTGCTGTTGCATCTCTTCCTGCATTTTCTTTACCTGACTCATCATTTGTTGCAGGTTGCGCATAAATTCAGTTCCCCCAGTTTCGCTCGACTACGCTCGCGGCCCTGAGCCTGTCGAAGGCCGAATTCCCGTCACCCGCTTCCCGAAAAGCCTCTCAAATTCGGAGACTTCGGGGTCTTCCCGGACGCGCCGCTCGAGCAAGGCCGGGTCCTCTGGAGCCGCCGGCGGCGGGCCCGCTGCTGGGCCGCGCTGGGCCGGACTCCTCCACTCTTCCCCCAGATTGACCCTGACCCTGCGGCCGACGACCTCTGTGACAATTTCACTCAACAACTGGCGGTCCGAGTCCGGAAGAACCTTGGCAATCCCGTTGTCCGCCAGGCGGATTCTCACCTCGGCCTCGCCAAACTCCCATCCCTGAGCGTCGGATAGCAAGGAAGCCAGTATGGGCTTCCCGCGCTCTTCAATCAACCTCCGCAACACTTCCCGAACATGCCCTTCTCCCCAGGATGGCAAATCGGATAGAGGCTCCGCGATAGCCGCCTCGGTCGCTACAGGAAGGCCACTGCTCGCACTCGCCCCCGCTTTCCCGCTCTCCTCTTCCACAATGGACACCGCCGCGCGACCGGCGCCCTCGGATCGAACGGCGGAGGCTTGCGCCGAATCCGGCGGAATCGGCCCCTGCCTCTTGCGCAAGAGGTCCTGCTCAAATGGGCTTTGGCCGCCGGGACCGGAACTTGGCGCAGGCGTCGGCGAAGGGTTCGGGGAGCCGGGCGGCAGACGAGCACCGGGACGCTCCGCGGTGGACCTGGGGGTGGCCAGGGATTCCATCCGGGCCAGCAAATCCTCGATGGCGACCAGCTTCTCCGCCTCCACGAGCTTTAGCAATCCCAGCTCCATTTGAAAACGCGGCTCCAGACTGTAGCGGAGTTCCTGATGGAGTTGGAGCACGATCCCCAGAGAGCGCATCAGACTCTCTTCGGAAAAATGTTCCGCCAGGGCGGCCCACCGTTGCATTTCTTCTTCCGAAGAATCCAGCAGGCGCGGCTGCGGTCCCGCCACCCGGATGACCAGGAGGTTACGCACGGTGCGGACCAGTTGAGCGCAGAAGTGGGTAAGCTGATAGCCCTCTTCGATCAGGTTTTCTACGACCTGAAGGACCCGCTCGCGGTCCTGTTTACGGATGGCGGTAAAGATGTCTTCGATCATCGCCGCCGGCGCGGCCCCCAGCAACCGCCGGACCGCCGCTCCCTCCAGGCTCGATCCGAAAGCCGCAATGGCCTGCTCCAGCCTCGACAGGGCGTCTCGCAAGCTCCCTCCGCCGGCGGCCACCAGCGCCGCCAGAGCTTCCGGGTCCGCCACGACGTTCTCCGCCGCACAGACTTTCTCGAGATGCGCCAGTATCTCGGAGAAGCTCACCGCATGGAAGGAGAAATGCTGGCAGCGCGACAGGATGGTTTCCGGAAACTGGTGAGCTTCCGTCGTGGCGAGGATAAAAATGACGTGCGGCGGCGGTTCCTCGAGTGTTTTCAACAGGGCGTTGAAACCTTCGGGAGTAATCTGATGAGCTTCGTCAATAATGAAGACCTTGTAGCGGTCGCGGGCGGGGGCGTAGCGGGCGTTCTCGCGCAACTCACGCACCGCATCAATGCCGCGGTTGGAAGCCGCATCAATTTCAATCACATCCACCGCGCGGCCGGCGGCCACTTCGCGGCAGGAATCACACTCGCCGCAGGGTTCCGGGGCCGGGCCGTTCTTGCAGTTCAGGGCTTTGGCGAGCAAGCGGGCGACGGACGTCTTGCCGATCCCGCGCTGGCCCGAGAAGATGTAGCCATGCCCGATCCGGTTCAGACGGATGGCATTCTGGAGGGTCTGCGTGACGTGCTTCTGGCCGATGACTTCCGAGAAACGCTGGGGCCGCCAAGTCCGGGCCATGACCTGGTACAAGGTAATTCTCGCCTTCGGAGCCGCTCTTCCGCCCTAGCCGCTCTCCAGCCGGAAGCCCCATCGGGCCGGCCGAGGGGCGCGAGGCTCTTCATTTGCCAAACTTCCGGCCAGACTTCTGAGGCCAGATTTCTGGCCAGACTTCGGGTGATTCTGTGGCACACGGAAGGGCCTACTACCGTTGCTTCCTTCCGGACCTGGCGGGGTTTGCAGGTTTCCGTTGCACAGAGCCCGAAGCCTGATAAAAGCGGGCAGCGATTTTGATCGTTTTTCCGCTCCATTGTCATGGTAACACCTCCTCACCCCCACTGGCAACGAACCCGCCCTTCTGGGAGTGGGTCCGTTTCCGACAGGGGCGTTATACGGGAAGTGGGCTTATAATGAGAACCGATCCACACCGCCATCGTGGAGGTGCGTGTAATCCGAGCCGCGACCGGGAGGGAGCGGTTTTGTAGACACCGCCCGCCATGGCGGTTTAGGCGGGTCGGCATAAACAAGAGTTAGACGACGGGTGCTTCGATCCAGAGTTCGGAGTTGTGAACGAGAGAACGTTGTGGGATGGAGGCCAATGCCAGAAGTCAGCCGTTTCTTCGGCATCGTGATTCGCATGTATTTCGACGATCATAATCCGCCACACTTCCATGCCATCTATGCCGGGAATGAGGCGCGGGTTGGGATTGATCCTATCATCTTTCTGGAAGGGAAGCTCCCGAATCGGGCGGCGTCCATGGTCATTGAATGGGCGGCCCTTCATTAACGAGAGTTGCTGCAGGACTGGGATCGTTTACGGGATGACCAATCGTTAATAAGGATTGAACCTCTGGAGTAGAAAGGCCCAGTTATGTTTCCGCGGGTCAAACAAGTCCGGCACCTGGGGGAGTATCGCCTGGAGTTGAGTTTCACGGATGGCACAACCGGGGAACTAGACTTCCAAGAGCGCGTGGTCGGTCGAGGGGGCGTATTCACGCCGTTGGAGGACATCGGTTTCTTCCAACAGGTTAAGGTTGATCCCGAAGCCGGCACGATCGTGTGGCCGAATGAAGTAGATTTTTGCCCCGACGTGTTGTACAGCCTTGTGACCGGCAAGCCCATCCGAGTGCTGGAACCGGCCTGACGAGGCGCTGCAAGCCGCTGTGATCCTGAACGCCGCAGCTCGCCGCCAGCGGTTTCGTCTTAGGGTGACCAGGACACGTTTTATGCAGGTCTGCCTAATTAAGTGTCGGGTGGTTCAAACAGGAGGAGCTGAGCGTGCCCCAGACTGACCGCGATATCCTGTTCTCAAATGAGGCATTAGTTATAGGGATGCTTCAAGCTGTATCGGGTGCCGCGCTTGTAGCGGCTCTTGCTCAAACTGAGGCACTCGTCAAGCTTTCCGGTAATATTGCGTTCCTTGTCTTTCTCACAGTTATGGCTCTGGCGCTTCCGGTAGCGGTCTTGGCGGCATACTGGAAGCATCAATACAAACTCTGGGACTTAAAGGCTCAGGCATCTTCGACGAAAAACAACACGGCGGAAGCGAATACGCGTTCAGTTAAAGCGGAACGATACCTCAAATGCATGCGAGTAGCGTTTGTCGTTTCGCTAATTTGTATTTGTTTCGGCTTTCTCGAGCTCATAGCCGCCTTTTGGTTCCGTGCGCTATGCGGGTAGAAGAGGGCGGGGGGCCGATCTACCCAACAGGCTCTCGATCCTTGCAAATCGGGCCTCAGCCACGGGCGGCCTCCCCGCCGGAACAACACCTTTGACCCCTGTGGGTTGTAACACGAAAATCAAGATACAAGCCACGGCGAGCGGTTTTACTCACCGTGGGCATATCGGCGGAGTTTACAAACCCACGGCAAATTGGGACCGCAAATTTGCCGTGGCTACCACGCTCTGTGTGATCTGTGGTGAAGAAATGCCAATTTCAGGGTGATGGAAGGACCGCATGAACAGGAATGACCGCTGGGCGCAATGCCGGAATAGAACGCTCCAGGCCGCCCTCGCCGGATGGATCGTCTGTCTTCTGGCCGGAATCGCCAGCAGCCAGACGGGGAATCGAAGCCGCAAACCAAACGAGGACTCGCCCGAGGCCGAGTTCCATTTGGCGCGCATGATGTATGCGACGATTGGCGGTGCGGGTTCCCACGGGTTCATCAATCCCTGGTGGGCCGTTGACTACCCCTTCGCCGAAGAGCATTTCTTGCCGGCGCTGCGTCGGCTGACCAATCTGTCGGTAGCCGATGACAGCCGGCATCTGGAAGCGACCGATGATCGCCTTTTCGATTATCCGTTCTTATTTTTACAGCAGCCCGGGCAGGGAAACTGGCGTCCCAGCCCCCAGGAAGCCGCACGCCTGCGAGAGTACCTGCTGCGCGGAGGGTTCTTGCTGGTGGATGACATGCACGGCGAGTATGAGTGGTCGGTATTTGAGGCCGCCATGCATCGGGTGTTGCCGGACTGGCCGATCGTCGAGATCCCGGATGGCGACCCGCTCATGAACGTCTTCTACAACCTGGGGGATCGGATCCAAATCCCCGGTCTGCGTCACTTGCGGAGGGGGCCGGGAGGCCAGATCGTGGCGCGAATGGAGGGAGAGCCGCATTGGCGCGGCATCTACGACGATCACGGCCGCCTGATCGTAGCCATCAATTTCAATATGGACATGGGCGATGCCTGGGAGCATGCCGACGACCCCTGGTATCCGGCCCCCATGACCGGACAGGCGTATCGGCTGGGGGTAAACTACGTCATCTATGCGATGACTCATTGAGAATCAATGCGATAGTCAATGAACAGCGCGAGCAGCAATCCCGGCAGGAGATGAGATCGCCCTCGCACCCTGGTGCACACTCCACCTCTGCCCTAGGGAAACAAACTCCAAACGAACTCCAGATGATCTGGGCCCGGCCACTGGAAGCGAATCGGCTAACCGGAAACTGCCCCACTACCGCCTTTCTCCTCCCCCCGGCGCGTTTCCGCTCCCGATTTTTGGTAACCGTTTCGTCTCCTCATCCGTCCTACCTATGTTATTCTGAGTAGTCCTGCCCTGGTGGGAGTGAACCTGATGCCCGGCTCTTCGGAGCCTCCCCAACAGACACAAGCTAACTCTAGGGGTTGCCGATGGCAGATTCGAGCAGATTAGAAATGGGATTACGCCAAAAGCTGTCGACTGCACTGATCCTTCCGATCTTGGTCTTCTCTTTGTCCTGTTCCCGCGGCGAGAATCGCCGAGCACAAGCGGAAGCCTCCGCAAAACCCTCCCAGCCGTTGCCGGTGCGGGTCGTGGCCGCCAACCAGCGGGAATTGCGCCGCATGGTGGAATCGGTTGGCACCCTCTTCGCGTATGAGGAGGTTGTGGTCAGTTCCGAGGTGGAAGGAAAGGCCAGCGAGGTGCTGGTGGACGTAGGGGACCGGGTCAGCCAGGGTCAAGTCCTGGTGCGGATTTCTCCCACCGAGCTGCAACTGGCCTCCGAGCAGCAGAAGGCTGCGCTCGAACAGATCCGGGCCCGCTTGGGGCTGACGGATGGCGAGACTACTCTGAAGGACCTGCGCGAGGCGGCAGGCGTCAAGAAGGCGGCGGCCGATCTTTCCGACACCCAACAGAAGTACCAGCGCGCCCAAGAGCTGTTGGAGCAAGGTTTGGTGCCTCGGCAAAGCTATGAGGAGGCCGAGTCCCGGCACAAGTCGGCCCAGGCCAACTACGACCTCGCCCTCCAGGAGGTGCGCAACCTGGTGGCAGCGCTCAATCAGGTCCGCGCCACGAGCGAACTTGCCGAGAAAAAACTGCGGGATACCCAGATCCTCGCGCCCATCGGCGGGTATATCAAGCAACGCTCCGTCTCCGCGGGCCAATTTCTGAGAGTGCAGACGCCGGTTCTGACCCTGGTCCGCGTGGACCCGCTCCGCGCGCGCGTCACTATCCCCGAGAAGATGGCCGGATGGATCCCGATTGGCCAAGCGATCAGCCTCTCGGTCGAGGCGTATCCGGACCGAAAATTCACCGGGAAAATCTCCCGCATGAACCCTTCCGTGGATGCCCAGACCCGTTCGTTTGAAGCGGAAGCCTTGGTGGAGAACAGCGACGGTTTGCTCAAGCCGGGCTTCTTCGTCCGGGCCAGCATTCCTTCCAACCGCGCGGAACACATCGTCTCCCTTCCCGAAAAGGCGCTCAGCTATGCCTACGGCGTCTACACGCTCTTTGCCGTAAAGGACAACCGGCTGGTACAAAGAGAGGTGAAGATCGGAGATCGTCTGGGTGAGGAAGTGGAAATTCTGGCGGGTCTTTCCGAGGGCGACCACGTGGCGGTTCCAGTCAATCCGAGCCAGCCGCTCTACGATGGCGCTCTCGTGGAAATCGCTCCGCAGGAAAATTCCCAACAGGACCCAGGGAAAGCCGCAGCCAAGCCGCCGACGGAGGGCCGCACGCCCGGGCCCGCAAAGGGGAAGTCATGACGCTTGCGGAAGTCTGCGTGAGACGGCCCGTATTCGCTGTAATGCTGATCAGCTTTCTGGTCGTGCTGGGGATTTTTTCCTTCCGGGACCTGGGCGTGGATTTATTCCCGAAGGCGGATTTCCCGGCTGTGTTCGTGCAGGTGCGGCTTCCCGGCGCCAGTCCCGAAGAGGTCCTGACGCAGGTGGTGCTGCCGCTGGAAAATGCCGTGAGCGTCATTAGCGGACTCGACGAGCTGAACGCAAACGCCTCGGAAGGCGGGGCACGGATCAACCTCCGCTTTGTGCTGGAACGCGACCTGGAGGACGCGGCCCAGGACGTGCGCGAAAAAGTCGCCCGCGCCATGCGCAATTTGCCCCCCAATGTGGAGCCGCCGATCATCCAGAAGGCCGATCCGGAATCGGACCCGATTCTGAACCTGGTGGTGGGAGGGGCGGCGAGTCTCCGCGAGACGACCGAGATCGCCGACAAACTGATCAAGCCGGCGCTGGAAACCGTGGACGGCGTCGGGGAAGTGAACATTTACGGGGGACGCCCGCGGCAAATCCGAATCTACGTGGACGCCGAGAAGCTGAATGCCTACGGCGTTACCGTCAATCAATTTCGGAGCGCCATCCAGGACGAGAACGTCGAAATCCCGGGAGGCGACATCGATCGCGGACCCTCGCGCCTGGGCGTTCGCACCCTGGGCCGCATCGAAGCATCCAGCCAGTTTGGCAGCATCGTCGTCGCCAACGTCGGCGGGACCCCCATTCGCGTCAACGATCTCGGCCGGGTGGAGGACAGTTACCCCGAACCGGAAAGCTGGAATGCCCTTGTCAGTAAGGACGGAACAATAAAAGAAACCGTGGCCATGGACGTGCGTCGTCAGTCCGGGACCAACACGGTCGAAGTCGCCGAAAACCTGAAAAAGAAGCTGGCACTGCTCCAACGGACGCTGCCCCCCGGAATGCAGGTGCGCATCATCCGCGATCAGTCCACTTTTATCAGGGCATCGGTCAAGGCACTCGAGGAGCATCTCCTGCTGGGCGCCTTCCTCGCCGCCATCGTGGTCCTGTTCTTTCTCCGCGACTGGCGTTCGGTCCTGGTGGCGAGCCTCGCCATCCCGACTTCGATTATCGCTACGTTCACGTTGCTCAAAGCCATGGACTTCACCCTCAACAATATGACGTTGCTCGCCATGACCCTGGCCGTCGGCATCGTGATTGACGACGCCATCGTCGTTCTGGAAAACATCGTCCGGTGGGTGGAGGAAAAGAACATCGAACCGATCCAGGCAGCGATCGGAGCGACCAAGGAAATCACCCTGGCGGTCATGGCGACGACTCTCTCTCTGGTCATTATCTTTGTTCCCATTGCTTTCATGACGGGCTTCGCGCGCCGCTACGTCCATGAGTTCGGCTGGACCATGGCCTTCTCCGTCCTGGTCTCGATGCTGGTGAGCTTCACCCTGACTCCCATGCTCGGTTCCAAGGTGCTGCGGCGGCTGGCGAACCGGGTGGGCGACGCGGGGAACGAGCCCCCCGGCGGGCAACCACGCCACACCTCCAAAGACCTGCCCTTCTTCCGGTGGGTGGACCGCACTTACGGCCGGATGCTGGAATGGTCCCTGGATCACCGGCTGGCGGTGATCCTGCTGGCCCTGGGAACCTTCGCGCTGACGTTCCCGCTCAATCGCTTGGTGGGCCGGGACTTTATCCCCGCCGATGATCAGAACTGGTTCGATATAGCGTTCGACGCTCCGGCGGACTCCTCGGTGGAAGGCACGGCCGCGATCGCCTCCGATATGGCCCAACGGTTTGTGAAAATTCCAGAAGTGGCAACGACCACGGTTCGCGTGGAGCAGTCCAACCACGCCCATGTCGGGATGCTGCTCGTGGACACTTCCCAACGCCAACGGTCCCCCGAGGAGATCGGGGATGAGATCCGCACGAGGTTCTTTCCCCTCTATCCTCGCGTGCGGGCCAAGGTGAATATGCCCTCGTCGGTCGGAGGCGG
>Ga0156329_1148_pt1 | contig 11137 bp, 6 predicted proteins | sample RifCSPlowO2_12_FD_107977 | JGI IMG/M metagenome (GOLD analysis project Ga0156329, IMG submission 107977) | Acidobacteria bacterium RIFCSPLOWO2_12_FULL_60_22 | reverse complement strand
ACATACTGGTTTAATTTACATACACCGCATCTAGCGACCGCTCTTTCCATACCCCTCCCTCCGCGAGCCTTTGGGCTTACATTTCCGCGTGGACTCTCCGAGAACTCTCCGAGAACTGGTGCCAAAAGGCCCCAAAAGAGTCCAAAAGCCGAAGGTGCTAACTATTTGAGTTCTTTGGTTTTCTTTGTAAGGAATTGGATCGTGTGGTGGGCGAAATTGGTTTAGGAAACCGCTGCTCTATCCATCTGAGCTACAGGCCCGAAGCAAGTTCTTCCTGCCCCTTAGGTTAGCATAGGCAATCCAAGAGAAAAAAACAGGAGACGAGGAGCGAGATTCTTTTTTGGGGAAAAACCGAACGGCAAATCCATCTTGCGGTTCCGCACACGGAGGGCGGCGCTTCCCGGGCCATTCCAGCAATGTCCTGAACGTATACAGGCTGAAATCGCGCTCTACGGCTGGCGACCCCGATTGGCGACAGGTGTTCCCGGCTCGGAACTCCGGACCAGGTTTGTGATAAACCGCGTCACGGCCGGCCCCAATGCGTCCTCGATGCCGTCCTGGCGCTTGCCGATTCCCTCCATCTGATTGTAATGTGTGCGCCCCGGAACTTGCACCAGCTCCACCGGCGTTCCCTGCCGCAGCAGCAAGTTATACAGTTGCAGGGCGTTTTCCCGGATCATCAGCAGGTCCCAGTCGGTAAAGGTAATCAGGAACGGAGGAGCCTTTGGATTCACAAAGGTAATCGGAGAAGCCTGTTGCAGCACTGCCAGGTCGGTCCCGAATCCCTGCTCCTTCCGCGTGGGGACAACGCCGGGTTCCGCGAAGCGGACCATATCGTAAACCCCGCTGATTCCAATCACTCCCTTGATCGCGCCCGGCGGAACGCCTTCCTGGGTAAGGTATTCTGTATTCAACCCGAGCAGCGCCACCAGGTGCCCTCCCGCCGAGGTCCCCATGATAACGATTCGGTTCGGATCAATTCGGTATTGCGCGGCATTCTTATAAACCCAGGAAAACGCGCGCGCTACATCCTGAATATGCGCGGGATGCTTCACCTGCGGGGAGAGCCGGTAATTGACCGAGGCGATCCCGATTCCCAGCCGCCCAAACATATTCACGATGTGTGGGGACAGCGCTTTGTCGCTGGCGCGCCAGCCTCCGCCATGAACATAGAGCACCAGCGGGACATTCGCCTTGCCTTCCGGCAGATAGAGGTCCAGGGAATTGAATTTCGCGTCCGATCCCGGCCCGCTGTAGTAGGAGATGTCTCTCTGGACTTGCATCGGGGGAGCCGGCGCTCCCGCGGCCGGCCAGACCGCCCCGGCCGTCTCGGCAAATGTCCCATTCATCACCGACCGGAGAAACCGGTTGATGGCCGGTCCCAGCACGTCGTCGGCTCCCTCGAGCCTCTCCGCGATTCCCGTGTTCTTGGTGACGTGCGTTCGGCCGGGTTGTTGGATGAGTTCCGCCGGCAACCTGTGTTGCACGAATAAGGCATAAAACTGCCGCGCATGTTCGAGGAGATCGTAATTGTCATTATCCGTATAAGCAATCAGGAACGGCGGCGTGTCGCGTCCCAGCTTCCCCACATGGACCACGGGAGATGCCTCTTTTTGAACCTCGTAATCGCTTCCGAAGATTTGTTCCCATGCGGGATTCGGCGCGCCCCCAGGCCCGGGGCGGTACGGCATATAGAGGACTCCGCTCGAGAGGATCACTCCATTGATGATCTTGGGAGACAAGCCGTGTTCCTTCAAATAGCGCTCATCCAAGGAAACGAGCGCCGCCAGGTGTCCGCCGGAGGAGCTGCCCATGACAAAAATCCTGTTCCGATCGCCGCCATACTGCGCCGCATTTTGGTGCAGCCAGGCAAACGCCCGGGCCACATCCTGAACGTGCGTCGGGTGCTTGATTGCGGGCGAGAGCCGGTAATTCGGCGCCATGACTCCCATTCCGAGGTCTATGCAAATTCGTACAATCTTGTCCAGCCCTTCGTAGTCCTTGTCTCCGCCCCGCCATCCTCCGCCATGAACGAAGAACAAGACCGGGAAGTTCGTCTTTCCTTCCGGTAAATAGAGGTCAAAGGAATGGAAGCGGGGGTCCGCTCCGGGTCCTGTGAAATATTGGAGGTCCTGGATTACCCGCATCGTTCTCTCGGGTGGCGCTGCCAGAAGTTCCGAGACAACCAGGCTCCGCCCTTCGGTCACGACCATCGCCAGCGCAATCCAGACCGCAACAACCGAGGTTCTTGTTCGTCGCATAGCAGAATGCCTCCTTCCTCTCATTGGCGTGCGAAACCCGTTCCGGGCTTCGCTCCGAGCTTCGTGCTGGACACCCTACGATCTATCCGTTATTGGCGCGAGTTTGAAAAGCCGTATCAGTGATAACTCGGGCGGCCCTAAAATGTCAAACCAAATTTGGGGAATCCAGTCCCGAGGCACGGGTTACGGTTCGGCCGCGCGAGGAAACAATTGGGCCAGAGTTTCGAGTCCATCCAGGATCCCGGAGCGCACCGCTTCCCGCCAAAAGACGCCCACTTTCCCCACGCTGCGGTATTTCTTATACCGCCGGGCCAGCAAGCGGCGGGCAGAAACGCGAGACGTTGCGCTCAAGGCGCCGAGGACGTGGGCTTTGATCGCTGCGGCCGCGGCGGCGGGGTCCAGATGCGCTCCTCCTTCCGGCTCCGGCACCACGGCGTCAATCACACCGAGGGAGAGCAAATCGCGCGCGGTCAGCTTGAGGTTTTCGGCGACCGCATCCGCTTTTCCGGCATCCTTATAGAGAATCGCGGCTGCGCCTTCGGGGGGAATGACCGAGTAGATGGCATGCTCCAGCATGAGCACGCGGTCCGCCACGGCCAGCGCCAACGCACCCCCGCTGCCCCCCTCCCCGATGATCACGGAAACAATCGGGACGGGCAGCAGCGCCATCGCCGCCAGGTTGCTGGCCAAGGCGTGGGCGATGCCGCGCTGCTCGGAGTCATAGCCCGCCTGGGCTCCCGGAGTATCAATGAGCGTGATGACCGGAACCCGGAATTTGGCTGCAAGCCGCATCAGGCGCAGCGCCTTCCGATACGCTTCCGGGTAAGCCATGCCCCGGTGGCAGGATTCCTGCTCGCTCGGCGTGCTGCCTCGATCCTGGCCGATGATGACAACGGTTTGCCCGCCCAATTCCGCCACACCGCCGACAATGGCCGGGTCCTCTCCGCTCTGCCGATCTCCGCGCAGCTCCACAAAATGTGTGCAAATCTGTCCAATGTACTGCCGCGCAACGGGACGTCCCGGGTGTCGCGCCAGTAATACCTCCTCGGACGCGGGAAGCTTTCGAGCGCGTCGCGCAGGGGAGGGGCGTTCGGCGCGAAGCTTCTTTTCTTCCCGCTTCAAGTGGGAAAGCAAATAGCTCACAATCTCCCGCAATTCGGCGCGCGGCGTGACCATGTCAATCAGTCCGCCCTGCAACAAGGTTTCGGCTCGGTGCGATCCCTCCGGCGGAGGGACGCCGGTGGTTTGCTCGATCACGCGGGGACCGACAAAGCCGATCTGAGCGCCCGGCTCCCCAATCAGAACGTCGCCGAGCGAAGCGAAGCTGGCCGTAACCCCGCCAAACGTGGGGTCGGTCAGGATGGAAATGAATGCCAGGCCTTCCCGATCGTGCACGGAAGCCGCCGCGGCCACTTTGGCCATTTGCACCAGCGAAAGCATCCCTTCCTGCACGCGGGCTCCGCCGCTGGCGACCACACTGACCAAAGGAATTCGGGCCTTGGTGGCGTACTCGAACGCGCGGGCCACCTTCTCCCCCACGGTGGAGCCCATGGTCCCGCCCATGAATTCAAAGTCGAACACCACCAGCGCCGTGCGCCGCCCCCCGAGGCGGCAGACCCCGGTGGTCACCGCTTCCCGGACGCCGGTTTGGCGCCGGGCTTCTTTCAGCCGCTCGCGGTAGGTCCTGGAATCTGTGAACTTCAAGGGGTCCACGGAAACAAGCTTTCGGTCGAGCTCCCGAAAGGTGCCGGCATCCACCAGCGAGGCGATTCGCGCCCGCGAGGGCATCGGGAAGTAGTGACCACAGGCCGGACAGACGAAGAGTCGCTCCTCGAGTGCGGAAACCGGGTGCTCCACGCCGCAGCCGCGACACCTTAGCGTACGGATAACCGTGTTCTTACGGTGGAACACTCCTCACATCCTTATCTTTCCCGCTGAGCCGGGAATGATCTGGTCGGGCTCCGCACGGTATCGCGTAATCTCCCCCGGGGAAAATCAGACCATATTATAGTGCGTTTCCAAGAATCCCCCCGGGCGCTATTGGAAAAATATTCAGGGAAAAGTTCGCTTCATCCCAGGAGCAAGAGAGAATATAAAAAAGCTTGACAAGATTTTGCTCCCTATGCTAAACAGCTTTCACCAGTCGAAGTCGGGCAGAGCAAAATCGAAATGGAGGCATGGCATGACGGGGACACGGGGAAAATGCTTACTCTTGGGGATGCTGGTGTTTGTGGGCGTATTGGGGGTGATGGGGCAAGGCACGACGGGTGCCATCTTGGGCGTGGTTCGGGATCAAACCGGAGCCGTCTTGCCCGGCACAAGCATGCAAGTCACCCACCAGGAGACCGGGCGTGCTCGAACAGTGGTCACCGACTCGGGGGGACGTTATCGAGTGCCCGCCCTGGAACTCGGCACTTATACCGTTCAGGCCACGCTGGCGGGTTTCCGTTCGGTGGTGCGGACGGGCGTGAGTTTGACCGTGGGAATGGAAGCCGAAGTGAATTTGGCGATGGAGGTGGGAGCGGTCACCGAAAGCGTGACCGTAGCCGCGGACGCCGGGTTAGTGCAGACGACCAGCGCGCAACTCTCCGGCCTGGTGGGAGACCAGGAGATTCGCGACTTGCCCTTGAACGGACGCAGTTACGATGCCTTGGTCTTCCTGCAGCCGGGCGTCTCCCTGATGAATAATATTGATCGCCAGGTCCACACTCATGTACTGAACGGCGCCGGTCCAAAAATCTCCGTAGCGGGGACCAGCTTTGACATGACGGCGTTTCTGTTGGACGGCACGGACATTCACGACCACACCAATTTTGGCTCGGGCAGCGCCGCGGGGACGAATCTAGGGGTGGATTCCATTCTGGAGTTCAGCGTGTTGACCCAGAACTATGGCGCCCAGCACGGACGAGTGGCGGGTGGGATCATCAATGCCGTGACCCGCGGCGGGAGCAATGCCCTTCATGGGGGCGCCTTCGAATTTCTGCGAAACAATGTGTTCGATGCGCGGGAATTTTTCGATCGAGGGGATGCGCCGCCCTTCCGGCGAAACCAATTCGGCGCTTTCCTGGGCGGTCCCATCGTGCCCAACAGAACGTTTTTCTTCGTGAATTACGAGGGTCTGAGGGAACGCAAGTCCGACTCGCGGATCAGCGGCGTGCCCGACCTCGATGCGCGGCGGGGAATTATCCCGGGTATCAGTACGGCCGGCAATCCGATCCCGATAGCCCCGACCGTGGTTACGTACTTGAACTTGTATCCTCTGTCCAGTCCTGGCGGAAGGAATTTCGGGGACGGGACCGCCGAGTTTTTCTGGCAATTCAAGCGCCCCACCACCGAAGACTATGGCTCGGTGCGGATTGACCATCAATTCTCCGATAACCAGTACGTGTTCGGACGGCTCACTCTGGACGATGCACAACGAACGGGGGACCGGGAGTTTCCGCAATGGACGATCCCCACCACCAGTCGCAGCATATTCAGCACCCTGGAGCACAAAGCGATCCTTTCTTCGGTCATGCTCAACGTAGCTCGATTTGCCTTCAACCGAACCAGCCCGTTTGCCGGGACCGGCTCGACTCTTCCGAATGATGACGAGTTGACGTTTGTTCCGGGCCGCCCGTGGCGCCTCACCTTCACGGCGGACCCGAGCCAGTCCGGGGCTCCCGTGAGCCAGTTGGGACACGCGACCATTGTTCCGGTGCGGCTCCCGCAAAACATCTTTCAGCTCAGTGATGACCTTGACTGGCAGAAGGGGGCTCACGCCCTGAAGATGGGAGTCAACTTCGAGCGAATTCAGAATAATATCTTCCAAAGCCCGCGCATGGGGGAGTTCGTTTTCGAGGATCTGGCCTCTTTCCTGAGGGGGCGGCCGAACAACTTCTTGTCCGGGGCCATCGTGGACCCGAGAGTGACCACCGCCATGCGGATGTCCATGATCGGGCTCTACTTTCAGGACGATCTCCGAGCGAGCAACAGTCTGACCCTCAATCTCGGCCTGCGGTACGAATTTATCACCTGTCCGACCGAGGTATTTGGGAATCAAGGCCGGATTACGGTGGATTTGTATCAGGCCTCCCCGGCGAATGCGCCTACAACGGGAGTGTGCCCCTTGGGGGATAATTCTTCCAAGCGGAACTTGGCCCCTCGGTTTGGATTCGCCTGGAAGTTGTTGGGAGGAGAGAGGGCGGTGCTGCGCGGCGGGCTGGGGGTGTACCACAACCAATTTATGGGACGGATGCTTTATGCCACCGGCGTCATCGGGGGGGCCACCAACATCCAGGCGCGGGCTCCCCGAGACAATGCGATTCTGGCTCAGTTTCCCAGGCTGCCTTTCGCTCAGTTGCAGGTGAGCGGCCTGCCGAGCGAAGCCGGTTTCGACGCCGACGTCAAAACTCCTACCGTCTATCATTGGAATTTGACGACGGAGTATCAACTGCCCGCCGACATGGTGCTGCGGTTGGGGTACTCCGGTTCGCATGGCTTACATCTAGCCCGGCCGACTGAATGGAACACGGCGGTTCCCACCTTCCTGGCCGACGGCACTCCCTTCTTTGCGGTGGGCGCGCCGCTGAAGAATCCCCGCTATGTCAGCATCGGGAATTTCCGAACCGATGCGAATGCGAACTACAATTCCTTGCAGATTAACTTCGTGAAGAGATTTTCCCGGGGCCTTCGCTTCCAGACGAGCTACACGTGGTCCAAGAGCATAACCGAGAGCGGACCGTTTCAGGCTCCCCAATCAACCGGTACCCCGAGTGGGTCTCTGATTGAATTTGATCGGACTGCCGACCGCTCTTTGGCCAATACCGACCGGGGGCGCGTTTTCACTACAAACTATACGTATGCGTTTCCAGGGAATTCCCTAACGGGAGTATCAGGTGCGGTGTTGAAGGGGTGGGAAATGAGCGGCATCGTCAGCATCCAGGATGGGTTGCCGTTCACGATCGTAGAGAACTTCAACCCGTCCCGGAATGGTGTCCGGGGGACCATCCAGCGGCCGAATCTGCTCCCCGGCTTTTCCAATAACCCGATCAGCGGAGTCACGGCCGGATGCGCGGGAGTCGCTGCCGGACAAAAGTTAGGGACTCCGGATCTGTACTATGATCCCTGTGCCTTCCAGGCGCAGGCGGCGGGCTTCTACGGCAACCTCGGGCGCAATACGGTGATTGGTCCCGGGGTAGCGACCTTTAGCTTTTCCCTGGTGAAGAACTTCCGATTGAATGAGAACAACAATCTGGCCTTTCGGGCCGAGTTATTCAACGTGCTGAACCGACCGAACTTTGGGCTGCCCATCAAGGAAGCCCTCAATCCCAGCGGCCGATCCGGGAACGCGGGAAATATTCGGGAACTGTCTTCGAACGCCCGTCAGATTCAGTTCGGCCTTCGATATACGTTTTGAGGCGATGGGTGTGGGCCGTCCGCTCGCCCCGTCTGTCTGCGAATTTTTCAACGAACGGGTGCTAGTCAGTCTATTTCAAAAGCAATGCGTTGTGGGAACAGAACCAGCAAGGAAGCAGCTTCTGCGCGGTTACTGTTCTGGACCTCTTTCATATCTGCACAAGCGAGGTGAGCGATGCGTTTTGCATGGATCATGGTTGCGGCGTGGGTGGTATCAGCGGGGACATTGTTCGGGCAACAGGTTTCGCCCCTGCTTGCCCCTGACACGATTTATTACAACGGAAAAATTATCACGGTAGACAGGCCGTTCTCGATCGCGGAGGCCTTCGCCGTCAAAGGGAATCAGTTCGTTGCGGTGGGCAAGAATGCCGAAGTTCGCGCCCTGGCCGGTCCCCGGACGCAACAGGTGGACCTGCGCGGCCACGCCGTAATCCCGGGCCTGATGGACAACCACAATCACCAGATTTGGAGGGCGCGCGTCATGCAACGCGGCATGGACATGGTCACCGTGCCTTCGCTCGCCGAGATGCTGAACCGGCTGCGTCAGGCGGCAGCCAAGGCCAAGCCGGGGGAGGTCATTGTCGGCAGCGGCGGCTGGTTTCCCCGCAACTTCCCGGAAAAACGCGGGCCTACGCGGAAAGATCTGGACGAGGCTTCTCCAACCAACCCAGTGTTTCAATTTCAGTCGGGCCGCAATAATGCCAACCTGAACAGCGCGGCGCTGAAGATCCTCGGCATTGACCGGAACACCAAAGACTGGGGGTCCTTCCCCATCTTGAAAGACGATACCGGAGAACCGACGGGCGAACTCAGCGGCGGCGAGCAAGTCTTGGCGGCGGATTTCAAGATGCTGCCCCAGCCCACTGTGGACCAACAGATCGAGTGGCTCATGCAGGAGCAACAGGGCCAGCACGCGCTGGGCTTGACCGGCATCCGGGAGTTGGTGCTTCCGGTGGAACACATGCGAACCTACCTGGAGATGTGGCGGCAAGGGAAGCTGACTATGCGGGTGAGCATGGGGTTGATGTTCGGAGTCCAGCACGTGGACGGATGGGCGCCGCAGCAGATGGATCAGATGCTGAGTCCCTTGCCTATGATGCCCGGTTTCGGAAACGACATGCTTCAATTTGACGCCACCCTGGCGGAGTTTGAAGTGGACACCCAACGAGTCGGCAACATGATGCGCCGGCCGTTTCTCCGTCCGAACAATCGCAGACATATCGGCGAAGAGATTGGACGCTGGCCCCATAGCGACTTTCTGACGGTGCTGACCGACGCGCAAGGCAACTACTATGGCGTACAGCGTCTCCCCACCGACAGGTTCATTGAAGTTGTTCGGAAGATGAACCGCTATGGCTGGCGGCCGGGCTTTCACATTTCCGGGGACCGCGGCCTGGATATGAACCTGGAAGCCTATGAGGCGGCGGACCGCGAGCACTCCCTCAAGGACAAGCGCTGGGTCGTGGAGCATATCCAGTATTCGCATCCCGAGCAGATGGCACGCCTGGCCAAATTGAACATCCTGGTCTCCACACAGATGCAAGGGATTAACGGGCCGAACCCTAATTTCTCCAAGGAACTGAACGAGCGGGTGCAGCCGATTCGCGAGTGGCTGGATCATGGGTTGATTGTCAGCAGTGGAAGCGATTGGCCGGCCTTCAACAACAATCCCTTCCCGTATCTCCAATGGTATGTAACCCGCATCACCAATGCCGGAGAGGTGCTGGGAGCGGCGCAGAAAATCAGCCGCGAGGAAGCCCTGCGCCTCGCCACGATCAACAACGCCTACCTGATGTTTCGGGAGAAAGACCTCGGTTCGATTGAAGCCGGCAAGCTGGCCGATTTTCTTATTCTCTCCGCCGACTTCCTGACCGTCCCGGCGGAGCAGATCAAGGACCTCTCTCCGCTGGCCACCTACGTGGGTGGACGCAAAGTATTTGCCAAGCCGGGAGGAGGCTTTTAGACTCTTGGGCTAACGCGATTCGGCCACTACGGGATTGGTCAGAGTTCCGACTCCTTCAATCGTGCAAACCACGGTGTCGCCCGCCCTCATCCAGCGCGGCTGGGCTCGCTCGATGTTGGTGCCCGCCGGGCTGCCGCCGGCAATCACGTCCCCCGGCTGCAAGGTCAGTATGTTGGATGCGTACTGTACCAACTCGTAAATGTTGTGGGTCATCCGGTTGGTGTTGGAATCCTGCTTCGCTTCGCCGTTCAGAGTCAACACCTGCCGCAGGTTCATCGGCTCCTTGACGAACTCTTTGGGCACAATGAAAGGGCCCAGCGGGGCGAAGGTGTCGTGATTCTTGCCGATCAGCCAATCGGACCCAAAGCGAGAATCCCCCCGGCCGCCCCGATCGGAAACGTCGTTGTGGACCGTGTACCCGAAAATGGAGTCCGCGGCCCGCTCCAACGGAACGCGCTTGGAGGGCTTCCCGATTACAATGCCCAGCTCGCACTCATGATCAATCTGCTCTCGGCCCGTGGGGACGCGAATGGGTTCACCGTTCGCAATCACCGCTGTAGGTAATTTGAGGAATAGGTACGGATTTCCGCGTTCATCGCCCGGTTTGCGCTCCCAGATTCCCGGCGCGGAATTAGCCCGGGGAGCTGCCGCCGGAGCGGCGCCTCCGGCCCTTTGTTGCTGCTGCTGGATTCCTTGTCCGTGCTCCTGATAGTTCACGGCCGCATTGAGCATGAGCGCCGGCCGCACGGGCGGAAGCACCTTCAGGTCTCGTAGCTGGTAGGCGTACGGGGGCGGGCTGGGGGCCCCCGCCACCTCGTTGACAATGGCATACAGCCGCTCCCTCAGCCCCGTCTCGTACCGTGTAAGCAGCTCCTTCATGTCACGGGGAATCGAGAGTCTTGCCGAGGCAGGATTGCGGCCCTCGAACGCGGTGTTAGCCTGGGCGATGTCAATGACCTGCGAGTCGCGCAACACCAGGCCGAGGAACACTTGGCCTTGCCGCTCAAAGGTTCCCAGCTTGAAGGGTTCTCGCGGCCCGCCTTGGGTTTGCGCGCGCAAGCACCACCAACCGCTGCACAATATGCCCGTTAGAGCAATTCCCATCAGACTCTTTCTCATGTGTTCCTTCCTCGTGCGAATAGAGTGGAGGTTTCCAAACCCTAGTTCGAGGCTAAATTGAATCTGTCGCGAGTCGTTCGAGGCGGCGGGCGCTGAACTTCACCGCCTCGGAAGCAAGGGTTTTAGCTTTGCCGCAATGCCTTCGGCCATCCGCAACGAACCGGCCATGTTGGGATGGACGACATCGGTAACCAGCAGATACAACGGGTCATTCACGAGCGTTAGCCCATCGAGCAGGTGCAGGTTTCGATCCGTCTTGGTCAGCCCTTCCACAACGCGCCGGATCGCATTCCGATAATCCTGAGGCGTTTCCCCGTTTCGATTTTTTCTTCCGCCGTCTCCATCCGACCGATTCCAAATCGGTGTCACGCACAGGATCGGTTTGCTCGGGTGCTTG
>Ga0156329_1305_pt2 | contig 11184 bp, 10 predicted proteins | sample RifCSPlowO2_12_FD_107977 | JGI IMG/M metagenome (GOLD analysis project Ga0156329, IMG submission 107977) | Acidobacteria bacterium RIFCSPLOWO2_12_FULL_60_22 | reverse complement strand
GCACGTTGAGCGTGCCCGTAATGTTGTTTACTTGCGTAAATACCGCGCGATTATGGTCAATCATGGAGTAGGGGGCGGAGGGCTGCTGGCCATAGTGAATGATCGCTTCGGGATGAAACTTCTCCAACGCCGATTCGACCACATCGTATTCGCGCAGGTCCCCGACAAACAGCTCGATCTTTCGCCCCGTCACCTGGTGCCACGCCTTGACCCGGTCCTGCAATGTGCGTATGGGAATCAAGGGTTCGACAATCAATTCCATTTCCCAGCGGCGTTTGGAGAAATTGTCCAGCACGCCCACAATATGCCCTTTCCGTGAAAAGTACATTGCGGTCGGCCAGCCCAGATAACCGTCGCCGCCCAGAATCAGAATGCGCACTTTTTCAGCCCCCAATCTCCACGTTGTACCCGTCGGAACATTGACTTAAGCAGGGGGGATCGAAAACTTCAGCCTACCATTCGAGAAACATCGCAACACGGTTTCTGTGGACACAAGCACCCTCTCTCCACTTCGCCCACGAGTCTCTCGTAGCAAGCGTCCTCCAGGGGGATAAAGAGCATGATCGTCTATCCTGGAGATTTCTGCAACCATCTGATCGAAGGAATAATACTGCCAGGCGCGGCTTCTTCCGATTGAGTAGAACTCCTAGGCGTTCTCGCCCGCGACGGGATGGTGTAAACTGATCTGCGTCCGTCTCCGCACAGACAACAACATGGACCCGAAAACATACGCCGCCGCCGTTCCCGTTTTCGTCATTCGGGGATCGGACTCCTCCTGGAATTTTCCATTCCGCGAGTTGTGGCAGTATCGGGAACTGCTCTACTTCCTCACGTGGCGAGACATCAAGGTCCGGTACAAACAGACCATTCTGGGCTTGGCGTGGGCCGTCGTTCAGCCGCTGTTCATCGCCCTCACGTTAAGCCTTTTTCTCGGGCATCTGGCCAAAGTCCCGTCCGGCGGCGTGCCCTACCCGGTGTTCGCCTACACCGGCATGGTGGCATGGCAGCTTTTCGCTTTTGCGCTGACGGAAGCCAGCAACAGTCTGGTTGCCAACGACCGGCTGATTACCAAAGTGTATTTTCCGAGGCTGGTGGTACCTCTGTCTGCGGTAGCGGCGGGGCTGGTGGACTTTCTGGTTGCGTTTTTCCTCCTGATTCCGTTCCTGGCGTATTACGGGATTGTGCCTGGCGCAACGATCCTGACCCTTCCGTTTTTCGTCCTGTTGGCCGTTCTGATCGCCTTGGGCGCTGGGCTGTGGCTGTCAGCGCTGAACGTACAGTATCGGGACGTGCGCTACACGGTCGGCTTTCTCGTCCAACTCTGGTTTCTGGCGACCCCGGTGGCATACCCGAGCAGCGTCGTACCGGAACCATGGCGGGCTTGGTACGGGCTCAATCCGATGGTCGGCGTCATCGAAGGATTTCGCTGGGCCCTGCTCGGCGCCGGGGAGGCCCCCGGACATCTGCTGGCCGTATCGGTGGCGGCGACCGCAGTGATCCTCGCCAGCGGGCTGTATTACTTCCGGCGGATGGAGGATACGTTCGCCGACGTCATCTGATGCCATGGGCACGTCAGCCATTCGTTGTGAAGGGATCGGCAAGCGATACCGCATGGGCCAGCGGCAGCGCTACCGGGCGTTGCGGGACACGATTGCCGACATGCTGCGCGCGCCGTTGCGCCTCTTCCGCTCCGGGCTGGGCGCGCCAGCAACTGGCGACCCCCGTGGCGCGGAGTTCTTGTGGGCCCTCAAGGATGTTTCGCTCGAAATCCGGCAGGGGGAGGTGCTGGGCATCATCGGACGGAACGGAGCCGGCAAGTCTACGCTGCTGAAGATTCTCTCCCGCATCACGAAGCCCACCGAAGGCCAAGCGGAGATTCACGGGCGGGTGGGCGCGCTGCTCGAGGTCGGCACCGGCTTTCACCCCGAATTAACCGGGAGGGAAAACATCTACCTCAACGGCGCCATTTTGGGAATGACACGGCGCGAGATCGAACGGAAGTTTGATGAGATCGTGGAATTTTCCGAATGCGGCCGTTTTCTCGATACGCCGGTCAAGCACTATTCGAGCGGCATGTACATGCGTTTGGCGTTTGCCGTGGCGGCGCACCTGGAAACAGAGATATTGTTCGTGGACGAAGTGTTGGCGGTAGGTGACGCGGCGTTCCAGAAAAAGTGCCTGGGAAAGATGGACGACGTGGCGCACCAGGGCCGCACGGTGCTGTTCGTGAGCCACAACATGGTGGCGGTGGACAGTCTCTGCACGCGCGCCATCTGCCTGCACGAAGGAAAAGTCGTGCTGGAAGGCCCGCCCAGCGTGGTGACCTCCCGTTACTTGCAAAACTGGATTCCGGCTGCTACTGAAGTGCTTTATGAGGACATCGCCAGCGCGCCGGGCAACGAGATGATTCGCTTTCGGCGCGCCTGTGTCCGTCCTCTGAACGGGGCGCCTTCGGATCTCATCACGGTCCGCACGCCCTTCGTGGTGGAGTTCGAATACTGGAAGCTGGCGGCGCACGCGGGGTTGCTCTTGGACATGGCCCTCTTCAACGAGCATGGAGTTCATGTCTTCAGCACGCTGGAGCGTGCTGACTTTCCCGGGGGGTTGCTGCGAAGTTCGGTTGTGGTGCCCGGAGACCTGCTGAACAACGGCACACACCGAATCGAACTCGCTATCTATGTTGGCGGACTTATGGCGGGTCTCCCGTTAGTGTTTCATTCGGAGGACCTTCTTGTTTTCGAGGTTCATGATGCCACCAGCAGATTGCGAGCGCTATACCACGGGCCTTGGACGGGCGCCATACGGCCATCTCTGGAATGGAAGACGGAACGACTGGACTGCTTTCCGCCTAGCGAAGGCTCTGTCGTCTCGGGGGCCAAGACATAGAGTATATTATATCGATGCTCGATCCGGTTCGTCGCAAAATTGCCGGCGGTTTGAGATGGCTCGGGGTTGAATTGATTCGCAAATCCAACTCCGATTCACCGCGTGTCATGGGATCTTATCCGCCTCTGCAGGAGTATTACCTGACTGGATCTCCCAACGACTACTATATCCACCATGGTTACGAATCGCGGCTTCAGAATGCATTCTTCGACGACTGTTCCCTGCAAGAGGAATGGCAAAAAGAGGTCTATCAGTTCGCTCAAGAACTCGCTGAGCGTGAGCAGTTGAACTCGGTCTGCGATATCGGATGTGGGTCCGGCTTCAAACTCATGAAGTACTTTGCGGACAAGCAGACAGTTGGTCTGGACCTTGAGCCTACAGTCAGAAGGCTGAGGGACAAGTATCCGAATCGGGCTTGGATGGTCTGCAATTTCTCAACTCCTGCTCCATTTTGTCCTGACTTGGTAATTTGCGCCGACGTGATTGAACATCTTCCCGATCCGAACCAACTGCTGGAGTTCGTCAAATTACTGTCGCCTCGCTATATTATCTTCTCAACACCTGAACGTAATCTGTTGGGTGTTGGAACTCATAACGGCCCTCCGTGCAATCCTGCTCACGTTCGAGAATGGAGTATGCCGGAGTTCAGGGCTTACATAGAAAGTGCTTTCGAGGTCCTGGATCATTTCGTCTCCAATTCTGCGCAATGTACACAATGCATACTAGCGAGGCCACTCCGGTCACGCGCGTGAAAATCCGTGTTTAGACCGGTTCACCAGCAATTGACCCGTGACTCCCTTAACTGAGACCCGAAGTACTTCACTCGCATGTCGCTTACTGATGTCTGGTCGAAATGGAAAGATAAGGCTTCCCGCTCCCTGAAGAAGAGAGGAGTCGCCGGAACAGCCGGATTTGTGCCCGTTTATCTAGCGAGGCTGCTATGGGCCAGATACAGCCCAAGGGAACAATGGTTCCGTTACCTGGACCGGCGGTTCGCGGTAGACACCGCCGGCACATTATTTCTCCCTGAACTTCGATCCGACCCCCGTTTCAAGTACAGCAATGAGTATGGGCCGACGCCTGCTCCTCTCTTCTTTCGTATACTGCGGCAGATTGACGCGGACTTCCGCAGGTTCGTGTTCATCGACTTCGGATGCGGTAAAGGCAAGGCGCTTCTCCTTGCATCGCAACTGCCCTTCCAGCAGATCATCGGCATAGAGCTTTCCTCTAAACTAATTCGGATTGCAGAGGACAATTTGAGGGGCTATCTCGGCAAGGCAGGAAAACACGATAGATTCCGGCTGGTTTGCATGGATGCCAGCGAATTTCAAATCCCTCACGAACCTGCCATATTATACTTCGCGAATCCCTTTCGGGCAGAAGTGATGAGTCAGGTCCTGGGGAATATTCGGCGTTCTCTTGCCGCAGCGCCGAGGGAAATCTATTTCGTGTATCTGGTCCCCGTCCACCAAGGCCTCCTGGTTGAGTCCGGCTTTCTGACACCAGTGAAGAGAACGTTTTGGTATGTGATCTACAAGGCATCAGGAATCTAGCATATAGGTATGGACCGATACGAATATCCGCCCGCAGCTAGAAAGGGCGGCCGCCCAGCCCGATTCGGCCGAGGATGGCCGATGGGAAGTGGCGGAGAGCACGAGCGGCATCGGTGGCCCTTTTCCGGAGCTCACTGCAAATGTAGAAGGTTGCCCTCTCAGCAGAAACCGGCCTAGCACCGAAGCCAGCCTTGAATCGGCTCAGTCCCGAGTGTGGCTCGGTTTCCCCGGTGTTGAGCACCCGTTTGCGTTCCTCACGCAGTTGCCGGATGATGGAATACCACAAGAAGTGAGCAGTCCCGCATTTCATGCCCTCGGGAGAGTGCCCCGAGCTCTCAAACCACGCACCTTCGGCAGCCCTCAGAACCAACCCGGACGACAACACTTTGCCGCCCCCAACTACCTGGAACAACTCCCCCGCGCCTTTTTCAACAAGGAGAATCGAATAGGTCAATTCCCGCTCCCGGTTGCCGTTAATAGCTTCGCCTCGCTTGCGGCGGCGTTCCCTTGACGCTGCCATCAGGCCCACGTGTTCCAAGCAGGCGTCTGGGCTGGTCGTCCTTTGCAGCGTCACACCAGCTCTCATCGCCCTTTTGATGTTGCGCCGGTGATTCCGCGGCAGCTTTTGCTCCCACTCCGGGTCTCCCAGGTCAAGCACGTACTCATCATATTGCTCATACCGTTCCAGCTTCCCGGGAAGAGGGGGAATGCGCGCACCGGACCAGCCCAAACCGTTGAGTTCCAGGCGGTGGATTTGATGCCCCGAACAGAAGCGCGTCAGACCGTCCCAGAAAACGTCATCGCATGCAACGTCCGGAACTGACTGGATTAGAAGCACGCGGTACAGGGGCCGGGATCTGATGAATCCGTAGCAACCGGCGACGAGTTGCTCCCCCCGTTTGCTTCCCAGCAGCCAGATCTGACGCCCGTCGGCGCGCATCGCCTCGGCATAGGACTTCGTGCAAAAGTGGTTGGCAGGCGCCAATTTCATCATTGCCGTCGCTAGTTCCGGCGAGACAGGATTTTCGGCCAGGAACTCAGTCGGTCCCTTGTCGTGTCCGTTTACGGCCGAATACTTTTCGAATGTGGGACTCTGGTCTGGCATGCGAGTACCCGATTATACGTGACCCCGCTCGCAAGACTCAAGGCTCGAGTGGGCTTGGCCCATTGCAGAATGAGGAAATCTGACAGAATCCCAATACCAAGGAGGAAAGTGTGGCAATCTTGAATTCATGTAAAATAGGACTCGTAGGCAGCGGAGCTTTGTCGGCGCCAGTACGTCGCCCGACTGACAGAGGCACGCGATGACCGAAAGGAGCGGAATGATTCTCGGCCTCGTGTCCGTAGTGGTCTGCTCCTACAATAACTGGCCGGACGTGGAGATGGCGATTGCGAGCGCTCTGCATCAATCGTATCAACCGCTCGAAGTGATCGTCGTTGACAACTCTTCCACGGACGCAACGCCCGACGAGGTGCCGAGGCGCTTCGGCCGGAGCGTGCATTATATGCGGCAACCAAATAGACAATGGACCGGCGCGTATAACGCTGGTTTTGGTGTGGCGCGCGGTGAGTACATCCAATTTCTGGATGGCGATGACGTGTTGGCGCCAAATAAGGTTGAGAAACAGGTGGAGGTTTTCCGCACGAATCGAGAGTTGGATATCGTTTACGGCGATGTCCGATTGTTCCAGACCTTGGGGGGAGTAGCGAATTGGAAAGATACAGCGACGGAGCCCGAGGACGACATGCTGAGAGCTCTCGTCGCTCCCAAGGAAGAATGGGGAGGGCTCACTATTCTTGGCATGCTATTTCACCGGAAGGCCTTGGAGAGAGTGGGCCCATTGGATGAGAGGTTGTACATCGGGGACATCGACTTTTGGTTGCGAGCAGCCTATGCCGGTTGCCGGTTCGGGCACTGCCCTGGGTCCCTCCTGGCATTCTACCGGATACGGCCCGGTCAAATGACTAAAGACCTCCCCGCCTTGGCGCATGGGCTGGAGGCAGTCTGGGAAAAGGCGCTCGGCTATGTGGAGCGTGAGCCATATCGAAGTCTGATCGCGGCGACAGTTGCACGCCAGAGGTTTGGAAGGGCCCTCTCGCAGGATCGACTGAGCAGGCAGGAGAGGCTTGCCATGCTGGCCTTGGCGAGGGCTACGAGCCCAGAAACAATATCCGCGTTCGCCTGTGCGGCGGTGCAGGCGGCAATGCTCCTGCCGGCCGGCCCGGTGCGCTCACGATGGCTGCGGCCGATACGCCGCTGGGTTCTGGCACGGCTGCTTGGCCAACCCAACCAGAGGGTCTCCGGCGGTAAGCGCAGATCGAGCGGCATGGAACCGGAAGGAGGCTCGCAGAGATCGAAATGAACGAGATGATATCCGGCCTCGCTTCAGTTGTGGTCTGCGCATACAATAACTGGCCAGATGTGGAAATGACAATTGAAAGTGCGTTGCATCAATCTTACCAGCCGATTGAAGTCATCGTTGTTGATAACTCCTCCGCGGACACAACCCCTCAAGAGGTCCCGAAGCGTTTCGGTCGCAGCGTGCACTATATCCGGCAACCAAATCGAGAATGCGCCGGCGCGTTTAACGCGGGTTTTGGTGTGGCGCGCGGTGAGTTCATCCAGTTCGTGGCTGGCGATGACGTGCTGGCGCCAAATAAGATTGAAAAACAGGTGGAGGTTTTCCGGGCTAATCCAGAGCTGGATATCGTTTACGGCGACGTCCGAATGTTCCAGACCTTGGGTGGAGTAGCGACTTGGATAGATACAGCGACGCAGCCGGAGGACGACATGTTGAGAAGGCTCGTCGCTCCCGAGGGGAAGTGGGTTGGGATCGATAGTCTTGGCGTGCTATTTCACAGGAGGGCGTTGGAGAAAGTCGGGCCGTGGGATGAGAGCCTGTACGTCGAGGACTTGGACTATTGGTTGCGAGCAGCCTATGCCGGCTGCCGCTTTGGCCATTGCCCTGGGTCGCCCATGGGATTCGGACGGTTACGGCCCGGTCAAAAGACTAAAAACGCATCCGCCATGGCGCACGGATATGAGGCGGTCTGGGAAAAGGCGGTCGGCTATGTGAGGCGAGAGCCATATCGGAGCCTTCTTGTTGCAAGACTTGCGGATCACAGATTTCTTACGGCCGTTTATGCGGATCAGCTGACCAAACGAGAAGCATTAGCGATGTTAGCGCGTGCTCGGGCTGCTAGCCCCGACAAGATATCCGTGCTGGTTTATGCACTCGGTGGGGCGACAATCGTCCTGCCCGGTGGAAGTGTCCTGGCGCGTTCGCGATGGCTGCGGCCGATACGCCGCGCCTTGGCACGATTGCTTCACTACCGAAAACAGCGGCCTGTTGTCGGCAAAAGCAGGTCGCGCGCCGCGGAAGGGTCTATGCCGTGATCGGAACAGACCAGATGACACCCGGCCTGGTCTCGGTAGTGATCTGCGCTTACAATAACTGGCCGGACGTGGAGATGACGACCGCAAGCGCCCTGCATCAATCGTATCACCCCGTCGAAGTGATCGTTGTGGACAATTCCTCCTCGGACGCCACGCCTCAGGAAATCCCCCGGCGCTTCGGTAAGCTGGTGCAGTATATCCGCCAACCCAATCGAGAGTGTGCCGGCGCCTACAATGCCGGTTTTGCCGTGGCGCGCGGCGAATTCATTCAATTCGTGGATGGCGATGACGTGCTGGCTCCGAACAAAATCCAGAAACAGGTGGAGGTCTTCCGGGAGAATCCGGAGATGGATATCGTTTACGGCGACTTCCGCTATTTCCAAACTTTGGCAGGACCAGCGAACTGGGAAGACGTAGCAACCCAGCCTGAGGAGGACATGCTGAGACGGTCCATCGTTTTAGACGGCCAGTGGGTCGGAATCACTACCCTCGGCGCACTCTTTCACCGGCGGGCCTTGGAGAGAGTGGGGCCGTGGGATGAAACCCTGTACATTGAAGACGATGACTACTGGATGCGAGCGGCGTATGCCGGCTGCCGCTATGGCCATTGTCCCGGTTCGCCCATGGGATTCAAACGGATTCGGCCCGGTCAAAAGGGGAAAAACGCTTCCGCCATGGCGCAGGGAGCAGAGCGGGTTTGGGAGAAGGCGCTCGGCTATGTGACGCGTGAACCGTATCGGACCTGGCTTGCCCAAGAACTCGCCCGACGCAGATTTCATGTGGCCGTCACCCGGCATGATCTGTCCCGGCGAGAGGCCCTCGCCAAACTCGCCCAGGCGCGCGCCACCAGCCCGGAAGCTATATCCGCGCTATGCTATGCGGCCGGTTGCGCCGTGATTGTCCTTCCCGGCGGGTCCGCTCTGGCGCGCTCGCCACGCTGGCGCCCGATCCGCCGGGTTCTTTCACGCTTCCTTCACTTTCGCACCCAGAAGTGAATTGATGAGGGAGATAGTCCGCGCGACGGTGCTATGATCGGCTCCTGCCCCCGGGAGCGTGTAGCGGATGGGCGGCCGCAGCGTCGCTGGGACCGGTTCAAGGCCGGTCATGGCTGCATTGCGGAAACCCTGTAATTTGCGGCAGTGAAATGGACAACCGTCTGAAAGAATGTCGTATCATTGAAATTCCTCGATTCGCCGATCACCGTGGCATCCTCTCCGTGGTGGAGGGGCCGCCGCAACTGCCGTTCGAGCCAAAGCGGTTCTATTACATCTACGATCACGCCAGTGGAGCGCGGCGTGGCTGCCATGCGCACCGAACCGAAAAGGAACTGATCATGGCTTTGGCCGGGAGCTTTCAGGTTCTGGTGAACGATGGCGACTCGACCCGGGAATTCCAACTCAACCGGCCGGATCAGGGCCTCTATGTGCCTCCCTTGGTCTGGCACGAAGTGCATAGTTTCGCCGTTGGCTCTGTGTGTGCTGTGCTGGCCTCGCAGCGGTACAACAGCGACGACTACTTTCGTGCCTACGAAGAGTTCCTGGAAGCCGTCCGCCGCAGCCGGTAAGCCGGCTTTTCAGTCCATGAATCTCCCGCAGGAAGACCAAAACGAAAAGAGACAGATTCCTTTAGTGAACTTGTCCCGGCAGCACGAACCCATTCAACCGCAACTCGAAGCGGTTTTTCGAGAGATTTTAGCCACCTCCAGTTTCATCGGCGGCCATTGGCTGGAACGCTTTGAAGAGGAGTTCGCACGATATTGCAACAGTCGCCACGCGGTGGGTGTGTCGTCGGGTTCGGCCGCCTTGGAGTTGTCGCTGCGCGCTTGCGGAATCGGTCCGGGGGACGAAGTGCTGGTCCCTGTGTTCACTTTTATCGCCACCGCTGCCAGCGTGACGGCGGTCGGGGCCAGACCCGTCTTTGTGGATGTAGACCCGGAATTTTACACTCTGGATCCGCTCAACGCAGACCAGAAGATCACCCCAAGAAGCAAGGCGATCATTCCGGTTCACCTGTACGGGCAGATGGCGGACATGGAGCGAATCGCAGAATTGGCAAGCCGACGGAACTTGATTCTGATTGAGGATGCGGCCCAAGCGCACGGCGCTCGGTTGCACGGCAAGTCTGCCGGGTCTTGGGGATTGGCGGCGGCTTACAGTTTCTATCCTTCCAAAAATTTGGGCGCCTGCGGCGACGCGGGCGCGGTGGCGACGGACGATGACTCCGTAGCAAAACGGATTCGCCTGCTTCGCAATCATGGTTCCTTGCACGACAAGTACCGCCACGAAATCCCGGCATTCAATCATCGGATGGACACCCTCCAGGCCGCCATCCTAACCGTGAAATTAAAATATCTCGGCCAATGGAATGAGTGGCGGCGGGAGGCCGCTGGACAGTACCGGCGCGCCCTGCCCGCTCTGGACCTCATTCTCCCCCAAGAACAACCCGGTTCCACCCACGTTTATCATCTTTTTGTAATCCGAACGCGGCAGCGGGACGCCTTGCAGAAATTTTTGCGGGGAAGAGGGATTGATACCGGATTGCACTATCCCATTCCCTTGCATTTGCAGCCTGCGTATCGCCACCTGGGCTATCAAGAAGGCGATTTCCCCGCGGCGGAACAACTGGCGCGCGAAGTATTATCACTGCCGCTGTTCCCCGGCATCACACCCGCTGAGGTTCACGAGGTCGCGGAATGCGTGCGGGCCTTCTTCTGTGGCTAGCGCGGTTTCACTATTCGTGCAGACTCGATTTCCGTCAGGGCATGGCTTCAGCCATGCCGCAAGCCGGCGCTCTGCAATGCGGTTTTACAGGCTGCTGAAAAATTCGCTCGCGTTGGCTGTATATTTTCTCGGCCGTCACTTTTTTCGGGTTTTGCCGCAGTTTTGCATACCATTTCGGTCTCTGCAGGGGCCTATTTCCTTCGTGCAGAGACACGACTCCCTGCGCTTACTGCGCCGGAACCAACTTCACCATCCGCACCAGATTGTGGGCGGTGGCCAGAAACCGAAAGAACCAGTCCACCCGACGCAGTCCGTGCAACTTGATTTTGCGCATGACGCTGTCCAGCTTGCCCCAACCGAACACCCGCTCCACCAATTTGCGTTTCTTCTGGCTGACCGCGAACCCCGGATCGTTCCGTTCCGCCCCGGTCAGAAAGTTCGGCCAGCGTGCCGAGGGCTTGTACTCGGCCACATGCGGGACGACCCGGCGTTGCCGCAGCCCTTCGATAAACTTCTGCTCCTGATACGACTTGTCCGCTCCCAGCGTGATGCGCGGGTCGGCGCGCGGAATCTTCTCGGGCCGCAGACCCATCTGGTCCAGCATCGCCAGGGCCGCCTCCCGCTCCGC
>Ga0156329_1411_pt1 | contig 11247 bp, 13 predicted proteins | sample RifCSPlowO2_12_FD_107977 | JGI IMG/M metagenome (GOLD analysis project Ga0156329, IMG submission 107977) | Acidobacteria bacterium RIFCSPLOWO2_12_FULL_60_22 | reverse complement strand
CTGGATCAACAAACCGCTCAACGCAGATGAATATGCTCACTAAATTCCATGACCATTGGTCTCAAACTCGTTGACACGCGCCGAATTACCGTGATCCTCTACAGTTCGTTGAGGACCAGCGAAGAGGCCCTCCCACTTGGACTCGACTTACGCCGATTGGGTCTCGCCCTCGCAGTGGCGGAAGTTCTCAAAGTACTGCCTACGACGCGGCGACAGATCGCCTCATCGTGTTTGGAGGCAGCGACCCTCTGAGTCCTTGCTGTGTCCATTCGAATGATACGTGGGTGCTGAAGAACGCGACGGGTATGGCAGGTACCCCCACCTGGGAACAACTTACTCCCACTGCACCTGCTGGCCTCCCCCCAGGCCGAGGCGCACATAGCGCCGTTTATGATTCCGTGACAAACCGCATGATTATCTTCGGTGGCGGCCAGTCCAACGGCTTTCACTTTAACCCCCTCTTTAAAGATGTTTGGGTCTTAACAAACTCGAATGGCCTAGGGGGAGAGCCAGAATGGGTTCCCCGCACTCCAACCGGAGGCCCAGTCCCTCGGGAGGGACATGGGGGGTTCTACAAACAGGCTACCAACGAAATGATCGTGTTCGGAGGTGGTGATAACGGGATCATGAGTGTCCCGAACGACCTCTGGGTTTTACAAAACGCCAATAGTATAGACACGCAGCCGACGTGGACCTTGCTTTCCCAGACAGGCGACGTCCCCCCACGTATCGAACATTTTGCAACTGCTTACGATCCCATTTCAAATCGGATGACCATTGCAGGAGGGTGCTGCTTTTACACAAATGCAACTCGGGTACTGGATTTTAATGGCCTTGCTGGTGTTCCTCAGTGGACGACTCTTTCACCGGAGGATACACTGCCCCCTATTGGAGACGCACAGCTCTTCGGTCACGATCAATTCAGTAACCGCCTGATCGTGCATGGTATCTCGCCCGGAAGCGGGACGAACGCCACTTGGCTGCTCTCAAATGCGAACGCCGTCGGGGCCACGCCTATGTGGGTTAACTCCATTCCGCGAGGGACATCAGGTTCCCCGCCCGAAGGCCTTATCTTGACCGCAAGCGCGTACAACGCAGCGAACAAGAAATTCATCCTCGCGCTAAACCGCATCGATGCGCTGGGGAATCTAGTACCGGAAGTGTGGGTCCTTAGCAACGCCGATCAGCAATAGCTTCGGAAGGCGGAAACGGCTGAAGATTCCAAGTGGTCTTTCGTGCAAAGATGATTCCGACCAAGCCGCTAAATGGTAGCCCCATAGAGCACCCATCTTTCCCAGGTTCTGTGTTTTCTGGGAGCTTCGCGGACTTTCCTATCCAACGCAATTTTACGTCCTTCGGACGAGACGACAGAGAATGAGGACCTCTCCGATCTACCGATTTGCTTTCCATGCCGATCCGCCCGAGGCAGGAAGGCCAACCGGCCTGAGCGACCGAGCGGGACGGGAGATTCACGAAGGAGATGTGGTCGAACATGACGATGCCCTCTGGGTCGTGCAGTCCTGCGGGGACATCTACACCGTGGTGAATCCGGAGAACGACGATTTTCTCGTACAGGACTCGGAGGAAATTCTCAGGAGTTCGCAAATCGTGGGGAGCATTTACGAGGACCCGCTGAGAGAATGAGCACCGCCCCGAACTTGGCCGGATGGGGGGACTCTGGAGACTTCGGGGACTTTATTCGGGGCGGCGAGGGAATCTGAGGCTCCGAGAGACGGCCTAGAGATTGAGCCCTTCTCCCGTCTCTGATGGGCCTTCTATCCCGCTTGCAGAGTCCCCAGAGCCCCCCTTGCGCGAATCCACCTGCTCCTCGATCCGCCCGGTCAACCTCGACACGTACCGATCTATTGAACAAGAGTTGAACTGGCTGATTTGCTCTCTCCCTTAGTGTATTTCCACTTCCTGGGGGCCGTCGTGACGCTGGAGCCAGCACCACTCTTGGCGTTGGAGATCAATACGCCCTCCGAAGCCCCCTCTTTATCAATAGGATAATGGCCGACATGACACTTATTGTTTGTCCTACAAGAACAATGGCTTCTGTCCTATGGGCTGGAGGGGGCTGGATTCCTATACTCCTCGTGGCATCACACATGCCAAACGTTGCGTTTGCGCTAGCGGAAGATGAGATTGCGAGCCTCGGCACAAGCTGATCCAGCGTACTGGAGTGAAGCCCCGAAGGTCAACGGAAAGCGATGGCCTGCGGTATGGTCTCGGGGATTGGGCCAGCGGAGTTCAGGCGTGATGAATAATCTGGTGAGTTGCTCCCGCCGTTTCTAGCTCATCCGTCACAGTCCGTACCGCCCGGCATTGACCCTGGCTCACATCGATTCGGATCAATTCACATCCGCGAAGTAAAGTTCTGCGCTATTCGACAAAGAGCGGCGTATTGCAGTCATTAATCGAGCACTTGAACCAACAATTATAGAAATGCGTGGTCTGGGAACGCTAGTAAGGAAGAGCGGCGACAATGACAACATTTCTGACGAAACTGTTTTCTTCGGACTTCATTCCGCATGGTTTTTGTTATCTTTGGGACCCAAAAACTCTGTGGCTAAACGCAGTATCGGACGGGTTGATCGCTCTGGCTTACTACGTGATTCCAGTAACGCTAATGTATTTTGTCCGTCGTCGGCAGGACCTGCCGTTCCACTGGATGTTTTACCTATTTGGCCTTTTCATCTTCGGCTGCGGTACAACTCACCTCATGGAAGTCTGGACGGTCTGGAACGGAACATACCGGCTGGCGGGAGTCATCAAGGCCATCACGGCGGCGGCCTCATTGGCTACTGCCGGGCTGCTAATACCGCTGGTACCTAAGGCTCTAGCTCTGCCGAGCTCAGCCCAACTTCAAGCGATCAACGACAAACTCCAACAAGAGGTTATTGAACGGCGCCGAGCGGATGGCGCTCTACAGCGAGCGCAAGACGAATTGGAGGAACGGGTACGGCAACGCACCGAGGAGCTTGCCCGAGCCAATAACATCCTACAAGCCGAAATCGTCGAGCGGAAGTGGGCAGAAGAATCGTTGCGTGAGAGCGAGTACCGTTATCGCGAACTGGCCAGACGTGCGGAGCGCATTCGCGAGCAGGAGCGAACCCGCATCTCCCGGGAAATCCATGACGAACTGGGGCAATCTTTGACGGCCGTTAAAATGGATCTGGCGCAACTTTCCGCGCTCATTAGCAAAGACGTAGATTCCGCGATTCGCCAGACCCGCCTCATTAGCAATCAATTGGACTCATCAATGGATATGGTGCGAAGGATTGCTTCGGACCTCCGCCCGCGCAACTTGGATTATCTGGGGCTCGCGGCCGCGATCGAGTGGCATGTAAAGGAATTCGAAGCGCGGACCGGAATCCAGAGCAATCTCAAGTTGCGGGAAAATCTGCATTTGAATACAGAACAGGCGACCGTGTTATTCCGAATTCTCCAGGAAACATTGACCAATGTCGCGCGCCATGCCGAGGCGAGCAGCGTGAGCGTACAGCTCGACGAAGGTCCGGAAGGAGTAATACTGGAAATTACCGACGACGGGAAAGGCATTGAGGACAGCCGAGTAAGGGATTTGAAATCCATCGGCATACTGGGTATGCAGGAGCGGGCTGCCGGAATCGGTGGAACCCTGGAGATTCTGGGCATCCCGGGCAAGGGGACTTCAGTCCGTGTCCGCATTCCTGGCAGGAACTCAACCCAGGAGCCACTTCCATGAAGGTTCTCATCGCGGACGATCACGCCGTCGTCCGGCGTGGGTTAATGCAAATCCTCAAAGACAAATTTCCTGAGATTACCATTGGTGAGGCAGCCACCGCCCAAGAAACTCTGGAGCAGGTCTGGAATGATCGCTGGGATGTAGTCGTGCTGGACATATCCATGCCGGGCAGAAGCGGGCTGGATGCACTGAAGGAAATCAAAACTTCACACCCGAAGGTGCCTGTCCTAATTCTGAGTATTGAGTCGGAACGGCAATTTGGAGTGCGAGTAATCAAGGCAGGGGCCGCGGGCTTTCTGAATAAGGATAGCGCGCCGGAAACGCTCGTCTGCGCAGTCCGGAAACTTTTGTCGGGGCACCGGTATATCTCACCCAGCCTTGCAGAACAGTTGGCCAACGATGCGGCTCATGGCAGTACCGTGCTGCCGCATGAGCGTCTCTCCGACCGAGAATTCGAAATACTCCTCAAGATTACTTCCGGCAATACCGTCGGACAGATTGCGGAAGCGTTTGGTTTAAGCGTGAAGACAGTCAGCACCCACCGGACGCGGATCCTTGAGAAAATGGGGATGGTGTCTAATGCGGAATTAACTCACTACGCCATGATCCACAATCTATTTTCACGTGATGATTCCAATCACGATCTTTCTCCGTAATCTCCGGCGCCGCTATTCATAAGACAATCGCCGACAAGATATTCACCGTTGGTCCTACATGAAACACTGCTTCCGTCCTATGGCTGCGAGGAAGCTGGATTCCTACACTGCTCGTGGTGCCACACATGCCAGAGGGTGGCGCTCGCAGTAGTGGCGGATAAGATTGCGACCTGCGTCACCCGCGGATGAAGAAGTTGCAATGGAGTTGGCCATGAAAATCAATCAGAGTGCGATGGCCTCCGGTCTTGTCTTAGTGATTTGGCAAGGGCGGTCCCAGCTACATTGTTCGGCAGTGCCCCTACAACTATTTCGAACATCAGACCATGAGTTGTGGTGATTCTCTGGAAAGAAATCGGGAACGGCAGCGGACTCGGCGTTCGGAGGGCGACGTGGGCACAGCTCACCTGTTTCGGACCAGTGGACCACTCGTTGGGCAGAGTCCTCAGATGGCACGGTTGTTTGAACTAATCCGGAGAGCCGCTGCATCACAGTTCCCAGTATTCATTCTCGGAGAACCCGGCACGGGAAAAAGCCTGGTGGCAGAAGCCATTCATGGGCGTGGCCCGCGATGCAATGAACTATTTGTCCCAATTCATTGTGCGGCACTATCCTCGATGGCGATTGGAAGCGAGCTCTTCGGATATGTTCCGGGAATAAATCCGGAAGAGGGCGGCGAACAAGGCGGCCTGCTTGGCTACGCAAAGGAGGGCACTCTTTTCCTGGATGAAATTCCGGCTCTCCCATCGGAATTGCAGGCGCGGTTGCTCGGGGCCATCGAACAGCGTGCGTTTCGGCCGCTCGGGAGCGCAAGTTTCCAGCCGTTCGGGGCGCGGGTGTTGGCTGCGACAAATCAGGACCTCGAATCTGTCCTGCGCGATGGGAGTTTACGTAAAGATTTATACTACCGCCTCAATGTGATATCCATCTGTGTGCCTCCCTTGCGCGAGCGCAAGCGGGACATTTCCTTGCTGGCATGCCACATCTTGAAGAGGCTCTGCTCGAACAATCTCCAGAATAGCGCCACCGAAGTCCCTGTCCTCTCCCGCGATGCCATGGAAGTCCTCATGGGACACGAGTGGCCCGGAAACGTGCGCGAGCTGGAAAACTGCCTGGAGCGAGTCGTTGCCTCTGGCTACGACCAAGTCGTCCATGCCAAAGACATCTCATTGGACCATCGATTGTCCATCCTCGACCCCAAGCTCCATTCCAAGGACCAAATTGTTCCTCTGAAGGAGTTGGAACGTCACGCCATACTTCGCGCGGTGTCCGCCAACGATGGCGATAAGATGACGGCGGCCAGGCTTCTCGGCATCGGCAAAACGACGCTATATAGAAAGCTGGATCGGTACCGCGATTCCCAATTATGAGTCCCAAGCTGGGAATTTGCTCAGTATCCAGAGCGATAAACATTTTTCTCATCCCGGAGCATGGTCGGTGTGATACGAGAAAGGGTGCAGCGCTGTTTCAAACGCCCTTGTGGGAGAACACTGCGGCGGATAAAAGCTTGCGGAAGGATGGTGATCGATTGCGCGACGTTTTTCCTCACGATCCCCTCACCGATCTCCCCAGCCGGCAGTTTTTGCTTGACCGTCTGAAGCAAGCCCTGGCGCACAGCGCCCGTTATCCTGGCCGCCTCTTTGCCGTTCTTTACCTGGAGCTGGACCACTTTGCAGTGTTGAACGAAACACTCAGCGATGTGTTTGGAGACGGGGTCCTCCAGGAAGTCAGCCGCAGACTCGGCAGATGCGTGCGCAGTGTCGATACAGTTGCTCGCTCTGGCGGGGATGAATTTGTGATTCTCCTCACCGAGATCAGGGAGCCGATGGAGGCAGTCTACATCGCGGAGCGCATTCAAGAAGAGCTGGCTCAGGGAATCGAATTGTTCGGTTATAAGGCCGCGTCAACCGCTTCTATTGGGATTGCGTTAGGTTCTGTCCGTTACGAGGACCCCGAGCAAATTGTACGAGACGCTGAGACTGCCATGCGAAGAGCGAAAGGGCAGGGTCCCGGACGGTGCGCGATGTTTGACGCCACGATGCAGGAACAAGTAGAACAACGATTGCTGTTGGAAGCTGAACTAGAAAATGCAATTGTGAAAAATGAATTCCGTCTACACTACCAGCCGATAGTGTCCCTGGAAACGCAAAAGATAGAAGGGTTCGAGGCACTTGTGCGGTGGCAGTCGCCGCTCCGCGGGCTGCTCCGTCCCGCTGATTTTCTCCACATCGCGGAAGCGGCCGATCTCCTCATCCCGATGACGAGCTGGGTTCTTCGGGAATCGTGCGGACGTCTGGCGCAGTGGCAGACCGAGTTTCCGGCCGCCCGGACTCTCTTTGTAAGCGTAAATCTGCCGAAACAGTATTTGGAACACCCGGCACTGGGGGAAGGAATTGGATCTGTGCTTTCTGAAACCGGGTTGGAGCCCGCCAACCTGACGGTCGAGATTACCGAAAATCAGTGCATGGAGCATCCTCAATCCGTTGCCGAGACTCTTAAGACCCTGCGCACGATGGGAGTGAGAATCGCTCTCGATGATTTTGGCAAGGACTACTCGTGCCTAAATTACTTGGCGGCTTTGCCCGCGCAGGTTTTGAAAATCGACCAATCATTCACTGCAAAGCTGGGGAAATGCGAGAGAAGCGAAGCGATTATCCGGGCGATTCTGTCGCTGGGGGAATGTCTTGGCCTTGACGTGATTGCCGAGGGAGTTGAAAGCGCCGAACAAATGCGGCGGCTCCAATTGCTGGGATGCCAACACGCTCAAGGTTTCTACTTCGCAAAGCCGCTGGAAACGGACCTGGCGGAACGGTTACTAGCTCATGCGGCAATCTGCGGTTCGAATTGCCGGAGGAGACCGAACTAGCAGGAAGCCTTGAGCTTCTCGGGCTTCGGCAGGTAAGCAGCCTGACAAGTCCTGGGGGCACGACATTGGGAGGAATGCAAAATGAGGGAAAAGAAGATAGGCTTGAAAACGATGCTCCACATACTGCGAAGCCACAGCAGTCGGAAGCCGTTTGCAGGATTCCTGCTCGCAACAGTCGTTACTTCAGTCCTCGCTTTTGCACAGCAAACACCGCCGCAGACGGAGGGAGCAACCAGTCTCGGCGTGGCCGTACGGCCCGACGCCAGAATCATTATTGAGCCGGTTGACTCTCCCGTCTCTGACGCTTCATCGGGCACTGCCCGCTGGTTTCGTGTCGAAGTGGCGATCCGGCTGAACGCCGGCGCCACGGCCTCGCTGGCCTTGGATGAGAGTACATCATCGGGGGAAGTGAAGAAGGAGGATGTTCCCGACCTAAAGCTGTCCCTGAAGTCCCCAGGGGACACTTCCCGGAGAGCAGTTGACGGAATTACTTCAACCTCCCTGTTTGCGACTCAGAAGAACGGGACCTACTCCGTGTTGGTGGGCATTGATAGTGAGGACGCCGCATGGAAAGGGAAATTTCCCGCCGGTGCTGTTCGCTTCATTGTCAGGTCTTCGGATGGGCTTCTCAACGTAAGCAAGCCGGTGCCCCTGGAGGGGAAGTAGAGCAGGTAGGAATGCGATGATGGAGTGATCGTGAAGCTCAGGCGATGCTACCGGGAACCGGGTTTCACGCCTATTTATAGGTGATCGGGACGCTCGGCGGGAATTCCCCCTGGAGGTGACAGATAGAACCCAAAAAATCTACGCCGGCAACCAAGCTCCAAGACCAACGCCGTCATCTACGCTACGCTGTCTCTGGCTTGGTGACGCTGGACGCGAAAGGGCGGCATTACAGTGGAATCCCCCTCAACCTCAGCATGGGTGGAATCCTGTTCCAGACCAACCCTCCGCTGCAAGAGGGGCTATCCGGAACGTTGCAGTTCCGAGTCGTTGGTCTCGAAGAACTCATCGTAGAAGAAGTCCGCGTAATCCGCACGGTGGGGAAAACGGCGGCAGCGGTCTTTCTTGCTCCTTCGGCCGCGCTACTACGATACATAGCACTGTTGGCTGGTTAAGCAACGCGGCTAACCACTTGGAGCGCGCTCGGGGTTTCGCGCCATGTCACAAACGACAGCGGAGGATTGAATCGTGCCTAAAGATGATTGGGGCGGAAGGATCAGGTGGGACGTTCATGTAAGGGACGGTTGTCGCTGCGTCTATTGTGATCTCGACATGGCGACGCTCAAGCGATGGGACCTCTTCACGAATGACCATCTCGTCCCAAAGAAAAAGAGCGGCCCATACGAACGTCAGAACTTGGTCACTGCATGCCTCGGCTGTAACCAGCTTAAGGGCAGCTTCGATCCGACGAATAACGGCACTGACACGCTGACCGACGAATCACGCGGACGCCTTATTCAACGGGCGAAAGATCACATCGAAGCCAAGCGTCGAATGTGGGATGCCGACTTTCAGGAGATGCTAAGTGAAACGGCGCGGCAGAGCTCATTGTCGAAACAATCAAAATGAGACACTGCCCTAGCCCGGCTCTCTGGGGTAGTCCTCAAACAGCCGCGGGACGGAGCGAACTGATCGCATGTTGGACCCGCTTGGATGCAAGAACGACAGGCAACAAAGAAACAACGGACGTGCGGCGCTACTCGTGCAGGTCGATGTTCTCGGCCAGGAGGCGGCCGCCCTCGGGAAGTCTCAAGACCTCAGCGAGAGCGGAATCTTTGTGCGTACCACCGAGACGCTCGAACCGCTCACGGAAGTGGTCCTTCGCTTTGCTCTGCCTATCGCGCCGGAAGCGGTCTGCATCCAGACTCATGGAGTAGTGGCGAGAGCCCTCCCAGGAGTATATATGGCGATCGTGTTTATGAATCTACCGGAGGAGCATCGGCGAGCTATTGAAAGATACGTAAAGGCCACTTCCGCTTGATCGGTCGGTCAGCGGTGACGTTCTTAGCCGGCGTTCCCACATCTGAATCTCCGGCGAAGCGCGGCGGCGCGTGGGTTCCTCATCACTTGCGAACAATCTTTCAACTCAAAGGAGGCTAACGATGGCAGCAACGTGGAGACGCAAGAAGTCCGGTTCGGATACGTGGCACTTCTGCACCAATTGCTCGAACTGGCCTACTCGGGATTATGACGAGAAGTACACCAAACCAACCGATGGCGAGTTCTGCAATCAGTGTCTGGCGAAGAAAAAAGACAACAATTGCAGCTAGCACTCGACAGCTTGAGCAGTTTCAAAACCTGCCCGATCGAAGTCCCTTGATTCAGGCTGTGGAAGTAGTATGGTCTGTTTCTGGCAGGCAGATCCATTCACGCTGCCCAGGGCGCCCCGGCACGGCAATCGGGGGCTTTGGGGACCTGATTCGCAAGCTCAAGGGTGGCATGAGCGCAAAGACAAGGGAGTCCCCAACTGAATCGACGTGCCCAATCAAAATGGGTGGGGCTATCGGTATTGGGGTAGGTATTCACGCATGATCGAGGCAGTTGACCTAGTCAAGCAGGCCCTAAACTCCTTGGGGTTCATTGCGCGAATCGTTCGGAAGTGGACGACATATGTGTTCCAGAGGGCGAGGCTTCGATTGTTTCGCCTGTCTGATCGGGTTTTTCCGGTCATGAAGATGGAAGACGCTGCGGAGAGGGCATTTGGAGTTCTTGGCGGTTCGATAATCAAGGCGATACCATACAGAAATCTGGGATCGGCACGAAAATGTATCGCGGTTTTACGTGCACCAAGTGACAAGGAGCCTGACTCCCACGCTTACATTCTTGAAGGGATAGCCGGAACCTACCGAGAAACGTTTGCGAGCGAAGAATTGTACGGTCATGTGCGCGTCCGCGATTATTTCCATGTCGAGGACGTAGATGGTGATGGAATGAAGGAGTTAATTTTTGGGACTTATGTACTTGACTTCCATTTAGCTTTTTCTGCTTTCTGTCTTTGCGTTCAGTTTCTTGCGGCGAGTCGCCTTCTTCTTCTTTTTCCGCGAAGGTCCGTAGGAGATCACTGCACCAAGCATTTTGTTTAACGCCCGCAACTCGTTCATGCCGTTAATTCCTTGTAGGTGATGTGCGATCCGAAACAGGCTGTCACTAAACTCGCCAGCCGATCCAGGGTATGCCGTTTCACGTCGCCTTCATTCAGTCGGAAGGTGAACTCATCCACATAGCGGCCAAGGTGCTTTTTGCTGACTTGATGATAGACGCCGTTCAGCCCGCGTTTCAGGACCGCCCACACGCTTTCAATCCCATTCGTGCTGGCCATGCCACGCACATATTCATTCGCGGAATGGTTGACGCGCTCCTGTCGAAAGAGCAGCCCGTCAAGATCGTTATAGGCCGCGTGTTCGTCAGTGAACAGAGTCGAGCCGACTTCCACGTTCGCATGAATGGCAGACTGAATCTCCTCGATGCTGGTGCTCTTGATCGGCATGGCCTTGGTGCGCCCGCCGCGTTCCCGCATTCCGAGCACGGCAGTCTTGCCAACGGAGCCGCGCCCCATGTTCAGCTTTTTGGATTCGTGCTTATTACTCTCCAAACCGCCGATGAACGTCTCGTCAATCTCAATTTGGCCGCGCAGCTTATCCGTCTCTTTGCCGCAAGCCTCCCGCAAACGGTGAAGCATGAACCAAGCCGTTCTCTGTTGGACGCCAATCTCTTTCGCCAGTTGCATACTCGAAACGCCCTTGCGGGCCGTCAATAACTGATACATAGCGTGTATCCATTTATGCAGTGGAACATGGGACCTCTCGAAGATCGTCTTAGTGCGAACCGTGAAGGTTTCAAGGCAGGCATTGCAGCGGTAGTATCCGCCCTTCCGAGGTTTGATCCGCTTGGCCTCTTGGCAATGCGGACAAATAGCTCCTTCCGGCCAGCGGTACGCTTCGATATACTGACGGGCGGCTTCTTCATTCGGGAACATCTCGGAAAGTTTGAAAACGCTG